>JAEEGH010025947.1_pt1 | contig 11713 bp, 2 predicted proteins | sample 9134181 | NCBI WGS metagenome assembly JAEEGH01 (sample SAMN16246544, study PRJNA631951) | gut metagenome | biome: gut microbiome; feature: rumen; material: DP-attached | host: Bos | place: Iran: Karaj | collected 2018-10 | reverse complement strand
TGGTGTCGGCGTCGGCGTAGGCGTTGGTGTCGGCGTCGGCGTCGGTGTCGGCGTCGGCGTCGGTGTCGGAGTCGGCGTAGGTGTCGGCGTCGGCGTCGGTGTCGGCGTGGGCGTCGGCGTCGGTGTCGGCGTAGGCGTAGGTGTCGGCGTGGGTGTCGGCGTAGGCGTCGGCGTGGGCGTCGGTGTCGGCGTCGGTTCCAGTTTCGGAAGCGTTTCCGTCACAGTCTGAGATTCCGCCCAATCGACGTCGAATACCGCGGTATACGTAATCTGCCCCTCTTGCTCCACGGTCGGTTCCGCGTCAACATGGCTCGTCACCGTCGCATTCGCGATCTCTGTATGCGCAGCGTCGTTCCTGCATACACGCGTTGCGGTGCAGGCGCTGCGGTCATCGCTCCACAGATATGTCGCCGCGTTCCAGTCGTGACCGCTTGCCGGAATGGGTTCGGTTACCGTCTGTGTCTCCGCCCAGTCGACGTCGAACGTCGCGATAAACGTTCTCTCACCATTCTGCTCGCAAGTCGGCTGCGCGGTAATCTCCTGTGTTACCGTCGCTTCCGTAGTCTCGGTCACGCTTGGATCAACCTGATCCGTTCTCGCCGCCGTGCAGCTCGTGCGGTCCGCGCTCCATGTGTAGCTTGTCGGTCCCCATACGTGCTTCTGCGCAATCAGATAAACGCTGAAATGATCCGTTTGGAACAGGTACTTGCCGTTGTTCAACTCCGGATTCATGTCTGTAAAGGTGCCGTCCGCCTCCACACGGAAGACGGTCAGTGCTTCCGCATTCTCCGTCACCGGAATCTCCACGTCGACGACCGTATCCGGCTGCGTCTCCTCGCCGTTCTCTTCGAGATGGATGTCGTATGCCTGCGATACCTCGCCGCCGAACGTTTCCGCATACGGGTTGCTCTCGGTCACGTCGGTTACGCTCAGCTCCGTTGCGTCCGTCATTGGCGTGTCGTTTGCATTGGTGACCGTTATACCGGTATTCGCATCTCTCAGACCGATGACCGTCACTTCATACGTCGCCGTATGTGTACCGACCGTCGCCGTGATTGTTGCTGTGCCGCGCTTGATTGCGGTCACCAGACCGGTCTCGCTGACAGAAGCGATTGTGTCATCCGTCGTGGACCAAGTTGCCGTCCTGTCATCGGTGGTGTTGTTCGGCTCATAGATGATCTCGAGCTGCTTTGTGCGATCGAGGCGCATCGTACCGGTCGACGTATTCAGCATGATCCACTCGATCGGTGCATTGGCCGTGACCGTGCAGATGAGAGAACACTCTCCGACAAAGATCTTGATCTCGGTCGTGCCTGCGCCGATCGCCGTGACCGTTCCGTCATACGAAACCGTTGCGACGGATGTATCCATACTGACATAAGTGACCTTTTCCGTCGTATTTGCGGGCGTCAGAACCAGTTCGATCTGCCCTGTTTCGCCCTTATTCAGCGTCATTTCCGCAACCGGCAGTTCCGCACTCACAAGAGGCTGCAGGACGGTCAGGTTGAAGTTTGCGCCGTCTCCGGTTTCGGCGCTGTATACGTAGATGTAGGTGTTGCCCGGCGCTACGGCGGTAATCACGCCGTCCTCGACCGTCGCGATCTCAGGATCGTAGCTCGTCCAGATAAGCTCGTCGGAAACGCCCTCCGGCAGATGGCAGATCGGCTCCAGTGTCATTGTCTCGCCGACGTTCAGCGTTCCCTGATTTGCCGACAGTTTAACACCATAGGTTGCTGAAAGTACGCTTACCCAACAGGTGACGGAAACGTCCGGATTGGATTTTAGCGCGGCGGTGATGTAAGTTTCACCTCCCTCAGTCACGCCAGTGACAACGCCGTCCTCATCAACCGTTGCTACCGACTCGTCCAGACTTGTCCAGACAAGTTCCTCGACGCCGTCATTAATCATCGGCTCGCAGAACACATGGAGTTTCTTACTCTGTCCTTTCTCCACCCAAAGCGCGTACCGATCGCCGTCCTTGTCAACATCTAAGCCCAGTTCCGTAACCGATCCCGTGCGATAAACAGCTTCAGCGTTCAGGTCTTCCGTCAGAATACGCGGCAGCGAATCGACCGTGCCGTCTCCATTGATATCCCACCCCAATAACGTTGCACTGTTCGGCAGGAATTCCGCAATGAGCCCGCTCGCCGGAACATTCACGGTATTACCGGAAAGAACCGGATCCATCGTTACAATAATACCATTGACACGGAAAGTCGCGAGGTGCCATTGATCTCTATAATATACTTTCACATCTCCGTTCCATCCGTCCGGCCACATGTCTTCTTCTACATTGCAGTAGAACGCTTTTGCGTTTGAAAGAGCGAATCTAATAATGAATTCTGTATCCATATGCTCCGTGGTGCTGATCACTACGTTCGTCCCGTCGAACGTTTTCGGATAAAAACTACACCAATACTCAGCATACGGAATAACAGCCGTTTTTAAGGATACATCAGAAGGCGTTATAATCCATACGTTTTCGGTATTTCCCATGTTGAGATACTGTAGCGAGTTCGCAGGGAGCCAGTAGGTTCCTTTTTGAGTGAACCCGCTGTAATCCATACTCCATAACTTGGTCAGTCTTTCTCCACCCGCAAGATAGTACTCCAAGTTGCGGCTCATCCTGACGCCCTTCAGATTGCTAAGATGTGAAAACGCACTTCCGTTGATCGAGCGAACGGAGTCCGGAATAATAATCTGTTCGACTGCATCGCTGTATTCCAAAAACCCCCCCGCAATACAGGTCGTGCCTTCTTTTATCCGAATCATCTTGCGGTTTTCCTTAGCATGCAAAGCGATCGTTCCCGCATACAGCACTCCGTCTTCCCAGTTGTCCTCATCGAAAAAGTACGCCGTCCAGTCAAGCGCATGATAACCGATATTCTGAACGTCCCCGTCAAATATGATATCTCTCAAGTTCAAGCATGTGGCGAACGCATAACTGCCGAGTTCCTGCAAAGAAGCGGGAAAATGGACGCCGGTCATTGTGTCGCATTGCATAAACGTGTCAGATTCGATTCTGACCGTACCGCTCGGAATCTCTACCATTCCCTTCAATGCACCGTACGGCGCCGCAAGCAGGACCGTCCCCTCTTTGTTATACAGGAAGCCTTCCCTGCTTGTAAAGTAGGGATTGTTTTCATCAACATCGATTTCCTGAAGCATCGGACAGTTCTCAAATGCGCCGGTTTCAACGGACATTACTCCGCCCGGAATCGTGATATGTTCGATAGCAGAACTGAGAAATGCTCCGTTTAGTATCTTTTCAAGAGATTGCGGCAGTTCAATCTCTTTCAAAGCCCACGCCCCGCAAAAGCAGTAGCACGGAATCGTCAAGTTGCCTTCCGCTATGAATACATACTCCAAACTCTCGCAGCCGCTAAAGAGACTCTGTGCATCCTTGATGCAATCGTATTTCGAACGAATTTCTGCATACCCCAAATTCCGACACATGCCGAAAGCGCCCATTCCAACGGAAGAGACACTTTCCGGAACAATAACGCTTGTCAGTTGTTGACAACTATAGAACGCATGGTCGCCGATTTGCTCCAACGTACTCGGAAAATGAACCGATTCGATTGCTGTTTCACGAAATGCATTTTCGGTAATCTCCGTTACGCCTTCCGGAATCACAATATTGCCCTTGATCGCACCTGGAACGCAAATAATTCTGCTGAGATCCTTGGTATACAGGATGTTGCTCTCCACCGTATAGTTCGGATTACCCTCTTCCAGCTCAATTGTTTCAAGTTCTGTACAGCCGCCGAAAGCGCCGCCGCCAATCGACATGACATTCTTCGGAATGCAAACAGTCCGTAACGATGTATTTCCAAATGCACTTTCCCCTATTGTATTCAGCGACTCCGGGAACTGAATTGTTTCAAGGCCTGAATACTGGAACGCCCATTTGGCTATGCTCAAAAGCTGATTGGAAAGCCTTATGCTTCGCAGATCGACACAGGTACTGAACGCTTGATACCCGATCTATAAAACGCTGTTCGGCAACTCGACTGCTTCCAATCCGGTTCCTAAAAACGCTTCATCTTCAATCATCGTCGTGTTTTCCGGTAGGATAATTGTGCGCAAGCCTTTCAAGCTCGCACAATACTGCCGAGTTACATCGCCGCTGAGAATCGTTATTTTCGTCAGTCTCGGGAAACCATCCTGATAGGATAACGCGATTCCGAACAAACTGACGATATGCGTGTTTCCCGTGCTCTCGCAGGACGGGACCGTAAGCTCCTCGATCGTGTTCTCCATTCCGCGCAGCGCGCCGTATCCGATGTGCTTGAGCGAAATCGGAAGCGTCACGACCGTAACCTCGTCGAGGCAGCAGTCTGCAAACGCGTATTCGCCGATCTCAAGAACGACATCGTTGAAGGTCAGCGTGTTCAGCTTTGCGCTTTGGAACGCGGATTTACCGACTTCCAGCAGCCCTTCCGGCATGCGGAACGTTGTTGCGCCGGAATAGGCGAACGCGTAATCCCCGATGATCTTCAACGCGCTGTTTTCGCCGAGATCAACGCCTTGGAATGCTTCGCAGCCGTAGAATGCATATTCGCCGATATCCTGTACTGCATCCGGAATCGGGAAGCTGTTGAGTTTCACGCAGTTATAGAACGCGCCTTCATAGATGCCGCCGAGCTGCGTGTTCTCCGGAACGGTAACCGTTTCCAGATTTGCACACTCCGCAAACGCATAGAAGTCGATCGAAAGCACGCCTTCCGGAATCGTGATCGCGTCCAGCGCGCTGCAGCCGTAGAACGCGCGGTAACCGAGCGTCGTCAGCTGACTGCCCGTTTCAAAACCGATCTCCGAAAGACTGCTGCTTTCAAACGCGGCGGGCGCAAGGCTCGTCACCGTTGCGGGTACCGTGAAGCTGCCGGTTTTGCCCGCGGGACAGCAGAGAATACGCTTTCCCTCCTTGCCGAACAGCACGCCGTCCTGAACGGTGAAATGCGTGTTGTTCCCGTCGACCGCAAATCCGGTCAACTGCAGACAGTTTGTGAAACAGGTTTCGCCGATATAGATGACGCCTGCGGGAAGCTCCGCAAAGGTCAGCCCCGTGCCGTAGAACGCGTTGCCGTAGATCATAAGATCCTCGACCTCGCCAAAGCTCAGTGCGGAAAGCGATGCGTCGTTGATAAACGCGTAATAGCCGATCGACTTGACCGACGACGGGATGGCGATCGATTGCAGCGGCGTCTCCGCAAACGCGTAGCGCCCGATCTCGTTCAGCATGACGGCGTTCGCGGTGTCGACCGTTTCAACGCCGCTCTTTTGGAACGCGCTGTTGCGGATCGTTTCGAGCCGTTTCGGCAGAGAGATCGTTTTCAGGTTCGGCGTTTCCGCAAACGCATAGCGGCCGATCGTTTTGAGCGCGCTGTTTTCACCGAATGTGATCCCCGAAATACCGCTCTTGTAGAACGCGTTGGTATCGATCGTCGTGACCGCGTCCGGAATAACGATTGCGCCGAGGCTCGTCGTGCCCTCAAACGCGGACTGATAGATGCCCTGCAGCCCCTCCGGCAGCGTGACATTGACGATGCTCGTATTGTTCCGGAACGCGCCGCCGCCGATGGATGTCACCGGATGACCGTCCACCGTGTTGAGGTTCAGCGTCGTTGCCGAGCCGGTATACCCAACGATGCTCGCCTGTCCGTCCGCTGTCAGCGCATAGATCCAGTCGCCGCTGGTGATCAGGTCCGCCACGCCCATATAGTAGCCGAGAATGCCGTAGTCCCAGTTGTCCTCCAGATATGCCGGAAGCGTCGCTGCCTTGAAATAGACATTCATGCTGTTCACGCCTGCAAACGCATACCGTCCGATCATGTTGACGGAAGTCGGAATATCCATGCGCGACATGCCCGTGCAGTTGAAGAACGCATAGCGTCCGATCTCCTCCAGCCCTTCCGGCAGCAGCACTTCCGTGAGGTTCGGGCAGTTCTGGAACGAATAGTTGCCGATGATCCGAAGGTTCTGACAACTCTCAAGATTGACGCGCTGCAGTTTCGGCAGGTTTTCGAGCGAGCGCGCCTCAATGTTGGCAAGTTTGTTTCCTTCCTCAAACGTGATTTGCCGGAGTTCATTGGCGCCGAAGAACGTCCAGGCCGCAAGCTCCTGCAAGCTGTTTTCGCCTTCAAAGGTCACGGTGATCAGGTTGGGACATCCGCTGAAGATTTCCTGTCCCATGGTGGTAATACTCTCCGGAACCGTGAAATCGACAATGCCGCAGTACGCAAATGAACCGTACCCAAGGCGGCTGATCACGCTGTCCGGTGCAAAGACGATGTGCCTGAGGTTGTAGTCGCCGCAGAACGCGTAATATCCGATGCTGATCAACGAGTTCGGCAGCGTCATATCGTTCTGCATGCCGGTGCAATAGGAGAACGCGAGCCCGCCGATCGTTTCCAGCGTCGCCGGAAATGCCGGCGTCTCGAGCGTCGAACAGCATTCGAATGCGTATTCGCAAATCTCCTTGAGCCCGTTGTTCAGCGTTATAAAAGTCAGCTTATCCGCGCCGGAGAACGCGTATCCGTTCAGTATGACGACGCTGTTCGGCACCGTATAGGCGCCTTCTCTGCCCGCCGGATACGTGTGCAGCACGGTCATGTCCTTGGTGAACAGAACCCCGTCCGACAGTGTATAGTTCGGATTGGTTTCATCCAACCGGATCTCGGTCAGATTCCGACAGCTGCCGAATGCACCTTCACCGATTCCGGTCAGGTTCGCGCCGATCGAGATCGAACGGAGACCGCTCTCATAGAAACACAGATTGCCGAGCACCGTTACGCTTGCCGGAAGATCAACGGTTTCCAGCTTTTCGCAGAAGGCAAATGCGGTGTGTAGAATCATCTCAAGTCGGCTGTTCTGTCCGAATTCGACACGCTCGAGATTGTAACAGCCATTGAAGCAGCATCCTTCGATGACGGTCACGCTGTCAGGAATGCGGATTTCTCGAAGCTGCGTATATGCGAATGCGGAAACGCAGAGCGTATCAAGCGCGATGCCCTCCGCAAAGGTAATATCGGAAAGCCCTCCGCAGGAAAATGCTTCCGCTCCGATGCTTGTAATCTGCGACGGGATCGCGATCGTCTTCAGATTGGGACAGTATATGAACGCCTGTCCCGGAATCGACGTGAACGCGCCGCCCTCCGGCAACGACACGGTGTTTAAATAGAAGCAGCCGTTGCAAACAGACGAGCCGATTTCACTGACCGTTTTCGGCACCGAAAGCGCAGTGATCGACGCATAATTGAACGCGCCGTCGCCGATCGTCAGCAGTCCGTTCGGCAGGATGACTTCGCGGCATCTTGAATAGGCAAACGCGTACGGTCCGATCGCGGTCGTCGCCGCGTCCACCGTGTAGGTCGTGTTCTGCGCCGCCGGGAAGTAGATCAACGTATCGCCCGCTTTGTTGTACAGCACGCTGTTCTTGACGCAGAACGCCGTGTTCCCATCCGCGACCGTGACCGTCATGAGCGCGGTATTGCCGTAGAACGCCTGTGTGCCGAGCGAAGTCAGATTCTGCGGCAGATCGATCCGGCTGAATCCGTTATAGGCAAAAGCGCTTCTCCCGATCGATTGCAGTCTGCCGTTTCTGACGAACGATACCGACATCAGGCGGGCGTTGTCGTAGAACGCATAGTCGGCGATCGTTTCGACCGATTCCGGAATCTCGATCCCGTACAGCTTTTCGCAGTTCGAGAACGCATAGAGATCGATTTTCCTGAGCGTCTTCGGCAATGCAACCGAACGGATTCTGCGATTGCCGGAAAACGCGAATTCGCCGATCTCCGTGACCGTTCTCCCCTCCAGTTTCTCCGGAATCGTCAGATAGCGGCGCTTGCCGGTATAGCTCGTGATGCGCGCGCTGCCGTCGTCAAGGACCGTGTAGATGTACGCCGTGCCCTCGTCCTCGTTGATCCAGTTTGCGTACAGCGTCAGATCCTCCGCGTAGTTTTCCTCAAAATACTCGCATTCGTCGGTGCACTCGACGTCCTTAAACCAGCCGTCCAATACGAGGTTGCTGCGCTCCGGCTCCGGCACATACTGGATCGTATGCCCCTTGACGAAGATCTGCGTCATGTTGTTGACCTCGTCCGTCAGCATCTCATATGTGATCGTGCCCTTTTCCTCCACGACCAGCGCATGGATGTCGATCGCGCCGAATCCGTACTGCCAGTCTTCACCCGGCACGTTCAGGTCGATTGAAGATGCTTTCAGCAGTTCCTGCATCTCGCTCAACTGCGTATTCGGATACAGCGATCGATACAGCGCGACCGCCGCCGTCACCTCGGCGCATGCCGGAGAAGTGCCCGTGCAGTATCCGTATCCGCCGCCGATCGTCGTCGTGTACACGGTTCCCGGCGCCAGAACATCGCTGTTGTCGCCGTAGTTCGAATCCGAGGCAAGCGCCCAGGTGTCGTCGATCGCGCCGACACCGATGACGTTTTCGTCCGCCGCCGGGAAAGTCAGAGTGCTGGTGCTTTCATTGCCCGCCGACGCCACGCAGATTACGTCGCTGTCCTTCGCAAGCGCCGTATATTTTTCATAAATATTGAAGTGTGTTCCGAACGACATATTGACGACGTCCACATCCCGTTCGATCGCATATGCCAGACCGAAAACAAGGTCGGAGCCTCGTAAAAAGTTGCCGTCGGCGTCCGCATTGCACTTGATGACGATCAGTTCCGCCTCCGGCGCGATGCCCGTGATGCCGGTTCCGTTGTTCATCGCGGCGCAGATGACGCCTGCCATCTGTGTGCCGTGTCCCTGCTCGTCCTCAATGACGGAAAGACCGTAGTCATGAACGGTCTTATCCTCGCTCGCGTTGTACGACCATTCGCTGATCCGGCCGGCAAACTCCGGATGATCCGTGTCGATGCCGGTGTCGATGACCGCAATCTTCACGCCCGCGCCTTTTGCGGTATTCCATGTGTCCGAAAGGTTCAGATAATCGAGGTTCGTCTGCGAACCGTATCCGGGATCGTCGGTCTCATATCCGGGGCGGGACGGAATCAGTTCCTGTCCGGTCGCGTTGGTTGCCGTGATGTGTACATAATAGTCCGGCTCGGACTTTTCCGCATACGGCGCAAACGCTTCGTCCGCATATACGTCCTCGACGCTTACGTCTTCCGGCAGGTACAGAACCGCCAGCCCGCCGACCTCCGCGGTCCGCACGTCCGCATGATACCGCTCCGCAAGCCCGTTCGCCGTCGTTTCGTCCACGCCGTAGAGAATCATGCTCTGCGGATCGTACAGTCCCTCGTTGACATTCAGCTCTTCCTGCTTCTCTCCGACGATCTCGTCCAGCGTCTTCTTCGGCTCCGTCCTGTCCTCGCCGGACAGACGCGCAGCCTGCGGTTCGGGCGCCTCCGGCTGTTTCAGAGGCTGCACCGGCTGCACGGCCTGCATCTCAACCGTATCCGCACCGATCGGTTCCCGCGGCGTCACGGAAACAACCGTATCCGCTCCAGCTGCGACCTGCTCCGTTTGATTCGTATTGTCCGGACGCGTCAACACGTTCGCTCCGATGACAGCCCCCACCGTCAGCATAGCGGCAATGCACACCGCCAGCCCGATTTTCCAAGCCTTCTTCATTCTTTCTCCCCCGTTCCGCTCTGTATCCAGCGCCAACCATTTGTTCACAATTTCTTAATAATTTATTATAGCATTTCGTATGCCATTAATCAAGATTCATCCTGCAAATCACTGAAAACAAACATGTGAATGGTAACGCAATCGCCTGAGAGAAAACTAAAGAGCGAGGGCTGTTTGAGCCTGAGGCTCTGCATCCGGTGCGCGGTTCCTCTTTCAAACTCTCTGTATGAGGTGTCCAGCTCAACGGGCGGAACGTTGTGCGAAGGAGCCTCATGGAGAGTTTTTCTTTTGCAAAACAAAAAACCTCGGAGCCGTTAACTGGCTCCAAGGTTCTTCGATTTCTCTCGCTTTCAAACGATATCTTGACATAGTCAGATGTCGATTTTGTGTTTTAAAGAACGTGGACAGCCGACTCTTGACCAGAGCCGGCTGTCGTAATCTTCATTCGTATGACAACTTTCTAACGTGACGATTCATCATTTAGTTCTTGCGCTCAGTACGTTCGACCAGCCGCCGTAGTAGGTCATTTTCTCAAACTCGTGATAGGAGCGCACCCGCACATAGTAGGTCGTGTAGGATTTCAGGCTCTTGATCGTCGTCTGATACGTCTTGGCGTCGGTGATCTTCACCGTTTTAACGTTCTTCGTGAACGCCGCATCCGTCGCAATCTGTACCTGGTAGCCGGTGAAGTTCGAGCTGCCCGCCCACTTGACCGTCAGCTGCTTCGATCCTCCGGTTACGGACTTGAGAACGCGCGTGGTGATGCGAACCGTCGTCTTCAGAGGCCCGACTTCGCCGAGGTTAAAGTTGCCGGAGGGTTCATTCACGTTGCCGCCGATCTGTGTGCCGGAAACCGGATCGTAACGCCGCGCAAAGTACGCCTTGATGCCGTACTGGTAGCGCGTTCCCGCATAGACCTTGTGCGTCGCGTCGACGCCGTCGATATAGGTCGTGTCGGTCGTGTTGTTCCATCTTGCAAACGTCGTCCAGCCGTTGGTGGTGCTGCTCCACGCTCTGCGATAGATCACGTATCCCGCCGCGCCTTCGACCGGCGCCCAGTTCAGCAGAATGCCGTCCTCGACGTTCTCCACCGTCAGCCATTCCGACGCCGGCAGATAGATCTTGAAGAACGTGTTGCACTCGCCGCTGTAGAGACCCTTGAAGTATACGAAGATGTAGCCCGTGCCCGGCAGCTCGTTCTCTTTGTATTCATAGTCGTAGTACGCCGGATCGATGATGTTGCCTTCTTCGTCCAGTACCTTGAAGCTCGGCTCGCAGGTCGGATTCTCCGCATCCCAGATCAGGTACGGGATAACGCCCTTCCACTCGACCGCATCCTCGTCGATCACGACCGTGCCGGTCATTTCGTCGCCTTCGGTCACAACGAACGGCTCAAAGTCCTCCGCAAGCTCCTTCGCCACCGGCTTCATCGCCGATTCGACCTCGACAAACGCGCCGTCCGCAAGGACGAACGCGATCTCGTCGCCGACCTTCACCGCTTCGGAGATCTCAAAGAACATCGTCACAAGCGGAATGTCTTCGCTCGCATCCGCGCCTTCGCTGCTCGCAAACGCGAACTTCACAAGACCTTCCTTGTTCGGGTTGATGACCGACAGATCCATCGGGTTTCCGTCCGGCGTCTCATAGTCCACGAACGTCAGCTGCGCCTTGTCGTACGTAATGTCAAACGTGGCGCCGAACAGCAATTCCGCTTCCGCTGCGCGTGCGCTCACGCTGTCAAGATGTCCCTCTTCCTCCGGTTCGGCGTGCAGAGCAACGGCCACCTTCAGGCAAGCCTTGCCGTCCACGACTTCCATGTTGTCCTTCGTTTCTCCGCCCTCGATCACGAGCCTGTAGACCATTTCGTCTTCGCTCTCCGCAAACGCGGTGGGGATCAGAGCGAGCACCATGATCAGAGAAAGGAGCACTGCGAGCGTCCTTTTCATTGATACATTCCTCCTGCTAAATGTTGCGGGTCGCGCAGCGCCGTTTTTGCACGGAATCCCGAGCGAAAGCAAAACGCCGCGTTGGAACCTCGCTTGTGACGATCCGTATTTGCATTTCTGTTCACAGTATCGTCATATTTTCTGATATATCATATCATACT
>JAEEGH010025945.1_pt1 | contig 11713 bp, 14 predicted proteins | sample 9134181 | NCBI WGS metagenome assembly JAEEGH01 (sample SAMN16246544, study PRJNA631951) | gut metagenome | biome: gut microbiome; feature: rumen; material: DP-attached | host: Bos | place: Iran: Karaj | collected 2018-10 | reverse complement strand
CGAAGGTGATACCCTTGCTACTACCAGCGGAGTTGCCGGTTGTGGCATTGGGATTCACATCACAGCGATAATGCTTATCGCCGATAACCCTGTAGGCTCCATCGTGCCAAGCGACAAAGACTCCGTCACCATTGACTACGGCGTTGGCTAATACCGCTGCCGGACCCGTGAGTTTGGGGAATCTATACTTCAGCTTGTTGACGAAAAGTTTGCTGTCGGCTTCACCGGTTGCTTCGGAAGTCACCTCGCCTTCGCCTTGGGTATTGTAGATTTTAATCCACTTTGCCCCGGTCTTCAAGGTGAAACTACCCGTGTAGCCGATGTATGCGGATTCACTTTCGGCATCAGCCAAATTGTCGGTGATGGTCGGCCAAGAAACGATGTCATCAGCTGCGATGAAATAGACATACTTACCGATGCCGCTACCATTGACCTGACCAATGCCAAAAGGCACATTGGTAAGGGTCAATGTCAGTAGGATGGTCGAAACAGTTCTAATAATTTTCTTCATGATTGAAAGTGTTTTAGTTAGTGAATTGGGTGCGGCTCTGTGGGCAAAGCCGCACCCGTTCAGGTTTAGGCAGCGCCAAAGACACACTTCAAATCAACCTCAAGGTCGATGTCGTCCGTTGCGTTCACAAATCGCAACTTGCCGGTTAGGGTCGCGGCATTCGCGCTGGTGAAGGTTACGGTACAAGTCTTTCCGCCGTTGGCGTTGGCATCGGCAGCAGAAATGCTTTCCACATTGCAGCTAATGCCGGTACCGCTCACGGTGACGGTGGTGGCCGAAGTCAGGTTGTAGCCCTGGAAGTCGATAGTAGCCGTCTTGGCAGTGCCAGCAGTGCCCGTGGTGTCAATTTCCTCGGTGCTGACAGTGGCATACACCGAATCGTCGTTGATGTTGTAGGTGGCGGTCATCAGGAAGCGTTGGTCAACGCTGGTGAAGTTCACGCCCATCCAACAATCGGTGAACATTTGCACGGTCTTGGGGTTGTTACCGGTGCGAAGGATGAAGTCGCCAGTGGCGGCTTCGACCGTGCCAATGCCGTCAATACCAATGCGCATGTTCTTCTTGCCATCAGTCAAGAAAATCCAGCCCATACCATCCATGCCGTAGCAGCTTACCAGCTTGCACTTCTTTTCAGTGCCATAAAGGTATTGCTGCACACCATCGGTGTTGGTGTTGGCATTGTTGAAATTCTGATTGCGGTACCAATCATCATAGAAGGTGAGAATTTGGTCCTCAAGGAACATGTCACCCTTCTTGATCTTCTTGTTTCTGCGCTTCCAAATCAGTTTCAGCTTCACGCCAGCATTGTACTGGTTGATGCCGCCCAACTGAACGAGGTTGCCTGCCGTAAGGCCAATGGCACCTGCGGCACGCTGCTTGCGGGCAATAGTGGCGAAACCGTCGAAGTTGCTGAGGGTGGTGGTGGCATCCTCATCTTCCACACCCTGCCAAATGCAGGGATTGAGGTTTTCGGAAATGACACCCATTTTGGCCACACAGATTTCCTTGACCATCTTTTGGGTAACCATAGGAATCTTGTCGGCTGGAGTGGAGTACAAAGTCTTCATGATGGGTTCCGGGTCGAACTCGGCCTCATACTGAAGGTGCTTTGTTTCAAGGACACAAGCCTTGATTTCGGCGGCATCACTGGGATTCCACTGGGTCTTGTAGGGCTTGTAGTTGCCGTCTTCATCTATTACGCCCTGGATTTCCTTTCCACGGAGTTGAGTCACGACATTCAGGTGCTGAATGGAATCGTGAATCATGATCAAGGGCATGGCTAAGGCCGTAGCGCGGTAACGGGTCCCGCTCTCGGCAAGTGCTTGGCAAATTTGAACTTTACTAACCATAGATCTTCTTCATTAAGTTTTCACAAAACTCTTCCGGATTGTCGTTGTCGCCCTCTTCGGGGACGGGATTCCCGTTGTGCACAGCTTGTGCAGGCGGGGTAGGTTTCTTGTTCAGTTCCTCGATGGTAGCCTTGAGGCTGGCGATTTCGGTCGCGTTGGCCTCGTTGGTCTTCTTCAAGGAAGCATTCTCAGTCGTCAGTTTGGAAATTTTTTCCGTTTGTTCGGAGATGGTTTTGTCCTTGGTTTGCACCAAGGCCTTCTCCGTACCGATGGCGGAATCGACAGCTTCCAACTGCTCTTGGTTCAGGTCAACTGTGCCTTCAACCATTTCAAGGTTGGCACAACCTGGTACTGCTTGCAGGTGTTTTAATCCTTCCATTTTTTGAATATTGATGTTAGACAATTCTACGACTTTGACCACGGCAGCATCGAAGTTGCCAAGGCTGTCAATGAGGGTGCCAAGTACTTCCTTGGCCATATAGGTGCGTCCTGTCAGTTGGTCTTCCCTTGTGGCAGGGCGGTTCTTTCTGATGTCAGCCTTGAACTTTTCATTGGTTGGATTCAAGACCCTTTCCTTTATCAGTTTGAAGTCGCCTTCCAAGGCGGATTCAAATTCTCCGTTTTTGTCTTCGGACCCATCGGCATAGATACGGAGATGCAACCTACCTTCGGAATCGGTGGCCTTCTTTGGGAAGTCGGCGATTTGAATTACGGTGCCGATACATCCAACACGGTTGTCTTCGCGGTTGGCCATTATGTGCTTGCAATAGCTTCCGACATACATTGCCGCCGAACACATGTATCCGTCAATGAAACCGACAACGGGCTTTTGGCACGACTGGATAGCTTCAGCCAGGTCGGGCACGGAGTTTGCCGCGCCACCACCGCTGTCAATACGGAGAATGTGACCGATAACGGATTTGTCGGCATCAGCTTCACGGAGTAAGCTGGCCATGGTGCGTGTGCCAACCAAGCCGCAACCGGCATCATCACGGAGCATGGTTCCTTCAAGGTTAAGCAGGTTGACTTTACGACCTTTCGGGATGGCGGTGGATTGGCGGTGGTCGATGGAAGCTTGGACTTCGCCACTCTCAGGTGCGAACTCCAAGCCCATCAGAACACCCATAAGCACTTGACGCTGGGCAGCCGCCGTTTGTGGCTCCAGCATCCAAGGCTCACGGAATATGGTGTTGAAAAAAGACAGTGTAGGCATTATTGCAGATTTAAGTGGTGCAAAAATACCCTACACGCTGTGGTGGGCTGTGACTGAATATTATTTCAAAAGCGGCATTTTGCTCTTATAGCTGACCTTCATTGCTATCTCACGGGTGTCCAAATCCTGATAGCGGTCTGAGGTAACGAGGCAAGTAGGATAATCCTTGGTGCCAATCGTGTATCGATTGCCATCAACAGCCAAAACATACACAACAACGGGACGGTTGATATACTTTCTTGCCAGTTTAATGTCAACATCTTTCCTAACTACAAAGTTCAGGTTTTGTTCATAGCATGAACCATTGTCATCAGACACCAATTCTTCAATGAGGTTGGTCACCTTTTGGTCGATGCTCTTGAACCAATGGCTGCCGTCGATGTTTAATTCAGGGCCTGACCTATCTTGTTGCTCTTCCTGTTGGACCCAAATGTCATTTATCTCGTTTTGCTCTTTGAAGCCGATTCTATAGATTCCTACTTTGCTCATTTTTCGTCAATTTTTCAGGGACATGAAATCGTGTGAAATTCTATTTCTTACATGATATTTTCAGGGACATGAAATCGTGTTGTTTTTAGAATATGGCTGGGGATTTCTTGTATTTTTCGACATCCTTCTGATACCTTATCCATGCCTGCCTTCGTGCTTCGATCATCTTTTCATCGAAGTCGATATGGTAGGAGTTGAAGAAAGCAACTATTCCAGCAGTCACTTGAATGCGTTTCTCCTTGTCGGAGGTTTCATTGTTCACATGCTGATTCTCGACCCAGCCAGTGAGGTAGGCACAAAATTTGGCATGATAGGAGCGCTTGAAGAATCTGCGCACCTTATCCAAGCCGTCTTTCGTAATGTGGTCGCGGAAAAGTGTATCGCAATAATAGGTACGGCCATTCCTTGCCTCATATACCTTGCGTAAATCGGGCAATTCAATCTGAATCTTGTGATAACCTTCGGGAATAGGCTCCAATTCCCATTCGTCAGGCTCAGGGCACAAGTGCTGTTTGATGATGTTCATCAAAGTTGTGTCTCTCTCAAGCTTAACGATGTCGCTTTGCAAAGGCATGGTGATGTACTTGTATATATCTTCCTTCACGGTTATGGTCAGCAGTCGGTCTTTCATCGGGCAAAAGTATTTAGGTTGGTTCTTTTTCGGGCTACTTGTTTCTGCGCATTAATGTTGGTCGGGCACACACATTCCACCCTTCTACATTTTCTACAACAAAACAATTTTCTACAATGCTGATTTATAGCATTTTGGAAAATTGTTTTTACAATTAATGTGTAGAAATCGTAGAAAAAAGTAGAAAAAACCGTCAAAATCGCTGATTTGTAGAAAAATGTAGAAGATTGTATTAATACAAAATTATATATTATCTTATTGAAAATCAATTTTGTAGAAAGTGTAGAAAATGTAGAAAGCATTTTCCGCTCAAAATTTTGGAAATTGTTTTCAAAAAAAATCAGCGAAGCCGCTGACACACAGGTTGTTTCTATCTTCAAGGCTTTACTCATTGCTCAAAGTCTCAATTTCAAGGGTGATTTCATGGTTGGCCGAAAGTTGCTCATAGTCGAAGCAAAGAGCCATGTCTATCTGCGAGGTTGGCACCATCTGTTGTGACATCGGGTCCTGGCGCATTTGGTCGCGCCCGTTGATTGAGGTCTTGAAGCGAACACTCTGCTTGATGCCCAGGAACTCCTTGGAGTTTTCAAGGTAGTATTTCAAGGATCCTTCCGGCAACGGGTTTTCGCCACACTGCTTGGCGAAACGCTTGTATAGCTGGAACGCCTTGCCTCGGCGAAGGAGCAACACGGATTTGATATGGTCAAATTCGATTTTCGCCTTGGTGGTCTTCAATTGGCTCACATACTCAATCTTGAAGTCGCTGTCCATAATGAGTTGGCCTTCTTGCTGAAGGTAGGCTATCACATTCCAAAACGCCGCTATCTCATTGTTCGACTTGCACTCCTTGTTCTGACGCTTGATGCCCTCAATGCTGATGTCAAGCAGCTCTTTATAGGTGAATGGCAGGTCAAGACTGTTTTCAAGTGTGCGGAAAGCAGCGGCCACCGTGGTCCAGTTGTTCACTATACGAGATTCACAAATCTCCTTCCCCAGCCGATTCATCACATCGGATGATGTGGCATTATACATGGCGGCAAAGTTCTGTTTGAAGACTTCGCGCTGATTGAGGATTTGCAGTGTCAGGTGCGAGAATCCCAATTTGCGCAGATGGTCAAGTTCGGCAAAGGCATTGCTTTCGGCGGTGGTAAACTCCGTTTTGTTGAAAGTCAAATAGATAAAACGACTGAATAGGGCGATGTCAGCGGTGGCCATTTCCTGACCACTGATGATTACGCCGCTATCGACACGGGTTTGTTCGCGCTTTTTGTCCCTATCCATGTTCATCCTGGTTCTACCGGCTGAGTCCCAAAGTCCCTTCAAAAACTCTCGCTTATCCAAGTCGATGTTGTTTTTGAACTCGTCAAGGTGGACTATGGCATTGGCACACTGTGCCACGGCTTCACTCAGTGCCGCAATAGTTGAGTTGGAAAGATTGGGTGGGATATTCTGAATGATGAAAAACGACATCAGCGTGTGGCCAAGTTCCGACTTTCCGCTTCCTTTTGGACCGAAAAGATTCAGCATCGGGAAGGCTTTTACATTGGTAGTGATGATGTCACGGAAAAGGGTGGCTATCAGGAAAGCAATGCCGACCTTGCCGTTGTCACCAAACACTTTCAGCATAGCAGTGGCCACTTCATTGAGGCTGACGGTGGAATAAGCCAAATGGACAAACCGCTTTTCAAATTGGAAGAGGGAATCTTCCTTATAAATGTCGGACGATCCTGGCAAATAGAAGTTGCCAAGGTCTTCGAGACGGACAATACCATAGTGGTCTGATTTATGAAATCGGCCTTGGTAGAACACTCCATTGCCGAACGCATAAAAGCCTTGCCTTTGCCACCCTAATTGAACAATCTCCGTTGCTGTCTCGGTTTGCTCGTATAGGTATCGCTTCAGCTTGATTAACTGCGGCTCGCCTGCCTCGAAAATATAATTACCCAAGCCCTCAATGCGTTGTCTGAACTTGGATAGGCTGACCAAATCTTCTTGTTTCAGCTCGATAATCTCGTTGCCACCATGTTCCCCATGGAGGGCGTAGAGTCGTTTCGGGTTGAGTGCATCTTTGATATGGAACAATGGTTCCATCGTGAAGTTGGACCACTGCACCTGCACTGCGCCCTGGAGTGCAAAATAGCAGCCGCTTTCTTCAAAGAATCCATATTTTTTGAAGAGGTCTTTTGAGAATGCTTTTTTCTCGACTTCTTCCTTCTGACGCTCGACCTTTGCCGCCTTCAATGCTTTGTTCCAAACGGATGACTCTTTATAGACATCTTTCAGCGATTTCAAATAACCCTCCATACGGACTTCATCATCACCCATGGCAATCATGCCGGTTATCTCGCGGATGATTTCGTTGGTTTCTTGGGTGTTTGGCTCGTCTTGGAAACGATAATTGGCATACCAAAGGATGAAATCATCTTCTTTGGTATCGCGGAATTTGGCCTTGGTGGTGAAATAACTGTCGGGGTCTTCTTTCTTGGTGCGTTTGACAAGTCTTGGCTTTCCGTTTTCATCGGTGCTTTCTATGGTGTCGGGAATAGGCTTGATGGTCACAACATAACCAAGTTGGAGCGCGGCCTTGCCGATGGTGATGGCCGTTGCCCTACCTGGGTTGGTGCCATCTTCCTTATCCGTGTCGCCATCAGGTAGGATGCAAAGTTGGCGAACACCCGTCTTGGCGAAGCATGAGGCAAGCAGCTTGAATTGCGCTTCGCCCATCTTACCTGTTCCAAGTGGTGCAACGGCATTGTTCACACCGATAATCTGCATCCGCATGACATCGGGAGCGCCTTCGGCCACATACACCTTGCCAGTAGCCCGGATTTCAGGACGGGCTACATCGATACCAAAAAGTAGTTCCGATTTTTGGTACAACTCTGAATCGCTGCTGTTGAGGTATTTGGGCGTATCATCGCGCCCGCTCAGATCGCGGCATGTCCAACCGTTGATAAGGTTGGAACGGCTGCGCTGCGGGATGGTGATACGCTGCCTAAATTGTGCATATAAACCTCCTTTGTCGTTCTCGCCAACGATATGTAATTCCTTCAGTAAATCGATGTTGAGGCAGTTGAGTTGCACCCAGTCCATGAATATTGCGCTGCCTGGTGCATAGCCGATGCCCATTTCCTCTACATACTTCTTTCCCCAACGCTTTTCGGCATAGGCCATCGCGTTTTTATTCTTTTGGATTTGCTCGACAAAGAAGTCGTTGACTTGCTTTGTCAGCATGAACATGGCTTCGCGTTTCGACTCTCGGGCAATCTCCTCAGGGGTACGCTCCCTTTCCTCTATTTCAATATGGGCTCGTTTGGCCAGCTTGCGTAGTGCATCGGGATAGCTGAGGTGGTCATGTTCCATGACAAAACTCACGGCATCGCCACCTTTGCCACAACCGAAGCACTTGTATATCTGTCGTGCCGGATTGACTTTGAACGATGGGGTCTTCTCGTTATGGAATGGGCAGCATCCCTTGAAGCCTGCGCCATCCTTTTTCAACGATACATATTCACCGATAAGGTCAACGATGTCAGTTGCTTCCTCTATCCGGCTGATGTCTGCTTGTGTTATCATAATGTTCGGGCTTTACGAGGTGACCGTCAGAATACCAAAGTGAGGTGTTCACCAAGTGTTCGGGGTCGCTGACGGGCTCGACCTTGAAATAGAAGTTACCAATGTGTTCCTCCATGCCGCGTTCCTTGATGACCAGTTCCTTGCCTCGGAAGGCTTCAACGGGGAAGGCTTTCGATCCAAGGACGATTTCGCCAACGGCGAAGGGTATCTCCTTGCGGAACTCTTTCATTCGTTCCTCGGGAGTGACCTTCAGGACCAGTTTCTTGTAGCCGTATTCGGAATTGACACCACAACAATTCTTGACCTTCTTTCCGCTGCCGCAGGGACATGGGTCGTTGCGGCCAAGTTTCGATTTGCGGTATAGGGTAGGCGATTCGGCATCGTCACCAACAAGCTGCTGTTGTGCTTGGAGTTTTTGGATTTTCTCATTATTCATGGTTGTGTGGTTTACGGTTTTCAAAATATCGTTCGAGTTCAAATGAGAACACACGGCTTTGCAGCTCGTAAATCTTCCTATATAGGTCGCAGATTTGCGCGTCCGTCTCCTTTTTGTAGGCGGTCAGCATCTTCCGTGTGTCCTCGCAGTATTTCATTACAAATCTTCTCTTACAAATCTCTTGAGTTCGGTTTGGAACAAATCGCGCTCAATGGCTTCGCGCTCATTTAATTCATCGTGTAAATCATAGTCGAAAATCTCATAAATGGCTTGGTCAAGTAATTCAATGAGTTTTTCGGGCTTGACGGCATCAAGTTCGACTTGTCCGAGACCATCCCAATGCACGGAGCGGCTGTCTGTCACTTTGGTAGGTGCCGGCGGCAAGTTCCAGTCGATTACCTGGCTTTCGACAAGGCAGATGCGACGCACCTCTATTGATTCGCATCCAAGGTTGATAATGTTTTCCTTTAATGCTCTTGGGATGTCTTCCCCTGAAGGGTCGTAGTCGCCGAAGTAGATAATGATTGGTTGCTGGCCTCTCTCTTCGGCTTCCATGAATCGTCTTGCAGCATCATGAAGGAATGTCAGCGAAGGATAGCCCTTGCAAGCTCCGAGTGCTACGCCGTGATGTAAGCAAGGCTTATAGAACACGCCTTCGAGTGCTTTCTTCTCAATAAACACCTCTGGATAATAGGGTTGGTTTTCCCACCGGTTTAAGTGGTAGGACCTCATCCAAAGACCTACCTGTTCCTTTGCCTGTTCGATTTTCTCTTCCAATACGGAAGGCTTCGATTCTGTTAGTGTGGCCAGTGAGCGGTCTCTGTCGCTGAAAGCGTCGAAGGCAATCCTGCCGTCCCATCGGGCAACACCCGTGGCGGCCACGACCCTTTTGTAGTGTTGGATGTCGTTTGTCATCCCGCGACTAACAAGCTGATAGTGCAATCCTCTGATGGTAAGAACACCGGCTTCGTAGTTGCTCAATATGTCTATCGAGTTTTCGATAATCCAATCTCTTGTGAATAAGTCTTTCATTTTGCGTTGTCTTTATTGGTGAATCTTATGCAAGCCGGTTGGTTGGCTTTCACTTTGAGAAGGCCGCAACTGGTGCGGCGGCTGGCATGGGCATCACAGTAGAATGTGCCCTTTGCGTAGCAGTGGCGTATTCGGTGGGCGCAATGGCGGCAGGTGTTGCCAGCCATAATGGTGCGGATGCGCTCATCGGTGTAGTCTTCAATTGGGAACAGTAGTCCGTCCATGGTCATTCCTCCGGTTGTTTGGCAAGCCATTCCTCGCAGGCTTCGAGACCTGTTTGACCGTAGCCACCTTCGTATGGCCATGCTCCGGTTTCAATCTCCAACACGTAGAAGTAGTTCTCCGTGTTGGCCACTATACGGTATTTTTGCTGTTTGGTCATCTTTCTTCGCGGGGAATATAGTTGGGGCAATTATGATTTGAGCAAAAGTAGACTACCCTTTTAGGGTTAATGCCAACTAATTCCGATTCGATGTTATGACAGCCTCGGCATTGCTCAGGAATGTAATAAGTCTTTCTTGACATGGTTGTTTCAATTTTAGCTGTTGTATTTGTCGATGAGGTAGCGGACAATGCCGTCAATGGTCTTTTTGTATTTCGTGACATCGACAAAAAAGGCGTTGTACAGATTTAAGCTACACTTCGGCACCAATTCCCGATAGGCTTCGACAAAGGACATTACTCTGCCGTTTTTGGCGATGAAGGCTTTGCCGCTATTGTACCAGCCATATTCCAAAAGGTCAAACGACCCTTCAATGAACTCACCTTCGTTCAGTCTCGCGCTGTAAAAGGTGGCAACTTTGTCTTTGTTGAGTTTCATGGTCTATCTCCTTTCTCGGCTTTTTCAAGACGCTCTTTGAGACGCTCGATTTTTCTTTTTCGTTCTTCTTGGACTTGTGTAAATCCAAACATCATGGAGAGTTGGTCAACCATTATCGAAACATCGGCAAGTTCTGTGATGATTTCCGGGTAGGTAACGCGGTTTCGTGACAGCTTGGCCAATGCGTTTGTCAGTTCGGCACATTCTTCAATGCACATTAAGATTTGCGCCCATTGGCCATATTTCTCAATTGCAGTTGTGAGAATGATTCTTTCGTCAGCATTCATTGTCCGCCTCCTTCCTCGATTTCGACTTGGAAGTTTTCTTTGAGATATTCTGCCAAAGCATCACGATAAAGGCCTTGCGGCTTGCGGTACTCCAGCATCCACGCCCTTACGGTTTGAATTGAGTTGTGGCATTTTTCAGCCACTTCAAGAAGGATTTTGTTCCTGGTCGCCACTTGCTGTGACTCCCAAAATGCTCTTAGTTTCACTTTTTTCATTGCTTTAAGATTTTTATTTGTATTTTCGTCTGTGTTTTCGTCTGCAAAAGTAAGATAAATATTTGGAAACAAATATAAATCTTTGGAAATTTTTTTCAACAAAATTCTTATTTATATGAATTACAGCGAATTAAAAGCACTTATAACAAAGAACAAAAAGAAGGTAAAAGACGCGGCAAAAATTGCCGGTTATGCAGAAAACAGTTTCAAAGTTGCCTATGAAAGCGGCACTATGAGTTTTTCAAAGGTTCCATTACTATGTGAATACATAGGTGTCACTCCAAACGAGTTTTTCGGTTGGGGGGATGGTATGACAGCAACCAATGGAAACTACGCTTCGCACATCAGCGGCGGCAACACACAAAACTCCAACGAGACCATTATTGCGCTTCGTGAGGAATTGAAGGAGAAAGGCGGCATCATCAAGGAAAAGGACAAACAGATCAATCGGCTGTTGGGCATTATTGAGAAAGGAAAGAAGTCATAAATCAAGTGCCACAAAATTGACACAAAACCCCTAATGAATTTGCAAAACCAACAAATACAACTAATTGAGTGCCAAAGGCGTTTAAGAATCGGAAATCTGGTGGGTTTGTCACTGGTTCGAGTCCAGTACGTCCCACAAACATCCTTCATAACCCACTGATTTTCAGTGGGTTTTTCTTTTTCTCCTTGGTTTACCCCCTTTTTTACCCCCCGAGATTGTCTAAAGTGCTGATTTTGTGTGGAGTCAGTTTGCTCCACATGTCTTGTTTTGAAAGCGTCTAAATTTTGAAAAAAGTAAAAAAAAGACAAGCAATGCTATTTGTATAATGTACCCCGAAAATGAGAGCAAGAGTTAAGGTGAAAAATGAGTAGTTTTGCAGGGAATAAAAACGTTAGATTGCTTCGTTCCTCGCAATGACGTATGACGACAAAACGAAGGAAATTCACGAACAAATTCAAGGCCTTGGTTGCATTGGCCGCGATAAGGGAACAAAAGACATTGGCCGAGCTCTCCAAGGAGTTCGAGGTAAGCCCCAACCAGATATCACAGTGGAAGCAGGAGGCGATAAGGAACATGGAGAAGGCGTTCGGCGGCAAGGGAGACGAGAAGTGCGAGGAGGACGAGAAGTCGATAAGGAAGTTGCGGGAGAAGGTCGGCGAGCTGACCA
>JAEEGH010025944.1_pt1 | contig 11713 bp, 10 predicted proteins | sample 9134181 | NCBI WGS metagenome assembly JAEEGH01 (sample SAMN16246544, study PRJNA631951) | gut metagenome | biome: gut microbiome; feature: rumen; material: DP-attached | host: Bos | place: Iran: Karaj | collected 2018-10 | reverse complement strand
CGAGGCGGGTACCATGACCATCCGCCCGCTGGAGGGACTGTTCGATGCGGATTGAGATCGCGACCCTGTTCCCGGAGATGTGCGAGGCATACCTCTCCGAGAGCATCATCGGCAGAGCGCGTAAATCCGGCGCGATCGAGGTACACTGCCACAATATCCGCGACTATACGCTCGATAAACACCGCCGCGTGGATGATAAACCCTTCGGCGGCGGCATGGGTATGGTCATGCAGGCGGAACCGATCTACCGCTGCTGGCAGGCTGTCTGTGAGCAGCTCGGTGAACGTCCGCATACCATCTACCTCTCCCCGCAGGGCAGAACCCTCACGCAGAGCAGAGCCGTGGCGTTGTCACAGGAAAGTTCACTGTTCCTGCTGTGCGGCCACTACGAAGGGGTCGATCAGCGCGTGCTGGACAAAATCGTGGACGAGGAAATTTCCATCGGGGATTACGTCCTCACCGGCGGGGAACTCCCGGCACTCGTGCTGACCGATGCCATCGCCCGTATGTGCCACGGCGTACTCCCGGCTGCCGTCGCCTTCGAGGAGGAGAGCCATTTCTCCGGTCTGCTGGAATATCCGCAGTTCACACGCCCGGAAGTCTGGGAGGATATGACCGTCCCGGAAGTGCTTCTGAGTGGACATCACCGGAATATTGCCAGATGGCGCAAGGAAGAATCCCTGCGCGTCACCCGCGAGAAACGCCCCGAAATGCTCGAAGCATGGGAACAGGCGCAGAAAACAGAATGATCTCTCCAAGCCCTGTATCCGGATGCGATGCGGGGCTTGCTATTTTTCTGGTCAAAAATCTGCCATCCCGGTACCGCCGCCCAAGCTTCCTTCTGCCTACAAGAACGCCTAAAGCCTACCGGTTTTCTTGGGGAATCCCGATGATAGCCAAACTATCCCTATTTTGCGCCACTTCTCAAAACAAACAAATCCCAAATGAAACTTTTTCATAATTTGCCTAAAATTAAGTCATATTATACAAAATGCAGCGTTGAATTTTGTTCTATGCAGATAGTATATTTCAACAGTTTTGGCTATGGTGATACTACACAAATCTGCCGTGGTTTATACCTCGTCGATTTTGGCAAAGCGTAGAAAAAACCTGAAAATCGCACGGAAGTGATGAAAACCTGTTGACGTTTTCGATTTTTACATGTATAATAACAATATGCAAAGGTAAACACATACACATACGATTACATTGCAAAGATGGGAGAGTTTGATTATGTTTGTAAAAGATGTGACTGTTCAGAACCAGGTTGGTCTGCACGCAAGACCTGCAACATTCTTCATCCAGAAGGCTAACGAGTACAAGTCCTCTATCTGGATCGAGAAGAAGGAGCGCAGAGTAAACGCTAAGTCCCTGCTCGGTATCCTTTCTCTGGGTATTGTAGGCGGCACCGACATCCGCATCATTGCTGACGGCTCTGATGAGCAGGCTGCTGTTGAGGCTCTGGTAGAGCTGGTTGAGAGCGGCTTCAGCGATGAAAACAGATAAAAAATCGCACTGACCAAAGCTGGCGCTGCCTTTCGGCAGCGCCTTTTTTCTCTGATGGGCGTTCTAATTATGCGTGTATTCCGTCGAGGAGCGCGTGTACGCATACATATTTTCAGCGAAAATGCCGTACCCTTGTGATGGGTCACTGATAAAGACATGCGTCACCGCACCGATGAGCTTGCCGTTTTGCAGAAGCGGCGAACCGCTCATGCCCTGCACAATGCCCCCAGAAGCCTCCAGGAGCCGCTTGTCCGTGATGCGCACGATCATGTTGCGGGTACTGTCCGTGTAGCACAGCGCGGCGATCTCGACGCTGTACGGCTGCGGTGGGCCGCTGTCAATGCTGGTGAGCATGACCGCTTCGCCTGTCGTGACCTCCTGCTGGAGCGCCATCGGTATTGCCTCGCCCTCCGGAATCACATCCAGCGTACCGAAGATCCCTGCTTCGCTGTTGCAGGAGAGCGTTCCGAGCGCGGCATCCGCTGCGAAATAGCCCTGTAGCTGCCCCGGTGCGCCCGCCTGTCCACGGATGACGCCGCTGATGGTAACGCCGTCTGCTTCGCCCTGCGCCAGCGGGATCAGCTCCCCGGTATCCGGATCGCAGATGGGATGCCCCAGCCCGCCGAATGCGCCTGTCTCCGGGTCGTAGTACGTCAGCGTGCCGATCCCGGCGGCGCTGTCACGCACCCACAGCCCCGTCTGACAGCAGTCCGCTGTCAGCGAATAGACAGGCGTGAGCGTGACCTCGTGCAGCACGGAGCCGCGCATGACCGTGAGCTGCATGGCTTGACCGTCAGAGGCGGCTTCACGGAATTCTGCTGTCGAACGGACAGGCGTGCGGTCGGCTTCGAGGATGATATCCCCGATCTCCAGCCCCGCCTCCATGCCCGGACAGCGATGCCCCTGCGCCGAGATCACCTCTCCGAAACCGATGACCATGACCCCGCCCATCAACATCCGCACCCCGAAGGGCGCACCGCTGGGGACAAGCATGATCTCCTCCGTGGGCTGCATCCGGACATCCTTGATGGGGAATACACCGAACAGCCGAAGCGTTGCGGTCTGGGCGGTACTGCCAAGCTGGGCTGCCTGTGCAGCGGGCTGCACGGGTGCGGCTGTGATGGGGAGTACACTTGTGATGTGCAGTCCCTCGCCGCTGCGGACATGATATTCATCGGGCAGGTGTCCGGCGTAAAAGAGCGATGCTGCTGTCGGAACAAGCAGCGCAAATGCGGCAAGCCGAGTCAGATGCCGCTGAATTGCGCGTAACAGTTTTGCTTTCATCTGTCACCTGCTTTCTGCGCATGATGGTTCATGCACATACTTAGCATGGGCAGTGACGGCGGTTTTTATGTCTAAGAAAATGTGGGCGGACAGGCAGAACGTTCCGTCCCGAAAGGAACAGAGTATGGGAAAGCTTTCCAAAGCAGGAAAAATCATCCTACGCATCGCACTGGTGCTCACGACGCTGATCTATCCCGGATTTATGGCGATGATGAGCGCGGCGGGCTGGATGCATAATGTCGGGACGGGCAGCTATCCCGATGTATTCCGCTCGTTTGCGGGCTGGATGTACGCGGGCGGCGGAATGCTCTGCGCGGGGACAGTTCTCGTGCTCCTCGGTGCCAAGCCGAAGCTCTGGACATGCAATCTCATCGGCATGGCGGCGGGTGTGCTTGGCTGCGGCGCGTGTTTGTCGTCCCTGTACCGCTTCTGTGCGTATGCAGACCAGCATTTTTCCGGCATCGGAGAAACGATGCAGCCCGTGAGCGAGCTGTACCGCGGACGGCTGCTTCCGGTCATCCTGACGGCAGTGCTGCTGGTGATCTTGGGCGCATGGCAGAGCTTCTCGGAGGATGCCAGAGAATACCGCATTGCCCGCAAACGCGAAAAAGAGGCGCGGGAGAATGCGCCTGCGCCGAAGATCCTGGGAGACTAAGACTGGAAGATTTCGCTCGCTGCGGCGAGCGACCAGGGACGCTGTCCCTGGACCCTGCCAGCTTTTTGAAATATCCCACGCCACAAGGCGCGAAATTTTCTGTTGGTTCTCCTGCAAACTGAATTTTTTTGGAAAGCACGTTGTTTTGATGAACTCCCGGTAGATGAAAATCTTTGGCCTGACCAGTTCTTCTACCGGATCTTCTACCAAAACCTCGTGTTTTTCTTTCCTCTGCTTTCCTGATGGATTCTCCAAACTTTTTTGGGTAGATTATGTCATGTTGCCTTCTGGGTCAATTCGGGGGTATCCGTCACCCTTGCTGCCGCGTCAAGTCCTTCTCCGCTGAGAAGTCGTGCGATCTTGTCAGCCGACTCAATACGTGAGCTGTATTCCAGATGACTGTAATAGTTCGCCGTCACATTGAATGTGCAATGTCCGAGCCACTCCTGCACCGCCTTCATGGGAACGCCGCTTGCGACCAGCAAACTGGCGCATGAATGGCGGAGATCATGAAAGCGCAGGTGCTTCAGACCATTCTGCTGCACGATATAGGCGAAGTGGCTTGTGACGAAGTTCGGGTCGATGAGCTTTCCAAGGTTGTCGCGGCACACGAAGCCGTCAAACTCCCTGTCGAATTCACTCCCAAGCTGTTGGGAGAACAGCTCCTCCAGCTTCTTCCGTTCCAGGAGCATTCGCTCGATGTGCGGGATCAGCGGGAACGTTCTGACACTCGACTTCGTTTTCAGCTTACTTTCCACGCGAATCTCCATTTTGCCGCTGCCGTATACGCAGATGGCTTTCCGGCGAACCGTGAGCGTCTTGTTCACGAAGTCGATCGCATCCCACTTCAAGCCGATGATCTCACATTTGCGAAGTCCGTAATAGGCGGCGATGTGAACCACCAACTCCATCCGGTCGCCCTTGAATACCTCGAAAAGCCTGTCAAGCTCCTCCTTATTGTAGAAGCAGGATTCGTGCTTCTCGGCTTTCGGGAGTTCCGTCCTGTCATCGGGATTGGCGGGGAGCATATCCATCTTCACGGCGTATTTGAGCGCCCTGTGGATATTGACATGATACTGACGGATGGTGCTGCCTTTCAGCCCCGCATCATAGAGGTCATTATAGAACTTCTGGAGCTGCAGCGGGGTCACCTCGCAGAGCAGCAGGTGCGGAAACTCCTTGTCGTAGTATTCTGCGATCCGGTTGATGCTGTTCCGGTACGAATCATACGTTGTGGCTGCAATCGTCAGCTTTGCATTTTCAAGCCAGTATTTCAGATAGGCAGTGAACTCATAATCGGTGCTCTCGGCTGTGCCAAAAGGTTCACTGAGATGCACCACCTTGCCGGTCATGAAATCCTCGCTGAACTTCGTCACGATCTCATCGACCTTTGCGGTAAGCATTTTCTTTGCGCATTTTTCGGGTAGGTCAGTGCCTACCCATTTTCTTTTTCTCTTGTTATGTTCCTTGTAATCAAAAATGACATAGTGTTTGCCGTTTTTCACGGCAGTGATGTACTTAAAGGGCAGACTTGCTTTCATATTCTTGATCCTCCTGTTTCAATGAAAGCGGTAGATTGCCTGCTGTTGACATTATTATGATAACGCAAACCAACATTTTTTTCAAGGCCTTTCTACCAACTTCCCTGAAATCTACGTTTTGCCCTGATTTCAGGGTTTATTCTTGTGCGCTTTGCAGAACGTAATGGATGACCGCCAGCTTTGCGACAAGAACATTCCGCCCGCATGGGATACGCCTGATCTGACCGCTGTTGATGAGCTGGTAGGCACGTTTGCGGCCAATGCCGAGCATCTTGCAGATATCATTGACACGAAGAATTTCGGGATACCCCTCGTACATCACTTTGTATGCTTCTTCTGTTGTTAATGCTTCCATAGGGACACCTCCGATCTGTTTTTCATCAGAAGAAAATAGCATTGATGTTTCATATGAAGTTGTCAAGATGCTTTACATCGTCTGTCGGTTATTTTTATGCCCAAAGATTGATGTACTGTTGGCAGCACCTATCCCGACTGGGATAGACGCTCCCGACGGCACATCAGCCGTCATTCTGCTGCGATCATGTCCAATATCATAGTGTAGTAAGTGGTGGGCATTGTATGATCCTGAGTTGTTGGTTGCAGGATGCCACTGTGAAGCGTTCATCGAAGGAACAGCCGTCAAGATGGTCGCGGATGATAAAAGCTCTTTTCTTTCCTCCGCCGCGCTCATCTGGCATGACAAATTCAGCTAGAACCAGCAGGTGTCTTTGCTGACAAGGTTTGAGTTTCAGTGCAATGCAGATCGCATAGAGATGGTCTGCTGTAAGCCTGCCTGTGTCGTTGCAATAACGGGTAATTGTACTGGGTGCAATTCCGGTCAGTTTGGAAAGCTTTTTTGTTCCGATACCACTGTCAGACATATAACGGTTTAAGGCATTCCGAAATGTATCATTCAGTTGTTTCACAACATCGTTTGTTCCATAGATGAGCTGCTCAAAATCAACATGATTCTCAGCGTCAGAGGTGAGTAGATTCTGGGGAGTTTGATATCCAGATTGCATGGTCATTTGCTTCCTTTCCTGATCATGATACGGTACTTCTATTATGAACCAAAATTTCCGAAAAAGCAAGTGTTATAGCCCTTTCAGGTGTTCCAATTTTGAAACACCTTGATTTTTACGAAATGGCTCTGTTTCGCAGAAAACTGCATTTGGGAGTGTAAAGCCGGATTTCTTCTCATGGCTCGATGATTCTCTATATTTCAAAGAAAAATCGACCGATTTCGCCAGATAAAGTGTTTCTTCTATCACAAAGATTTCATCATGTTTTCACATTCTCAACATATAAAAGCAGAAAACCACTGCGGTGAACAGTGGTTCTTGTATCAAGACTGGGTGTTTTTTCGGCGGAACAATACGGCGAACAATCAGAAGGATTTTGGTATGAAAACTTGACCAGTGTATGGTAAAATCTACGCGCCGCAGGCGCGATGCGAAATAGCCCCGCAGGGGCGGAAACAAGAGGAGCAAGCTCGGCATATCTGCACTACAATCTGAGATTTGTATGCAGATATGCTCCGTTTGTCAGGGGAAATATTTCCCCTGAGACCCCAATGAAAAGTGAAGAAAATATGCAGAAATATTTAGTCTCTCCTCAACAAGCCCCTAATTTCAAGAGCAGATTAGATGACGACTTGGCAAGCAATAATTCAGCACAAACAACAGGAAGCGCAAAAGCATCGCTGCGAGACGGTCGATGTTCATTGCGATGATGCTGAGAACGATCGATGCTCTTGTTGTATCTTCTCTTTTTGTAAGCAGCAGACCCAGACCGAATTTGCGTTTTGCGAGACTGAACTTTCGCTCCACTTCAATTCGGTCGGTATTATCCTGATAGGCGCTCTTCTTCTCAGCCTTACTGTCTGCATCCTTCTTCGGTCTTCCGAGCTTCTTTCCGGAAATCCGGATGCCAAGCTTGTTGCAAAATGAAATGTTATCCCGATTGCGATAGATCTGATCGACAAGCACTCGTTCCGGATAATGCCCGGTACGCTTTTTATAGTTTTCAATCGCTGTTTTCAAAACGGCACTCTCATTGTAAGCATCAAAGGATAACTTCTCAATTCTGCACATTCCGGTCTCATCCACAGACAGGTCCAGCTTAGCGCCGAACTCGACCGGAGATTTGGCTTTTCCTCTGACGATCGGTCGAATATACGGCTGGCTGATGCTGACAATTCGGTTCTCAACAGAATGCGTTTTGCTTTCAAACATATACAGCTGCTGTGAATATAGGGTCTCGAGTATGTCAAGCATCTTTGCATCAGAATTCGACAGTACAACGCCATTGTTTTCAAGCAGATTCGCGATATAGCCAAGATCGCGGCGGATATATTGCAGCTGTTTTTTGATGGCTTTTCTGATCTTTTTTGCACCGCGTTTTCTGCATTTGGCAAGCGCAAGATAGTCCTTTCTTGCCTTTTCACGGTACATTCTCGGTCTGTAAAAATAATATTCGTCACTGATCCGGCAGATCATGTCTTCCAGTTTTTCACGCGCCTCATTCAACAGTTCAATATCCTGTGGAAACTTGATATTCTGCGGCGCGCAGGTTGCATCAAGGATCAGTGTGCCGGCATTCTCTGTATTGTTTGACGATTCCTGCACCTCATTCTGCTCTTGTTCTTCGCTGTCATCGCCCTGATCATCATTGTCATTATCATCGTCCTGATCGTCATCCTGCGTGTTATATGCAATGATCATTTCATTGATCTCATTCAGCACATCTTCGGAAAGCCGCTTGCGGAATTCAACAAGCAGCGAAGGAACAAACGGTATTTTGTCTTCATATCCCGGCTGACCGATGAAAAACTGATAGTACGGGTTTTCTCTGATCTGTTCAACCAGTTCTTCATCGGGATAGTGATATTGCTTCTGGATCAGCAGCGAACCGAGTGCCATGCGCAGAGGTTTTGCGGGCATGCCTGTACGGCTCGGGAACAACTTTGCATACTCAGCCTCAATTGTTTCCCACGGAATCATTTCCGCCTTCTTCACCCAGCGGTTATCCGGATTCATTTGCATACCAAGCGGTTGATTGAAATCTGTGAATGAAATCTGATGTTCTCTCTTGAACTTATACATGGCTTCCTCCAAAGTGCAAGCTTTTTTCTCATTTTCCGGTTCTTTCCTTGCACTTCTATTATACCATATTTTATCCGTTTTGTCGATAATTCAGGGGATTGATGCAGTGTGAGGAGAGACTATTTAGCAGAACAGGCTGCCCGTTTCATCCGGACAGCCTGCTTTTCATCATTTTCTTTTCTCACCAATCGTCAAACCAAGTTCCTTCGTCTGCTCTGCGATCATCTGTGCGATCTTCCAGGCGCCTGCACTGCTCAGATGTGTATAATCCAGCGTCGTGTGCGCAGCATCCGTATAGCAATGCAGCTTTTTCGTCTCGTTCAGGCCGCCGTAGTTGTACAGATTCGTATAAAGCTGTGTTGTCAGGGCAGTCATGTCGATCACGGCTACATTGTAATTCTGTCCGAGCTGTTTCATTCCTTGCTGATACGCTGTATGCTGCTGATAGTTCGGTGTGCCGTCCTGATTCAGGCGGGTAATCGGTGTTACCAATACCGGAACAGTTCCCTTGGATTTCGCCAGATTGATGTAATAGGCAGTGAGCAGATACTCGTAGGAATACCGCCCCTGTATATCCTTTCCGGTGTTATCCAGTGTATTCCAGTCCAGCGCGGGATAGGTTCCCAGCCCCGGATATTGTGCCTCGTTCGTCTTTTCGTCATTGTGCCCGAACTAGATGAACAGGTAGTCGCCCTTGCCAAGGGAATTTTTCAAGGTCTGATAATTCTGCTCGTTCAGGAAGCTGCGTGAGCTTCTGCCGGAGAGTGCGAGGTTTGTGACCGTCACAGCATTGAAATGCTCAGCGAGCTTCATGCCCCAGCCGCAGCGATCGAGTTCTTTGGACATCTTATCATCGTACTCGCAGACGGTGGAATCACCGACGAGGTAAACCTTACCGGAGAACTGGAAACCGTCCGGCTCGTAAGCAGTCTTTGCCTGTGTGGGTGCTTCAGTCGGCACTTCCGTAGGTATTTCGGTCGTTGCTTCTGTTGGAGGTTCGGTGGACATTTCTGTCGTTGCTTCAGTGACGGGTTCGGGAGTGCTTTGCGGTGCAAGAAGCATCCGCTTCATCAGTGCCAGATCAAACACATCCGCACAGCCGTCGCCGTTGACATCTGCTGCGGCACCGTCGGTCAGCGTTCCCTGACACAGAAGCCACTTCTGGAAAGCGACAAGATCGAGGAAAGAAAGCTGTCCGTCCGCATTCACATCGCCGGACACGGACTGCGGTTCGGTCGGCTCTGTTGTCTCCGCAAACTGCGTTGTTTCGGTTGCAGTGGTCGTTTCAGTGGGCTGTGTCGTTTCCGTGGGAGCTGTTGTTTCCACGACCATTGGCTCATTGGCGGCTGTCACATAATTGGCAGCCGGATAGTTCACCTGCTCCAGCGCAGCATAATGATACTTCGCCGCAGAGGTCTGACTACCGGAATAAGTCGTGCAGTAGGTTTCTACCTGGTCTGCGGTCATTGCCTTGTAGGTGTAGTTGGTATTCGGTCGCCATGTACACGCTTTCGCCGTCTTGCCGCTGAGTGAATAGCGGGAACCAACCAGCTTGGAACCGCAGTCGGTATAAAAGCCCGGATATTTCGAGGAAATGTCATTCTGGCTGACCGTATCATTCACGACAGAGCCCTTGCCGGTGCCGGCATCGAAATAATTGGCTTCGGAATACAGCTTGCAGGCGGTATAGATCGTATAGCCCATGTCAAAATTGATGACGTAATTGTTGAACGAATGGAAGTACCCGTACCGCATCAGCCCCGGCGCACGGGTAACGGTGTCGCGATAATAATTATTCGTCAGCGTTGCGCAGGGCGTACCGTTGTAGGTTTTATAGGAAGCTTCATCATCGACCGGATAGCCCAGCAGAACGCCGTATTCGTGATGTCCGAAACGGCAGTCGGAAATCGTGATGTAGTCCGCCGAGCCCTTGAAGTTGAGCAGCTTGTCCCAGTCGTCCGATTTCAGCGAAGACGTTTCGATCTTGTTGTGTCCCTGCAAATTGCAGTGGTCGATCCAGAAATTCCAGCCGTAGGCAAATTCCCAGATGTTATCTGTGTTCAGCTCCGTGTCATGCGTGCAGTCAATGTTGCGGATGATGACATTGTGCGCAGGACCGTACTGCTCATTATATGTCCGGAAATACACGTTATAGAGCGAATTAGCGGAATAGCTGCCGATGATCGTTTTATTCGGCTGGAGATAGATGTAATTATCACGGCAGTAATAGCGCTTGCCGCCGTCATGTCCGGTGGAGATCTCATAATTCTTGGAGCCGGTCTTGCCGGAAATCTTTCCGGTGACAACGATGGTCAGCGGTTCCTTGGATGTGCAGGCGTTTTTCAGCTCATCAAAGGTTCTGACCTCAACGGTTTTGCCCAGCGTACCGCCGATGGCGGAGGCCTTGGCAGAGCCGTCCTGTGTCTTGCAAAAGCCTGCAAAACCCTGTAATCCGGCGGCATTCAGCAGCCACTTCTGCGCATTCGAGCCGGAGAATTTCGAGAGCCGGATGTCGCTTTCGCCGAAATACGTCAGTGCCATGTCGGGGGCAGCGCAGTTTGTGATCTTGTAGTACAGATCATTCCCGTACTTGTCCTGCTGTACAGGCGTGACATACCACTGCTGTGCCTTTTCGTCCGTTTTGCCGTAGATGACGATCTGCGTTCCCTCATCGCCGGAAAACAGCATCGGTGTAAGCAGTCTGCCGGTGCCTTGGTTCACGATCTGATAACAGTTCCCGTTCGCGTCGGAGCCGACCAGATCGAAGCGCCAGTTCTCGTTCATGCCGCCATTGGTCACCCATGTGTTGACGGGCGTTTTGTCGGTGTAGCCGGTGATATTGATGTTCCGGCTGTTATCATAGGTGGAGATGCGCAGGAATACTGCCGGATAGTCCACACTTACGGCGGATGCAGCTTCAAATGTGAAGCCGGCCAGCACACAGCTCAGTGCCAGAATGAGCGCCGCAAAGAGCGACAGGATGAGCTGCATTCGTTTCTCGATCAATTTCCTATTACTGTTCATTATGATTCCTCCCCATCATCTGTTTTGAGCAACTCACGTTTCAGCAATGCCAGATCAAATACATCCACACAGCCGTCTCCATTCAGATCAGCTGATCTACACTGCTCCGCTGTCAGCGTCTTCATGCAGAGCAGATACTTCTGCATCAGGATCGCATCCAAAATGTTAAGCTCTTCGTCTGCATTCACATCACCGCTAACAGGCTGCGGTGTGGTCGGTTCTTCGGTTGTCGGTTCAGTTGCGTAGGTGGAAGGTTCTGTCGGCGGTTCAGTAACCGGCTCAGTTGATCCTTCCGTGACCGGTTCTGTGGGGACTTCCAAGGGGTTGACGGCAATCACATAATTGACTGTTCCACTGTCACCGTTGATGCCAATGGTGACAGTATCGTTCGCCTTGTAATCGCGCCGCCATACCTCGTATGTCACCACCGGATTTCCATCATCCGTGAGGGTGTCTGCCGTTTTTGTCCAATTACCAAGCCATTCCGGAGGATTCAAACGTGAATCCACGCCGAGGAATACCGTCACATCTTCCGCTGCCGTAAAGCTTGCCTGTTCACTCATATACTTTTTGGAATTACACGCAGTCACGAGTACCTC
>JAEEGH010025940.1_pt1 | contig 11714 bp, 8 predicted proteins | sample 9134181 | NCBI WGS metagenome assembly JAEEGH01 (sample SAMN16246544, study PRJNA631951) | gut metagenome | biome: gut microbiome; feature: rumen; material: DP-attached | host: Bos | place: Iran: Karaj | collected 2018-10 | reverse complement strand
CTCCTTCTTGATGAGGTAACCGCAAGCGGAAGGCAGGAAGTTTGCAAGACCGGCTGTTGAAGCATGAGCACGGTGAGCTGTACCGAATGCGTCGTTTACATAGAGGTCAGCCATGGAAGCGAGCTCAGCAGCGAACTTAGGATCGTTCTTTGTCTCTTCCTTGTGGAAACGGACGTTCTCGAGCATAAGGATCTCGCCGTCCTTGAGAGCGGCAGCCTTAGCCTTTGCATCTTCGCCGATAACGTCAGCTGCGAGGGTAACAGGCTTTCCGATGAGCTCTGCAAGTCTGTCTGCAGCGGGCTTCATGGAGAACTTAGCCTCAGGACCGTTCTTCGGACGTCCGAGGTGTGATACGAGGATAACCTTCGCATTGTTGTCTACGAGGTACTTGATCGTAGGGAGAGCGCCCTTGATACGCTTGTCGTCTGTGATCTTTGTGCCTGTTTCCTTGTCGAGAGGTACGTTAAAGTCAACGCGGACGATAACTCTCTTGCCGGAAACGTTTAAATCCTCAACGCTTTTCTTGTCATACATTGCCATGGATTTTCACACTCCTGAACATAATATTTTGGTGTTAAACACTAACCTAAAAATTATACTATCTGAACGGCCGATATTAAAGAAGAAAATTAGTTCTTCTTGCCTAAAAGCGTTACTATTTCGTGTACTTTAAAAACCTTTTGTCCGTCCACGTAGAATCTGAACAGCTCGCCGTTCTTGTCATAGATCTCGAAATATTTGCCATAGGAGGCTACAAGGCCTCTCATCGTGTCGATCTCGAAGACTTTTTTCTCTTTCAGGGCATCCGGGTCAAGCGTCCTGTTCCTGAAGCCCTTCATCGGCTTGCCCTTCTTGTAGGGAATCCCTTCCTCGGCAGGGCAGTCGGTACCTATGTAGGTTATCTCCTTGTCGGTAATCGTAATACGGCCGGTTCCGGTCTTCGCGAAAGAGAACCTGTCATAGACCTTGAAAAGATCGGCATCCATCTCCATCTGAAAGTCGCCTGCCTTGAGCTCCTCAGCGATAATGCCTCTCTCCCATTCGACCCACTTGTGAAGGTCGTCGAAGATTATGCACTGCGGATCAGCCTTTTCGAGCATGCCGGTAGGCAGGTATCTTACGGCGTTTCCGCACTCGCAGCACTGGATAAGGTCGCGCTTGCCTGAATCAAGGAATCTCATCGTGAACTCATGTCCGCATCTCGGGCATGCATACGCGATGTTCTGGAGTCCTGCGGCAAGGCGTCTGCTCTTGAACTCGACCTTGTGCTCCCTGTTCCACTCGTTCTCGTCGTAATTGACGGCATCGAGGATCTTCTGCTGGAGTTCTTCTATCGAAGACTCCTTGACCTCATCTGAATAGATCTTCTTTACGAATTCGGAAGTGATCTTTCCTTTTCTCATTCCGGACTGTGACCATCTGGGCCATGTCAGGTATGCTCCGTGGATGTGTTCGATATAGATGGATGCGCCGGCTTTCTTTGCGAGCCTTGCGATACCGTCGTCAAAAGTGACCGTCTTACCGTCGACATGGCGGGTCGCCTCAGGATAAACGATGAGCACGCCCTTGCGCTTCATGACCTTCATCATGGCCTTGACGGCAACGGTGTCAACGACGAACTGCTTCTTGGGGATCGCGCCTCCGAGCTTGAACCAGTGGCCCCACGCGGGTGCCCTGAAAACGAACTCGCCCGTGACGAAGTTTGCCGGCCTTGCCTTGGTCAGCTTGTTGGTGATCATGGGATCGAGATAGGACTCGTGGTTGGCGATAACGATGATCGGGCCCTCATGGTTAACGAACTCCATGTCGGGCTTGACCTTGATATGTGTAAATGCGCAGACGATCGGAACGATTATGCGTGAACCGAGGAAGCTGAAATAGAACGGCCTGGGGAAGCACCCGATGTCATAATCGCGCGGTGCCTTGGCCCTGTCTCTTGCGGTTGTCGCAGGCTTGTCACCCGCAGTCTGCACCGCATTCGGCTTGGTATTTTCTGACATTTATATAAACTCCGAAGTAATTTTATTAAATAAAGCGCAGTTATTATACATAGTTTGAACCGGAAAATAAAGTGCCCCCGTCTTGCAAATGCAATGAACGGGGGCATTTCGGGTCAAATTATTTTTACTTGTCGCCGTTTGTTTCAGCCTCTTGTGCATCAGGCTCTGAGGCAGGCGCGCCTGTCTTGTCTTCCAGCTCGCCTCCGTCACGGATCACGATGACCTTTCCGCCTTCCTCGGCAGCGCCTGAAGCAAGGAGTGCGTCAGGATCGGAGGTCTCAACGGCATCGATGATGGCGAGGTGACCTGGCTTGACGACTCCGTCGAGCATCGCTTCGGAGAATCTGTCCTCGACCATCGAGGTGATGACCCTCTTGAGCGGTCTTGCACCGTACTGGGGATCGTATCCCTTTCTTGCAAGGAGCTCCTTTGCGCTGTCGGTCATGCTGATCTCTATTCCGAGATCCTTGATCCTCTTGCCTACCTGGTTCATCAGGATGTCAACGATCTTGATGAGCGCTTCCTTGCCGAGCATACGGAAGAAGATGATCTCGTCGACACGGTTGACGAATTCGGGCGAGAACGACTTCTTGAGTTCCTCGATGACGAGTTTCTTGGCTTCATCATAGGACTTACCGCCGTAAAGGCCTTCTCTCGAAAGCTCGTCTGTATCCTTCTCATCTGCCATGGAGAAGCCGATCTTGCGGCCTTCACTGCCCGTCAGCATTCTCGCGCCGATGTTGGAAGTCATGATGATGATCGTGTTCTTGAAATCGACTACCCTTCCGTGGCCGTCCGTGAGACGTCCGTCATCCAGGACCTGGAGCATCGTATTGAAGATCTCGGGATGAGCCTTTTCGATCTCGTCGAACAGGACTACCGAGTAAGGATGTCTTCTGACCGCTTCGGTAAGCTGGCCGCCCTCATCGTATCCGACATATCCCGGAGGCGCACCGATGAGTCTTGAAACGTCATGTTTTTCCATATATTCGGACATATCGATCCTGATAAGCGCATTCTCGTTACCGAACATGACTTCCGCGAGAGCCTTTGCAAGCTCCGTCTTACCGACACCGGTGGTACCTAAGAAAATGAATGTTCCTGAAGGCTTCTTGTCGTCCTTGAGACCGAGCCTTCCGCGGCGGATCGCCTTGGAGATCGCGGTAACTGCCTCATCCTGGCCGATGACTCTCTTCTGGAGTTCGGATTCAAGGCTCTTTAACTTGTCAGCATCGCTCTCGGTGATCTTCTTGACCGGGATTCCCGTCCACTTGGCAAGAACGTCAGCGATATCATCAACGCAAAGCGTTCCCGTAAAGCCGCCCTTGTCAGGTTCGGTCTTTGACTTCAGTCTGGCAAGACGTGCCTTCTCGGTTTCCTCCTGCTCCTTGTACTGCTGTGCTGCCTCGAACTCCATCGCGTCGGATGCAGCCTTCTTGGACTTTTCAAGCTCTGCGATCTTGTCCTCCAGCTCCTTCTGTGCCTTTGAATCGGCATAGTTCAGGCGCTTTGAAGCAGCAGCTTCATCGACCAGGTCGATCGCCTTGTCCGGCAGGAATCTGTCGGATACATAGCGCGATGACAAGAGTACGGACTGCTCGAGAACGTCATCCGGAATATGGATCTTGTGGTGTTCCTCGTACTTGGGACGCAGGCCCTTCATGATGGCGATCGCGTCAGGTATGGAAGGTTCTTCGACCATTACCTTCTGGAATCGTCTTTCGAGTGCGTGGTCCTTTTCGATGAATTTCGTATATTCGTCCAAAGTTGTTGCGCCGATGACCTGGAGCTCGTTCTTTGTAAGGAGCGGCTTCATTAAGTTTGCGGCATCCATGGAACCGTTCGAGCTGTCGCCCGCGCCGACAAGAGTGTGGATCTCATCGATAAACAGGATGACGTTAGGGTCAGATACGGCTTCATCGAGCATGTTCTTGATACGTTCTTCGAAGTCTCCTCTGTACTTGGAGCCTGCGACCATGGAACCGATCTCCATGCTGTAAACGACCTTGCCCTTAATGATGTCAGGCACGTCGCCGTTGGCGATCTTAAGTGCCAGACCTTCTGCGATCGCGGTCTTGCCGACGCCCGGATCACCTACGAGGCAGGGATTGTTCTTCGTTCTGCGGATCAGGATCTGCATGACACGGTTGATCTCTTCCTCACGGCCTATTACGGGATCGATCTTGCCCGCCTTGGCAAGTTCGGTAAGATTCTTGCCGAACTTTTCGAGGGTCTTGTGTCCTCCCTTGCCGCCTTTGCGGGACTTGCCTTCCTCCGGATTCCTTCTCGGCGGAGCGTTATTTCCCGGACGGTCGTCGCCTCCGAAAAGACCTTCCTCTTCATCCTCATCGTCGTCATCGCCGGAAGACGACATGCTCTCGTTGAAAGAATTGATCAGGGAGTTGCGCAGCCCTTCAAGATCGGCTCCTGCGGCTTCAAGCGCATCAAATATCTCGATGTGGTTGCTAACCTTCTTTGAAAGGATGACGAAAAGCAGATGCTCAGTGCCTACCGCACCTCTTCCGCCGGTCCTTCTGGAAAGCTCGGCTGCGTTTGCAAAAAGCCTTCTCACATCCATCCTCAGGTTTGAAAAAGCTTTGTCGGCCAAAGCCTTGAAAGTATCTTCATCCAGTTCGTAATCACCGTTTATGCCGAGCTTTTCGAATATCGCGCTGGTATCCTGGACGTTCTCGTCGATCGTCTCTTTGGCAGGCGATTCAGTAAGACACATCGCCGCGAAAAGGAATGTATCCCTGATCAGCGAAGTATGTCTTTCACTTGCTATCAACTGTGAGCAAGCGAGAGCTCTCGCGGTATCTTCTGATATTCTCATGTCAATCAACTCCCTTCAGTATCTTTCTGATCCTTTCAGCACGCCTCTTTTGAGACGTCTGAGTGTTGATCTCTCCTCGGCGCTGCTGTTCCCAGCAGACTTCCTGCGTTATGGTATTGAGCATCTTCCATTTGCATTCAAATTCCGAAGAATCGTCATAATCCCTGTAAAGCCTGAGCCAGCAGACTGCATCAAGAGCCTCCCTGCGTGACATCAGGGCGGCAAACCTCAAAAGTCCGTATGCCCTGCCGTATAAATCCTTCATCTGCGTTTTCTTCTTTGTCGCAAACTGTTCACGGCAGGCCCTTTCAGCCTTGATAACGTCCTTGATCAGCATCTCGCCTCTCTCAATGGTCTCACTTTCAGACACGCCTAACGTGCTTACGCTTGCGATGATGTAAACGCCGGATTCATTGAGTTCGCCCTGGTCTGCAAAGGGATATATCATCCATTCGTACTGTCCGACCCTCTGCCTCAATGCGGCTATTCCGCCTTCGGTCTTCGCGATAGCGGGGATCGCAACGGTGTATAGGAACTTAAGTCCCGTTCCCGTAAGCTTGACGCTTGAAGTAAGGAATCCGTACTTTTCCGAATAAGCAATGTCCAGTTTCTTTTCGAGATCGACTGCGATCTTCTCGGCAAGACGGTAGACTCCCACGTCATGTCCTGCCGCCTGAGCCTTGATCGTCAGATGCTCGCTGTTGCCCACCGCAACGCTGAGGCCGTAATCTTCGTTGTAATAGATCGCTTTCTTGTCAGGTCCGTAAAGGAGCGAGCCGTCTCTTCCCGAGATCTGGGCCTTCATCAGCGTTTCCGCTTCGCCCCTGTTTACGATGTCCGTGGCAAGGCCCCCCGAAAAAACGCTTTTGTCTATTACGGAATCGACCTTTGCCAGAAGGCTCTTTGCATCCCTTTCATCCATCTTGGAAGGAAAATTATAACCTTTGACGTTACGGACAAGGCAGGCTTTCGTTGAAAGGACAACGTCCTCATCTGTGCCTTCTCTCTCATACCACATCTTCATATCACTTTCCTTCCTTTCTTCCCTTGAGTTCATCCCTGAGCTTTGACGCAAGGATGTAGTCCTCATTGTCAGCCGCGAGCTTAATTGCCGTCTGAAGGTCCTCATCGCTCAGCATACCGAGGTCAGCCTTTTCAAGCTTTGCCAGCTTTTCAAGAGCAAGAGCCTTGAGGTCGGCGCTTTCTTCAGATGCCGGTTCTGCCTCATTCCCGCTCTCTTTAGCCTCCTCTTTGACGGGAGCCTTTTCGGCAGGCGCTTCTTTCTTTGCAGGTGCAGGCTGTTCATTTTCCTCACCGCTGAGCTCTGCAAACTGGGCAGGCATCCTTCCGCCGTAAGTGCTCTCACCCTGCTGCTTGAACATTTCCTTTACGATGTAATCGTTGAAAGTGTTATAGCACTCTATGCAGCCGAGTCGGCCTTTTCTCTCAAATTCCCTAAGCGTCATTCCGCACTTCGGGCAGGAGAGCGCACTGTTTCCGAAATCAAGTTCGTTCATCTGCATTATCGAGCTTGCTATCTCGTCAAAAGGCGAAAAAGCCGATCCGAGCATCTCTTCCGGGTTTCTCAGGAACTTTCCGTAACCCATGATCCTGGCGCAGTTCTCGCAATACGGAACGTCATTGATCTTTATTATCTTGTTGGTGAGTTCAACTCCGCATCTCTCACATCTCATACCATTATTCTCCTTTGTTATTTCTACTCCGCGATCATCAGTCCGAGAAGCGCATTCCTGAAAATATCCGCCCTCAGGACCGCCCTTATGTCCGAATCAACCTTTGCGAGCGCTCTGTCAGACACCGCCGCCATGATAGCCGTACCTTCCTTAGGGGTTATGGCTCCGACGGATACCGCATTTGTCAGCAGCGTCTTTGCCTGCTGCTGCGACAGATCATCTCCGACGGCATCCAGGATCGCCTGCAGATAACGCTCCGGCCCGCTGTGCGTGACCCTCGTGATCGTGATCTGTCCTCCGCCTCCCCTTCGGCTCTCGACTATGTAGCCGTTTCCGCTCGAAAACCTTGTGGACAGCACATACGTAATCTGCGAAGGCACGCAGTTCGCCTGCTCGGCAAGCTGACTCCGGCTGATAACAGCCTGGCCGTCATTTTCTTCTATCATGTCCTTGATCATCTGTTCAATGACGTCAACAAGTCTTGCCATGGATTGCCTCCTTTCACCTCATCCTGTCATTTGACGTTATTTGATTTTGACTTTGACTTTCTTTGACTAATCTGATTATGATACTCTCACTTTCGAATGTCAACAGGTTTTTGCGGCTAAAAGAGGCTGTCCTGTTGATCATGGACAGCCCCGGTAATCTGAACTTATATAACTTACTTGTGATAAAGCTTCTTCGTCTGATAGACGGGCTCGCATGTTACCTCAACGCCGAGTTTCTTGAGCATGTTGAGATCGACTGACGAAAGCATTGTCGTTGAGTGCAGGTCGCTGTGCTGAAGCTTGCCGATCTGCTGCATCGCAAGCTCGGCAACAGGATTTGTCGTAGCACTGATCGCGAGCGCGATAAGGACTTCGTCAGTATGCAGACGGGGGTTGTGGTTGCCCATATGATTGATCTTGAGATCGGAGATAGGCTCGATAACGTTGGGTGAGATGAGCGGGATGCTGTGGGAGATGCCCGCAAGTGTCTTGAGCGCATTGAGGAGCGCTGCGGAAGCAGGTCCCAAAAGATCTGTTGTCTTGCCCGTAACGATCTGTCCGTCAGGGAGCTCCAGAGCAACTGCCGGGCCTCCTGTGGATTCAGCTCTTACCAGAGCCGCACCGATCACGCGGCGGTCAGACGTATCGATCCCGCTCTTCTTCATGAGGAACTCGATCTTGGTTACGTCATCACCTTCGGAAAGACCCTGGCGCACTGCTGCCCTTGCCTCGTAATAACGTCTGATTATCTCCTGCTTGGAAGCGTTGCAGCATGCCTCATCATCGGTGATTGCAAAGCCTGCCATGTTGACGCCCATGTCCGTAGGTGACTTATAAGGGCTCTCTCCGTAGATCTTTTCGAAGATCGCGTTGACGACCGGGAAGATCTCGACATCACGGTTGTAGTTGACGGTAGTCTTGCCGTAAGCCTCAAGATGGAAAGGATCGATCATGTTGACGTCGGCAAGATCAGCGGTTGCCGCTTCATAAGCAACGTTAACGGGATGCTGGAGAGGAATGCTCCAGATGGGGAATGTCTCGAATTTTGCATATCCGGCCTTGATCCCGCGCTTATTCTCGTGATAGAGCTGGGAAAGACAGGTAGCCATCTTTCCGGAACCGGGACCGGGAGCGGTAACGACGACGAGCTTTCTTGAAGTCTCGATATAGTCGTTCTTGCCATAGCCGTCCTCACTGACGATCAGTGAGATATCGGAGGGATATCCTGCAATGGGATAGTGTCTATAAGTCTTTACTCCAAGGCTCTTGAGCCTCGCCTCGAAAGACTCCGCGAGGTGCTGGCCCGCAAACTGCGTGATAACGACGCTTCCGACAAAGAGGCCGAATTCCGTAAATGCGTCAATGAGACGGAGGACCTCCTGGTCGTATGTGATGCCAAGGTCGCCGCGGCGCTTGTTCTTCTCGATGGCATCAGCATTTATTGCTATAACGATCTCGGCATCTTCCGAAAGAGCCTTGAGCATCCTGATCTTGCTGTCGGGTTCAAAACCGGGGAGTACTCTTGAAGCGTGATAGTCGTCAAAAAGCTTCCCGCCAAACTCCAGATAAAGCTTTCCGCCGAATTGTTCAACACGCTCTCTGATGCGCGCACTCTGGAGTTCTACATACTTTTCATTGCTGAAACCGATCTTAAACATATACTGACGCCCCCTGATTTATTTAGACATTATAAAGCAACATCAGATTATTTTTATATGACATTTGTCAGCAACTTGACATTAAAAAACCGTAAAAATGTAAGTGAATTCTAAGGCAATTGTAAAAAAAGGTAGTGCAGAATTGACTTTGCCATAGTAAACTATGGTCTCGTAGGAATAGGTAATTTATATATGGAGGACAAACCATGAAGCATATCAAAGCTACGTCAGTTTTGTTATCAGCCGCTATGTGCATGTCTATCATGATGACACCTGCAGCAGTTCTGGCTGATGAGACACCTGCACCTTCCGAGGAGCAGAAAACTGAGGAGACTGAAAAGCAGGAACCTGAGGCTACCGAGCCCAAAGCTACAGAACCCGAGGCTGAAAAGCCTGAGGAAACTGAGCCTGCAGCTACAGAGCCTGAGGAAACAAAGCCTGAGGCTGAAAAGCCCGGCGAATCCAAGACAGAGGAGCCTGAGGCAACAGAACCCAAGGAATCCGAAGCAGAGGAAGAAGGTTCTGAAGAAGGCGAGCCCCAGAAGGATAAAACAAAAGCCCGCGACGAAAAGGCCGGTCTGTGCGGAAAGACCCTTAACTGGACTTTTGACGGCTCCACTCTTTACATCGGCGATTCCGGAGCGATGAGCAACTTTTCCCGTGAAGACAATACAAATCTCGTTCCCTGGCATGACCATATCGGGGCGATCGAAACAGTCATATTCACCGGCAAAGCCACTTCGATCGGCAATTATGCTTTCTATGGATGCAACAAGCTTACGTCCATCGTTCTTCCCGAAACAATGAAGACTATCGGTCAGGATGCATTCTACGGATGTACAAGTCTTTCCGACATCACCATTACCAAGAACGTAACATCCATCGGTGCAGAAGCTTTCTATTGCTCCGGCCTTTCGAGCATTGACTTTTCGGCAGCTGAAAACCTGACCACGATCAACTCCAGTGCTTTCTATGGCTGTGAGGGGCTTTCGACTGTTTCACTCCCTGCCAAGCTTGAAAAGATCGGTGACAGCGCTTTCAACGGCTGCAAATATCTTTCTTCCATTACCATTGGCGATAAAGTATCTTCGATCGGAGAATACGCTTTTGCAAATTGTTCATGTTTGAGCACTTTCAAGTTCCCCAACAGCGTAACCACGATCAAGAATAATACTTTCGAGAACTGCACAAGCCTTGGCGATATCGACATCCGTTACAATGTAACTTCAGTAGGAGAAAACGCATTTAAGGGCTGCACAGGTCTTACAGACATCAACATCGGATACAAAGTTACATCTCTTGCGGAAAACGCTTTCGCGGGATGCACAGCTATCACTTTCTTCAAGCTTGATGCAAAATTGTACACGAACAGCGGCGGAGAGAAGCTCCTCAAAGCCAGCCCCAACTCCATTCCGGTATTCTTAACATATGCGGAAAAAGATTCAATATATGATGTCGGAGATTTCCAGTACAAGGTTACTAATGCTTCAAGAAACGGATCAGGTACTGTAACACTTGTTAAGCAGTTAAATATGTCATTAACTGATGTTACTGTTCCGGCCAGCGTTTGGATCGAAGACTGCTCCTATAAGGTTAACAAGATCTCCGGATCTGCTTTCAAGGGCAACACGGCGATCACAACACTGACATTGGGTTCCAACGTTTCTACGATCGACAGTAATGCCTTCGCAGGCTGCACCGCTTTGACAACGGTTTCCGGCGGTTCAGGGCTCACCACGATCAATACAAGGGCATTCAACGGATGCACGGCACTCAACTCATTCAAGATCACTTCTTCCAAGCTCAAGAAGATCGGATCTTATGCTTTCGCAGGTGATACCCAGCTCAAGACCATCTATATCCAGAAGACGACCAAGCTCACAAAGAAGGGCGTCAAGAAGTCCCTCAAGAGTTCTTCCGTCAAGACCATAAAGGTCAAGAAGGCTAAGGTCAGGGCTTACAAGAGTTACTTCGCAAAGAAGAATTCCGGTAAGAAGGTTTCTGTTAAGAAGTAATACGGTCTGACAAAACGAATTAACTGAAAGGGGTTGCATCACATGCAGCCCCTTTTTCCATGACTTGTCAGGAAAGCTTTCTTTTACTCTGCGCTCTTCAGCGATTCAGCCATGTCGATCTTTTCGATCTTGGCGCGCATTATGAGGTTTACTATCGTCGAGAAAGCCAGAACGAACCCGAGAGAATAGATATAGCTTACGAAGACGATGCGTATCTGATACATGATCATGTCCATCGCGATCTGAGCCATGACGTATCTGTGCAAAAGGAATCCCAGGGGGATGCCTGCAAGGAAGCCGAGAAGTACAAGTATAACGTTTTCGCGCGTAACGTAAGCTCCGGTCTCCGTGCGGTTAAATCCCATTACCTTGAGCGTTGCGATCTCTCTTATGCGCTCGGTTATGTTGATGTTGTTGAGATTAAACAGGACAATGAATGCAAGTGCAGCCGCGCTGGCGATAACGAGAACGATGACGTAGTTCATGCGCTCCATCGTCTTGGCAAAGCTCTCTCTTGAATCCGCCGTCGATGACCAGGTCTTGGTCTCATAGTTATCGGAAAGGTAAGACGCGATCTTGTAAGACTCGGCGGCGGTCTTGTTTTCGGTTGCCGCAAGGAGAGTCTCCGGATTATACGTTTTTCCGAATGATTCCCTGTACGTGGCGGGCGTCATGAGGATGTAGTGGAAAGTATAGTTCGTGAAAACGGAACTGACCTTGAGCTTTACCTCGTGCTCGTCATCACCGTACATGACGGTGATCACGTCTCCGGCCTTCACGTGATTCTTGTCTGCAAGCTTTTCCGAGACCGCGACTTCGCCGTCGGAAGGCCATGGGACGGCTTCTCCCGTTTTCGGGGCATTTAGTCCGAATATCTTGCCTGTGTTCGGGTCGTCTGAAATAAACATGTCAACGTCTCTTACATAGTTCGATCCGTTGTTCTTTGCGGTGTCGTTCTTGACGATCACATAGTCGAAAGCGAAATCCATCTTGTCATGCGCATCCTTCGCGGCATCCTCTATCATC
>JAEEGH010025936.1_pt1 | contig 11716 bp, 9 predicted proteins | sample 9134181 | NCBI WGS metagenome assembly JAEEGH01 (sample SAMN16246544, study PRJNA631951) | gut metagenome | biome: gut microbiome; feature: rumen; material: DP-attached | host: Bos | place: Iran: Karaj | collected 2018-10 | reverse complement strand
GTTCAGAGAAAAGCAACAGGCGCTGTATTCATATAAGCTGATCTTTGAATTCCCTACAGATGCAGGCATTCTGAATTATCTCAAGGGAAAAATCTTTAGCGTGGATGAGGCAGGCATTGAATTCGTAAAAAAATACTTTAAATAAAAAAGACGGCCGGGAACACCCGGCCGTCAGGTTTTCTTATTTATCTGTCGTATCTGTTGAATCTGTCGTCAAAGATATCCTGATCATACAGGCTGTCAAGATCTTCAGCGGATATTTCAGGGACAATGTCCTCAGCCTCCGGTTCCGCAGAATCATCAGGAGTCGCTGTCAGGTCATCGAATCCTGCAAATTCGCCGTAATCATCCGTATCTTCTTCCGGGAGGTCCTCCTCATACGCGTTGCCATAGAGCTCCTCGGAATCGTAATCGTCCGGATCTTCCTCATCGTATTCATATCCTGCGTCTTTTTTGTCATGGCTGCCGCGCTTAAATGAGGTCTGTTTCTTCGGCTTTGAAGTCTTGGAAACTTTTTTCTTCGCGGTGCCGCTCTTTTTCCCGTTTAAAACAAATGATGTGATCAGCGCAGAAACTGCAGCAGCCAGAAGTGCCACAATAATCAGAGTAAGCAGAGAATACCCGCCTTTTTTCGAAGAAGATACAGCTTTCCCGGTGTCGGTTTCAGGCTCTGTATCAATAACCGTAACCGTTGCGAAATCAGGTTCTTCAGTTGCGATCGGCATCTCTGAAGGTTCCGGAACGGGAGTAGGCTCCGGAGTAGGCGCAGGGGTCGGGGTGGGGAGCGCAAGCCCTTCTATGGCAACAGTTGCACCGGTAGTGGAAACAACATTTCCGTCATTGCCCAAAAAATCCGCTACTACTTTCCATCCGTTCATTGACGCGGGAATATTTTCAAGCTTTATTGCTTCGTTGTAAGGCCAGCTGGTCTGTTTATACATCTTCACGCTCAGCCCTGAAAATGTTCCCGGCGCCTGTTCGGCACTGAGTACGGTCTCTCCGTCAAAGCTTACTATCTTCCAGGAAACGCCGGCATAATTATTTGCGGCTGCAGTAAACAGAGTACTGCCGCCTTCCTTTACTGTCTCTCCGCCGGGGTTCTTGGAGATCACGGCCGCTTCACCGTCTGCATATGCTTCTGTTGCAATTGCCGGAGCTGAAAATGCAAAAACCAGTGCCAGAACAAGAAGCACCATAAATATTGTGTTCTTTTTCATTGTCAACCTCTCCTGATGGTATATTTCGGCATTTATATTTATGCTATTATATCAAATACTGTTTTATTTTTAAATACTTTATTATAAAAAAACTCCGGACTATTTTCATCATCACTCTTTACAGAAGGCCTGTGTTTATTTGACTTGATTTGTTTATCCCAAATTGGTATACTCGTTTCTTGTCTGAAAGGGATGATACAATGCCAAATAAAAATGATTATGGCAAAAAAATGTCCGTGTTATACAAAATTGTCGAATTTTTCGTCTGGCTTTTTTCGCCTAAATTCAAATGCGAGAATCCGGAAGCGCTCCCGGACGAGCCGTGTATAATTGTCGGAAACCACAGTCAGATGTACGGACCCATACTCGGAGAACTGTATATTCCCGGGAAACATTATATATGGTGTGCCGGCGAAATGATGAACAGGCGTGAGGTCGCCGATTACGCTTTTACCGACTTCTGGTCTTTCAAGCCCAAATGGACTCTCTGGTTCTATAAAATACTGGCCAAGATCATAACTCCGCTTGCACTGCTTCTTTTCAACAACGCGCACACCATCCCCGTCTACCATGACACAAGGCTCAGGAACACCTTCCGCATTTCCATGGATCTCTTAAGCGAGGGGAACAGTATAGTCATATTCCCGGAATTCAATGAAGAAAGCAACAATATTCTCTATGCCTTTCAGGATAAATTTATAGATATTGCTTCTCTGTATTACAAAAAGACCGGCACAATACTAAAATTTGTGCCCATGTATATAGCGCCAAAGCGAAAGGAATTTTATTTTGGCGACCCTGTCGGTTTCGATCCTTCCGCGGCAATTAAAGATGAGAGGGAGCGTATCTGCTCATATCTTCATAATACGATAACAAAAATCGCACGCTCTCTTCCGGAGCACACGGTAGTTCCCTACCGCAATATCAGAAAATCAGATTATCCGAAGAACACGGATGAAAAAGTTGGAGACGCAGCGGCGAGAAACAGACATATTCCTGTGGACTACAGCGGTTTCTCGCTCAGAAAGCTGAATGATCCCCGCTTTAAACATGTTAAGCTTCTTGCCGGATGGATAGCTTATTTTGCCCTTTATTTTCTTACAGAGAATCTGATTCCATATGAAAACTGTCATGTTGTACACAGTATCGTGGATGATATGGTCCCGTTTTGCGAGTATTTTGCGGTATTCTATGTAAGCTGGTATTTACTGCTTGTTTTTTCGCTTGCATATTTTTTCTTCTATGACTCATACAGTTTTTCCAAACTGCAGATATTTATAATTATTACACAACTTACAGCCATGGCTGTCTATATCATCTGGCCGAACCGGCAGGACCTACGCCCCGATGTTTTTGAAAGGCGCAACTTCTTCACATGGATAATGGGAATGATCTATAGCTTTGATACTCCGACCGGCGTCTGTCCCTCCCTTCATGTGGCATACTCGCTAGGGATGTGGTCGGTCTGGTGGAAGAAGAAGGATGCTTCAAGGTTGTGGAAGGCGGTACTCTTTATCTGGGTCGTCATGATTTCGATATCCGTCCTTTTTGTAAAGCAGCATTCATGTTATGATGTCGTTGCGGCTTTGCCCTTAGGGCTTCTGGCTGAACTTCTTGTCTACTGGAAACCGTATTGGAAACCGAGAATTATGGGAAAGAGATCTGAAGCACTGTCATGAAATACAAAGCAGCTGTATTCGATATGGACGGGACTATCCTTGATACTGTCACAGATCTTAAACTCTCCCTTGAATACGCATTTACAAAAGCAGGATATCCGGAGCTTTCACATATAACCGGCGAGGATACTAAAAGCTTCTTTGGAAGCGGGGCAAGGGTCGCGATACAGAGAGCCTTTTCAAGTAAAAGCATTACTGCTTCTGAGACTGATATTTCCGAAGTTGAAGCGATATACAGGCCATACTATGATATGCACTGTGCAGAAAGCACCTGTCCCTATCCCGGTATCCTGAGCCTTATTGAAAAACTGAAAGCCGGAGGCGTCGGATGTGCTGTAGTCTCCAACAAGCCTGACAAGGCAGTTAAAATATTGAGCGAAAAGTATTTCCCCAGCCTCTTCAATGCCGCCATCGGTGAAAATGAAGCTCTGGGGGTAAGAAGAAAACCTGCTCCGGACACCACGCTTCTTGCAGCTGATGCTCTGGATGCGGATATAAACGAGACCGTATACATAGGCGACAGCGAGGTCGATATTGAGACAGCCCGGAATGCCGGCTGCGACTGTATCTGTGTCACATGGGGTTTCAGAAATAAAGAATATCTGGAGAACTGCGGTGCCCGTCATTTTGCTTCTTCTGCAGATGAACTTTTTGATCTTATATGCTGCCGCTGAACAGCAAATTGGAGTATTATTACAGTTATCGGTAATTGAAACGGATTATTTCTGTGTGAGGGTCCAATAGTATGAAGCAAGACGTAAAAATCAGCACCGGCCTTGAAGGCCTCGACAGATCCATAGACTTCCTGCATCCGGGAGATACCGTTGTCTGGCAGACAGAGCACACTGCAGACTACATATACATGACGAACAGATTCGTCACTTCAGTAGCCCGCTCAGGAAAAAGGATCATTTACATCCGTTTCGGAAGCAATGCTGAAGCCATTGACGCCGATGCGCTGGCAAAAGCGGGAGCCAATGTCAGGAAATATAATGTTGATCCGAGCGTGGGGTTTGAGACTTTTGCGGTCAATGTCTACCGTATTATCAAATCTGAGCAGGACAACGCTTTCTATATATTTGATTCTCTCTCCGAGCTCCAAAATCACTGGTTTTCGGATATGCTGATCTGTGACTTCTTTTGTCTCACCTACCCGGAACTGAAGGCGCACGGAGCGGTCGCATATATACCGATCAGATACCAGAGACATACCTACGAGACTGTTTCCCGTATCAGAAATACAACTCCTGTTCTTATCAATGTAAGAACTGTAGACGGTAATCTCTATATTCACCCGGTCAAGGTCAACGGCAGGCATACCGAGACTATGTTTCTTCCTCTGAAAGTCAGCCCGTACGGATGCGAACTCATAACTTCAAGCGCAGACAGCTATGCCATTTTCGATATTTTTACTCAGACCGGCGAACGCCGTGACTGTTGGGACACCATGTTTGATTCTGTCGCCTCAGGAGGGGATGATCCGACAGATCCTGATGGAGTACGCATAAAAGAAAATATTATGCGCTGTCTTCTCGGTATAGAACCGACAAGGCTTGAACTCTGCCGCAATTATTTTTCAACGGCTGATCTCATGGACATAAAGAAGCGTGAGATAGGTACAGGGTGTATAGGCGGAAAGGCAGCAGGCATGCTGCTGGCAAGAAATATCCTCAAAAAAACAGATACGGATTTTTACAACAGCAGGATCGAACCTCATGACTCCTATTTTATAGGTGCCGATGTATTCTATACCTACGGCGTCGAGAACAATCTGTGGCAATACCGTACGGAAATGGAAAAAGAAGAAGACTACATCAGAGTCTCCCCCATGATCAGGGATCTGCTCTTAAACGGTACCTTCAGACAATCTATAAAAGACCAGTTCATTTCCATGCTCGAATATTTCGGCCAGTCACCTATAATAGTCAGGTCCAGCTCTCTGCTCGAAGACGGTTTCGGAAACGCTTTTGCCGGAAAATATGAGAGTGTCTTCTGTCCGAACCAGGGTAATTTGGAAGAGAGATATGCAGAATTTGAGTCTGCCGTAAAGACTGTCTATGCCAGCACAGTCAATCCGGATGCCATCAGATACCGCGCCCAGAGGAATCTTTTAAACCGCGATGAACAGATGGCCCTTCTGGTAATGAGAGTCTGCGGCGATATCCACGGCAAATACTATTTCCCGCATATAGCGGGTGTAGGACACTCAAAAAATCTCTATGTAAACGGCGCTGTAAATGATGAAAACAACAAGGGCATGCTGCGTCTGGTCTTTGGGATGGGAACGCGAGCTGTTGACCGTGAAGCTGACGATTACGCGAGACTGCTTAACATGGCAGATCCTCTTGCCCCGCAGCTTATAGAGCACGGAGATGAATACAAGTATTCCCAGCACAAAGCCGATGTTATCGACATAAAGGAAAACCGTTTCTGTACTGTCAAGATCGACTCTCTCGACAAAAATGACCTGAAAGCTGACCCCTGGCTCTTCATGGAACCGGATCTGGCGGCTTTGAACAGATTCCGTGAAGCAGGCCTCTTTAATGTCAAAGCCCCGGATATTATGAATTTCAACAGGCTTTTAAAGAAGACTTCTTTTGCCGGCGACATGACTCATATCATGCAGCTGCTGGCAGATAAATACAGTTATCCTGTTGATATCGAATTTGCCTGCAATTTCCGCAAAAGCGGGGACTACCGGATTAATCTTTTGCAATGCAGACCTCTTCAGTCCGGAGGTGTAGGATATGCGGCCAAAAGGCCGGAAGCAAAGAAAATGATCTTTCAAATAAACGGCAATTTCATGGGCGGAAACATCTGTGAGATGCCCGGATATGTCGTCTTCGTTGATGTAGAAAGCTACCTTTCTTTGCCGGAACAGAAAAAATATGCCGTGGCAAGAAGGATCGGAGAACTGAACACTTTACTGAAGGGCAAAAGAGCAATTCTGATGGGCCCAGGGAGATGGGGAACGACTACGCCAAGCCTCGGCGTGCCCGTTCATTTCATGGAGATAAACAATTATTTCTGCATTTCAGAACTGGCTTACAACTCGCACGGATTAAGGCCAGAGCTCTCCTATGGCAGCCATTTCTTCCAGGATCTTGTTGAAGCGGAAACCTTCTATACTGCTATCTACCCCGGCGAAGCAGGGTCTGTCTTCGATGAAGAGCTTCTCAGGTCTCTTCCTGAGTGCACGGATATAATCTTGGGAAAGCCGGCTGATGACCTGAATAAAGTTGTCAGGGTCTATGACCTGAACGGTCTTAATGCTGTACTGTATTCAGAGATCACATCATCCGAGTGTTTTCTGGCTTTAACGTGATCTGGTTATAAAAACAGACATCCCGTATTGTTACGGGATGTCTGTTTATTTATACGCGAATTTATATCTGCCTCAATACAGTCCCCATTCGGCGAGTTTTTCAAAGCCGCCGAGATTATTTATATACTCCTCTGCCTCTGCAACTATCTCGCTGTATGCAATGCCGTCTATCATATCGTCTCCGATGGCACAGCATAGTTCGACCGGTCTGCCGGTCCTCTGTGCCTTTAAAAACGCATGAATATTGACCGCCACATCTGCTTTGCTCAGGTCTTTTCCATGCAATCCTCCGCCTGTGACACTGTCTGCCATATCCGAACCGAGCTTGCGATTTGTCGCTCCGGTATCTACATCCGGGCCGCCCGTCCAGTCACCGAGAGGGTTAATATCTGCATCCGGGTAAACAGCTGCCAGCTCGGAACTCTTTGCATTGCTCTGGCAGATTATAAGCCTGTCGCCTGACAGAACATATTTGCCGTCACAGCCGTAACGGGCATAGATATCTCTCGCTATATTACTCAGTTTCTTCTGTTCGTCGGTCAGAGGCATGCCCTTGAATATCCCGTTGTCTCCCGCTCTAATGCCGTCTTTCTGATTATCTGCAAGATGCATATCCTGAGGTACCTGAACGATATCGCATTTTATATCACCGGCTATACGCTTAATTGCCGCTTCTATATCAGAATTATCCAGTACGACGCTTGTCTCTGAGATCAGATGACACATGCCGTGGCCGATAAGCACTTCAACAGCTATTTTGGGCGATTTCGATTTTTCATAAGCGAGGTCAACAACTGCTCCGGCTATTCTGTCTGCCACTTTGTCGGGATGGCACGGGTTAACTTTTTCGATCATATTATTCCCTTTCAATAATTGCATTCCATAAAGAAAGAACCTGTCATTGACAGGCCCTTTAAACTCAATATCCGACCCATCGGTCAAGCTTTCGCACCTTACCGGGAATTCCCGGCAGGTTGCGGAGGGGTCATCGAGCTTGTCTCTCGCCCTCTCTTTATGGTGAGGTGAGTCTAACATATGCATACTGAAAATGCAAGCATTATATTTTTTATATTGCCAACAGAAATATCGTGTTATATAATGGCATCGCCATATATAAAACACGGAGGAAATAACATGAAATACATTTGCAGCATCTGCGGCTATGTCTATGACGAGGAACTCGGCGATCCTGAAAACGGAATCGAACCCGGCACAAAGTGGGATGAGCTTTCCGACGATTTTGCCTGCCCTCTCTGCGGAGCCGGCAAAGAGGCGTTTGAAGAAGTTGACGAGTAATTGAAGAAAATAAAAAAGATTCCGGAAACCTTCAGGTAGCCGGGATCTTTTTTATTGGTCAGTCTCTTCTGAACAGATCTCTTGTATAGACTTTTTCTTTTACATCGTCGAGAACTGTATCATATCGATTTGCTATTATCGCGTTGCTCTGAGCTTTAAACTCATTCAGATCATTCACAACTCTGCTGCCGAAAAATGTCGATCCGTTTTCAAGAGTCGGTTCATATACTATGACTTCGACCCCTTTGGCTTTTATTCTTTTCATAACTCCCTGAATTGAACTCTGCCGGAAATTGTCGCTGTTGGATTTCATCGTCAGTCTGTATACTCCGACTGTCGTTTTCTTCTCCTTTAAGGAGTCATACATGTCATTGGCTTCATAACCTCCCGCAAGAGAAAGAACTCTGTCCGCTATAAAATCTTTCCGGGTACGGTTTGATTCCACTATAGCCTTTATGAGGTTTTCCGGGACATCCTCATAGTTTGCAAGCAGCTGTTTGGTATCCTTCGGTAGGCAGTATCCGCCGTAGCCGAAAGACGGATTGTTGTAATGGGAACCAATCCTCGGATCCAGACATACTCCTTCAATAATAGACCTGGTATCCAATCCTTTGAGCTCTGCATATGTATCCAGTTCGTTGAAATATGATACCCTCAGAGCAAGATATGTATTTGCAAAGAGCTTCACAGCCTCGGCCTCCGTGAAACCCATGAAAAGAGTGTCAATATTTTCTTTAATGGCAGCTTCCTTAAGAAGATCAGCGAATGTATGTGCGGCATTAGTCAGCTTCTCATTTTTAAGGTCTGTTCCTACTATGATGCGGCTCGGATAAAGGTTATCATATAGAGCTCTGGATTCGCGCAGGAACTCGGGAGAAAAAAGAATGTTCTCTGAACCCGTTTTTGCTCTTACCGATTCTGTATAACCTACGGGAACAGTGCTTTTTATTACCATCAAAGCATCAGGGTTAACGCGCATGGTTATATTAATAACATCCTCTACGGCAGAAGTATCGAAATACCCGCGTGCAGGATCATAATTTGTAGGGGCAGCTATTATGACCATTTCGGCGTTTCTGTAAGCAGCTTCCTTGTCCGTAGTGGCCTTAAGATCAAGTTCCCGCGCAGCAAGATATTCTTCTATCTCCTCATCCTGTATCGGAGATATTCTGCTGTTTATAAGCTCCGCTTTTAACGGAGTCGTGGTTACGGCTGTCACATCATTATTCCGGGCGAGCAGCACCGCAAGAGAAAGCCCTACATATCCCACGCCTGCCACGGTTATTCTCATATTCTCACTTCCCGAACTGTAATGATTTCAAATTGCGGTTTATAGTAGCATACTGCGAAATGAAAAGCAAATTTTATTGTAATTTTCAATCATTGAAGATATAATGTTTTGATGAATTTTTATTATATACGCAATTTTTAAGTGGAGGTTTTTATGGATAGTATGTACTCGCATGACTTTGACAAAATAGTCAATGCCGCATCAGCTCTTCAAAGGCCTGCCCGTGTTGCTTTGGCCGGAGCAGATGTGGAGAACATTCTTCTGGGTCTTTTTGATGCAGAGGAAGCAGGTTTTGCCGAGCCGATTCTGATCGGCAATTACCATAAAATAATGGATAAACTGAAAGCCTTGGGTCTGGAAAACAGATCCTTCGATCTGCAGCCTGTTGCCGACGATGTCAATGTCGTTCAATATGCAATAGATATGGTCGCTGCAGGCAAGGCCGACGTGCTTATGCGCGGCAATACTCAAACTCGGGATTTCCTGCTGCCCATCGTCAACAAATCCAACCACCTGCTTGAAGACGGACTTATGACACATGTCTCAATGATAAAAATACCGGACTACCATAAGGTCCTTTTCATCTCCGATGTCACTCTTCTTGTAAAGCCTAACGCGGATCAGAAGGAAGAGATCATAAAAAACATGGTCAGAGTCATGAAGGTCATGGATGTTAAAGATCCGAAAATCGCTATTCTCTCGCTTATCGAGACTCCGAACTTCTATATGAAGGATACATTGGATGCTGCGAACCTCGTAGTCAAACAGAAAAGGCACCCGTTTGCAGAGTGCAAGCTTGTAGGCCCCATCCCCTGGGATCTTATTGTGAGCAAAGAGGCAGCGAGGCTTAAGAACTACGACTGTGAGTACTGCGGTGAATTTGACGGTATCGTTATGCCTGATCTTATGAGCGGGAACCTGCTTATTAAGGTTCTTCAAATGAATGCCCGGGCAAACAGCTGCGGGATCATTGCCGGCGCCAAAGTCCCGATAGCGATCACTTCCAGGAGCGATTCGAAAGAGCAGGCCTTCCTTTCACTTGCTGCATGTGCAATTCTTGCTCAGACAAAAAAATATGAGAATTAATTAAGAAAGAGGTATATAAATGTCAAATCTTGATCTAAGCAAATATGGGATAACAGGCGTTTCTGAGATCATCTACAACCCTTCCTATGAAAAACTGTTCGAAGACGAAATGGATCCCTCTCTCACCGGCTATGATGTCGGCAGACTTTCAGAACTTGATGCTGTCAATGTAATGACCGGTATCTATACCGGACGTTCTCCCAAGGACAAGTTTATCGTTATGGATGAGAATTCCAAGGATACGGTCTGGTGGGCAGACGGAAAGAACGGAAGCGACAACCATATCTGCTCCGAGGAAACCTGGGCTGTCGTAAAAGAGCTTGCCGTTAAGGAGCTTTGCGGAAAGAAGCTGTATGTCGTAGACGCGTTCTGCGGAGCAAACAAGGACACAAGAATGGCTGTCAGGTTTATCATGGAAGTAGCATGGCAGGCACATTTTGTCCGCAATATGTTTATCAAACCGACAGCTGCCGAGCTTGAAAGCTTCGAACCCGATTTCACCGTATATACGGCTTCAAAGGCTAAAGTCGAAAATTACAAAGAGCTCGGGCTCAACAGTGAGACTGCCGTCGTATTCAACATCTCTTCCCGCGAGCAGGTAATACTGAACACCTGGTACGGCGGGGAGATGAAAAAAGGCATGTTCTCCATGATGAACTATTACCTGCCATTAAAGGGCATAGCCGCCATGCACTGCTCTGCCAATACCGATATGAACGGTGAGAATACCGCTATTTTCTTCGGCCTCTCCGGCACCGGCAAGACCACCCTTTCAACAGATCCCAAAAGACTGCTTATCGGTGATGACGAGCACGGCTGGGATGACAACGGCGTATTCAATTTTGAAGGCGGCTGCTATGCAAAAGTTATAAATCTCGACAAGGATTCGGAACCCGATATCTACAACGCCATCAGAAGAAATGCTCTTCTTGAGAATGTTACACTCGATGAAAACGGCAAGATCGACTTCGCGGACAAGAGCGTTACCGAAAACACGCGCGTCTCTTATCCGATAGACCACATCACGAACATTGTCCGTCCTATCTCTGCCGCTCCCGCTGCGAAGAATGTAATATTCCTCTCTGCAGACGCGTTCGGAGTCCTTCCCCCGGTCTCAATACTCGACCCTGAGCAGACCCAGTATTATTTCCTCTCCGGATTCACGGCAAAGCTCGCCGGAACGGAGCGCGGCATTACTGAGCCTACCCCGACCTTCTCCGCCGCTTTTGGTCAGGCATTTCTCTCGCTTCCTCCCACAAAATATGCCTATGAGCTGGTCCGCAAGATGAAGATGAGCGGAGCGAAAGCGTACCTTGTCAACACCGGCTGGAACGGTACAGGCAAACGCATCTCCATCAAAGATACACGCGGGATCATAGACGCCATACTGAACGGAGCTATCTTAAATGCTCCCACGAAGAAGATCCCTTATTTCGGATTCGAAATACCCACTGAGCTTGAAGGTGTTGATACAGGCATTCTTGACCCGAGAGATACCTATGCTGATCCGGCGGAGTGGGACAGAAAAGCTCAGGATCTTGCAGGCCGCTTCATAAAGAACTTCAAGAAGTATGAGACCAACGAGGCAGGCAAGGCTCTTGTCGCTGCAGGCCCGAAGCTTTGATTCTGAATTATTGAAATAACCGGACCGCCCTCCCTAAAAAGGGAGGGCGGTTCATTTGTGAGCGCACGCACCCGGCAGGCAGAAGCGGCGCGAAGGGAAGGAATACATGGAACTGGTTGGCAGAGGATCCGGCGTAAGGCCAGGCCGGGAGACGGCAGGGAGAAAAATGAAAACCATGCTGCCCCCCGTCCTGTTTAA
>JAEEGH010025934.1_pt1 | contig 11717 bp, 10 predicted proteins | sample 9134181 | NCBI WGS metagenome assembly JAEEGH01 (sample SAMN16246544, study PRJNA631951) | gut metagenome | biome: gut microbiome; feature: rumen; material: DP-attached | host: Bos | place: Iran: Karaj | collected 2018-10 | reverse complement strand
AGCGGGGTGAAGAAAGAGCCACCGAAAACCATGCAAGAAATACTGGAATCTTTGCCTCCTGCCATTTTCAATATAGATATTTTTCTTGAAAAGAAAGCGGATCAAAAGATTTTGAATTTGAGGCATATGAGTAGCGGTGAACGGCAGTTCCTGTTTACAAGCAGTACATTTGTATATCATCTTCTGAATCTTAAAAGCGTTCGTGATTCCAGACGTGTCCGCTATCGTTGTATGAACTTGGTGTTGGATGAGGTTGAAATTTGTTTCCACCCTGAATACCAACGCAAATTCATCAAGAAACTGATCGACCAGTTGGTGAAATTAAGGTTGAACTATAAATGTTCATTTAATATTATATTGGCTACCCATTCGCCGTTTATTTTAAGTGACATCCCAATGCAGAACATTCTATATCTTGAAAATGGAAAATGCGTGAATGACACAATTGATATAAATCCGTATGCGGCCAATGTGAATGACATCCTTAATCAGAGCTTCTTCTTAAAAGACTCTTTTTTAGGGGAGTTTGCTTTGACACGAATCAAGCAATTAATGGAGGATGTTGACAATATTGGTAAGCGAAAGTCAAGCAGGACGGAAGAAGAACTAAGACAAGAGATTGAATTGATTGGTGACAAGTTCCTGAAACAACAACTCACCACCTATTTGTCGTTCCGAATAAGCGTTAACAAGTATGGAAAGAATACTGATTGATGATCAAGTGAAGGCGTATGCCGAAATGTACGAGACCGCTTTTCGTTCATACGGCCATGATGTGCCAGGTGACTTGAGAGCGTTGAAATCAGATCTTGACACGCATAATGGTATTAATAATTTGTCAGCTGATGAGTTGGATCAATATAAGGACTATTTGGAAGAAGTGGCAAAAGATTATGACAACACTGACCCAACGAAGAATCTGTTGGTTTTGTTGCCTGGTGAGTTTGGTGGATACATAAAGAGGTATAAAAGGAAATTTCCTTCGGTTGATTTGAAAAAGGAATTAGTATATAAAGTCCAAGTCAGAGGTAAGAATTCTGGCCCCAAGAGAAAAAAGTTTTGGGAATTGGTCGTTGACAAAATGCATTATGAAAATGATGTCAGGCCAGTGATGATTCCGATTATTGAGGCTCTTGGAATAAAAGCTTGCGTGTATTGCAATGTACAGTATGCGTTAACAATCAATCATAGTAGAGGCTTATTTGAATTGGATCACCGTTATCCCAAATCCGAATATCCATTTCTTTGCACATCATTCTATAACCTTCAACCAAGTTGTCCCACTTGCAACCATGGAAAGAGGGCAACTACTTCTGATTTTGGGTTGTACACAAATGACAAGTCGGAGCTTAAACCATTTCATTTGCTAACCAATCCGCAAGTGTATTTGAGAAAAAGAAGACTTGACCAGAAGATGATTTCTGTTCATCTAATAGCTTCGGATGTAAATGACAAAGATCAGGTTCTTCTGGCAAAATCCCACGAGGAGGATTTTGATATTGATGCCACATATCAAGAGATTACAGATGTTGCCGAAGAAACGATATGGCGTTGTCGTTCATACGATGACACATATAAGGAATTGTTCCTGAAAAACTTCCCTGAATTATATGATAAGGACTCGCTGCATCGCTTTATCTTTGGCGTTTATGCAGAGGGCAACGTTCACAAACGACCTCTCACCAAACTCATTCGGGATATAGAGGAAGATATGAGGGTGGTGGTTAAACCGTAAAATCGAAACATTAAGTCTATGAATTATTTGTATATTTCCAAGAATAAAGCTGTCGGTTTTGATGACGATAATGCTTATGTCAATGGTGACGGAAAGGCAAAAGCAGGAGACGACTTTAAGAAAGAAGCTCAAAGTATGGCGGGAGAATGTGTCGCAAAGGATTTAGAAAAACTTTTGAGTCATTTCAAGCAGGTTGCTGTCCTTGCTGCTGCAGGGACCTCTAAAGACAATGGGTCTAATAGCGGGAAAACCCGTGAGGGTTTATGGTCGGATTGCGAGGTTGTAATCAAGAAGATTGACGAAGTTTTGGAAAAAAACGGAGCTTATAATGATGCCGTCAAGGAAATTGAAGCTAATAAAGATATCGAGGACTATTTATCTCATATAACGCTTTTTGAGAAGATTAATTCACCCTTGCTTGATGAAAAGGGCGTTAATCTGAAACTGGAATTGATGAAGATAATTGCCAAAGACTGCAACTTGGAACTCGATGCTTCAAACACACATCATGGAGAGTTTATTCGCAAAATGACTGCGAGAAAAGCAAGTGAACCCAGGTTCCAACTATTCACGACCAATTATGATACTTTATTTGAACAGGCAACAGTAAAACGAGGCGGATATACTATTATTGATGGTTTTTCTTTCTCATACCCACGTTTGTTTTCTGGTTCAAATTTTGATTTTGACATAGTAAACCGTGAAAGAACCAGAATTAAGAAGGAGGAAAGTTTCGCCCCGAATGTTTATCAACTATTCAAAATACACGGTAGTATAGATTGGGAAAAAATTGGAGAAAAGATATTTCAAAGAGACAGTGTTCCTGACCAACCATGCATCATTTATCCCGCAAGCAATAAATTTGAGAGTTCGTATGAGCAGCCTTATTTTGAAATGATGGCCCACCTCCAACAGACCTTGCGCAAAGAGGGAACATTATTGATTGTTATCGGCTTTGGATTTAAGGACAAGCATATCCAAAATACCATAAGAGAGGCTGTAACTCAGAACCCAAACTTTCATCTTCTTATTGTGGCTTATGATAAAAGTGACAACCTTACTCCTAATTTGGTTGGTAGTTACATAACTGATGATGGAAAGGTGAAAGAACCCAATGTGAGCGTTTACTATTCGAAATTCAAGGATTTTGTAAGCGTTATTCCGCTAAACAGCTCATACGATAAAGACGAAAGCGAGTATGAATCCATTTGATTCCAACAAGTTTATCGGTTATCTGTGTGAGATAACTCCGCAGTTTGTCAGGATGCAGTTTCCGTCAACGAAACTGCTCCATTCCTTCTATTATGAGGGCCAGATTTATCTTGGAGGGAATGTGGGTAGTTTTCTTGTGATAGAAGGAAAGGATTATGGCTTTCTTGGTAGGTTGATAGAAATGAATCTTCCACAAGGTGAAAAAATTGAAATTACTGAAAAACGCATTATTGAGGATAACAGCGATTTTCATCCTATCGGGAAAATAGAGTTGCTGGCACTCTTTGATGTTTATAACCCTAAGAAAATAGAAAAGACAGTTTCTCGCTATCCGAATATAGGAGCCAAAGTTTATGCTATTTCAGATGAACAGATAGGCTATTATATCAAACGATTCGGAGAAAAAGAGATTAAAAGCGACACTCCTTATGCCGAGATTGGAAAATTGACAGCCAATGATGCTGTGTGTCATGTTTCATTGAATTCTATATTTGGACGGCATTGTGCTGTTTTAGGTACTACAGGCGGTGGTAAAAGTTGGACGGTTGCATCGCTTATCGAAATGGTTTCAAGGACGACAAAAAACAAATGTATTCTCATAGATGCAACGGGAGAATATGATACAATTGCGTCATCTGAAAATATGGAAAGTATCGTTATGGGAACTGGCGAATATGTTTTCAATTATCGTCGTTTAACCATTGATGAATTGTATTTTCTCCTTAAACCATCGGCAAAAGTACAGGTTCCCAAATTGATGGATGCCATACGGTCATTGAAGATGTATCGTTTGGCAGGTCCAAACGACTTGACTGATTATAAAGACCCCCAACATCCGGGTGTTCTTATTAAATCTGGCAGGCAGAAGAGGGCTTTCAATGTTTTTTATTACAACCATACTTCAGAGATTGAGGATAAGTGGTGCGATTTTGATTTTTCTAAGTTGTCATACCAAATTGGGAATGAATGTGTATGGGATACGGCGGGTCCTAACAACCAGCAATCATGGGGCAATGAGGTGGTAAATGACAAATCCAATTGCGTGAGTTTGATGTCGCGTATCAATAATGTGATGGCGACGGGAGAATATAACAATATTTTCGGCTTTAAACCTGACCCCACTGCCCATCCGAAGGATATGATTGGTGAAATTGATAATTTTCTGAGTGGAGATAAAAGCATTCTTAGGCTTGATTTTTCTAATGTGAGCTTTGACTATCAAGTCAGGGAGATACTGGTTAATTCAATAGGAAGGAATTTGTTGGAGAGGGCTCGAGAAGGGAAGTTCAAGTCACATCCTTTAATAGTTTTTGTGGATGAAGCTCATCAATTCTTGAATAAGAGCATAAAGGATGATTACTTCAACGCAAAACCCTTGGACGCTTTTGAACAAATTTCCAAAGAGGCAAGGAAATACGGTCTTTTTGTTTGTATTGCAACCCAAATGCCTCGTGACATACCTTTGGCCACTTTGAGCCAAATGGGTACATTTATAGTACACCGTCTCATCAATGATTATGACAAGAAGGCCGTGGAAGATGCGGCTTCTGCTGCAAACCGTAATATTCTTTCATTTCTACCAATATTGGGAGAAGGAGAAGCTGCTTTGGTTGGCGTTGATTTTCCAATGCCGTTGACTGTGAAGATAAAAGAACCAATAAATAAACCCAATTCTAAAACCCCACGATTAGAAAAAAGGGTTTGATTATGGGAATAATAAAGAATAAATACAGACATATACTAATTCAATGAAGAACATTCTTGTTACAGGTGGTGCCGGGTTTATCGGATCGAACCTGATAAAGCGCTTGTTTAAGGACGTGAAGGACGCAACGATTGTGAACATCGACAATATGAATGCCTATTACGATGTCAGCCTTAAAAGATTACAGGCTGGCGCAGTTAAAAGATGAAAGTGAAAAGTTGACTATCACTTCGTGAAGGGCGACATTGCCGACAAGGCACTTGTTGACAGCCTCTTTGCTGAATATAAGTTCGACATTGTGGAGGGCATTGTGCGAGTGATGGCCAAAGCCCCCGAAAAACGCAATGGTGAAGACGGCCTTCCGCTGGCTCCCTACGCCGTATATAACATCGGTGGCGGTCAGCCGGAGAACCTGCTGGACTTTGTTCAGACCTTGCAAGAGGAGTTGCTCCGCGCTGGTGTTTTGCCGCAGGATTACGACTTCGAAGCCCACAAGCTCATAATGCGGATTCGACTTTGGTCGGGTCCGCTTTTTTGTGGGTTTGTCTAGAGGCGCAGGAGATTGCGGTCCTGTCAAGAGGAAAGGACAGAAAAAAGCTCTCAATAATGTTTTACAAAAGATTGTATTATTACAATCATTTTAATAAGATTTTGTATTTTTGCATCCGAAATGACGGTTTCCGAAACGGTGGTTTCTGAAGTGATCGTTTCTATTGTAAAGTAAAAAAAGATATAGAATATGAAGTTCTACGACAGGGAGCAGGAAATGGCCTTCTTGAAGGAAACTCGGGAGCAGGCCGAGAAGGTGGCGCGCTTTACGGTGGTGACCGGTCGCAGACGCATCGGCAAAACCACATTGGTGCGGGAGGCTTACAACGACAAGCCTTTCGTCTATTTCTTTGTGGCGAGAAAGGCTGAGAGCGACCTTTGCGAAGTATACCTGGAGGAAATCAACGAGAAGCTGGGCATCCCTACATTGGGCAGTAGCCGCAAGTTTAGCGACATCTTCCGCTACCTGATGCAGCTTTCGGTGACGCAAAGCTTCACACTGGTGATTGACGAGTTTCAGGATTTCTTCCGGGTGAACAAGACCGTGTTCAGCGAGATGCAGAATATATGGGACGAGTTTGAGAAACGGTCGCATATCAACCTTATCGTGTGCGGCAGCATCTACTCGCTGATGCAGAAGATTTTCAAGGACAAGAAGGAGCCTTTATATGGACGCAATACAGGCGAACTGAAGCTGAAGCCTTTCCGCCCTTCGGTGCTGAAACAGATTATGGCGGATACGAAGCCTGGTTACAGCAAGGAGGACTTGCTGGCGCTGTTCACCTTTACGGGTGGGGTGGCCAAGTATGTGAACCAGTTGGTGGATGCAGGAGCGATGGACAAAGACTCCATGATAAGGCACATCATCAGCCCCAACTCGACTTTCCTGAACGAGGGCAAAAACAACCTGATTGAGGAATTCGGCAAGGATTACGGGACGTATTTTTCCATCCTGTCGTGCATCGCGCGAGGCAAGAATACCCGCAGCGAGATTGAGGACGTGATCGGCAAGGAGGTGGGAGGATACCTGACCAACCTGGAGAATGAGTATGAGCTGATTGGCAAGCGGCAACCCTTGTTTGAGCAAAGCGCAAACAAGAATGTGCGTTACGAGCTGGACGATGTGTTCTACTCGTTTTGGTTCAGGTTTATCTTCAAGTATAGCTATATTATCGAAATAGAGAACTACGGGAAGTTGCGTGAGATTGTGGAGCGTGACTACACCACCTTCAGCGGTTTGATGCTGGAGCGTTATTTCCACCGTGTGGCGATGGAGAGCGGCGACTATACACGTCTGGGCCGCTGGTGGGACCGACATGGTGAGAACGAGATTGACATGATTGGCGAGGACGAGCTGGCCGACAAGGCCACGTTCTACGAAATCAAGCGGCAAAAGTCCGACATCAGCATCGGTCTGCTAAAGAAAAAAGCTGAGGTGATGCTGCTGGCGACGCACGAGTTCAAAGGCTACGAGATTGATTACGTGGGGCTGAGTATGGAGGAGATGTAGTTTATAGATGAGGGTTTATAGTTTATGAGATCGCAGGTCAAGCCCGCGATGAGAAGTCGCCGAAATAATTAATTCCTCTTCGGTACGAAAAAAAGTCCTCAAATACCTCAAGAAACTTTAAAGAACAATGATAAGACTGAGGAAAATTTGTTATTTTTGCAAAGACAAGAATGAAGCCCTCGAACATCGTTGAAACCCTAGATAAAGCAAGGGTTTTCGACGATAAACCCCAATCCGACGATGTGACTGAGGGTGCTGTTGCATTAGGGTGAGTGGAGAGATTAGAGCCAGTTGGGAGGGGTAAGTATGAAGTGTTTGAAGGCGGTGTGGGAGTTTTGCAGGTATTTGTTTTGGCCAAGGTGGAAATTGGCTTAGGTGCTTACGGCTTACCGCTTAATTTGGCTTACCTCCTACAGAAAAAAATTGACGTTTAAGTATCTATTTGTTTTTCAACTCAATTATCCAATTTCGTACTTATGGACAAGGATGCTTTTATAGCGATGATTCACAACAATCCTGGTTGGAATAATCTGACTAGGAAAGGAACTGCTTTCATAATTGTACCATATAAAAATGTGGACTTTGAGCTTTTCAGAAATGATGTAAATCATTTTCTGCGGGTTCAACCACAGGGACCCTGTTAGGTTGAAATCATAAACGAATTTAATGAATTGTTGGAGAGTTGTCGTTTTGAACTTTCCAAAGAATTGGACATGTGGGATGGGAGTCGCTTGACTCGAGATGACAACGAAGCTGACCCTATCAAATAGTTTAATGAATAATCAAGAACTTAAAGATTTAAGGGACAAGACCATTGAGAATACAACCGACGAAACCACTTGGGGAGGAACAGTGAAGTTGGAGGAGATTGAGGAGGCGATGAAGGAGGAGAAGGCTTAGGGGCTTACGGCTTACCGCTTACAATTCATGATTAATGATGACCCAAGACGAGGCGTGGCTGAAGAAATACAACGAGGTGATTTCGTTCATTGAGACTACTAAACGCAATCCTTCAAAGAACAATCCAAGAGAGAGAGTAGAAAAGTATAAACACGTGAACCAATGGGCGTGAGGATTTTCAATAAAACTAATGGCATTTGAAGATATTTCCTGTGAAATTGAATGTTTGAAATATTATGAATGAACTAATTAAAATATTATCATTCCAATCTGCTGAAGACATTGCCACTGAACTTGTTGGCAGGTTTAAAAAAAGCGGGCAGGATGTTTTGTTTACTATATTGGGAGAATTAAGTCCTTTGACAATTGAAATAATGCAGAAAGGTGCATTTATAACGGCATTGATTGTTACACAAGAAGATATGGATACCATAAGTTCAATTGATTGGATATCATCACCTAAACTGAATATTGTTGGTAAGGATAATGGCATTTGTGTATTGTTTTGTGTGAACTGTAAGGATATTCCGCATGTGTTGTTTGATTTTTTTGTTGTAAGAGAGGTCAGGGATAGTGCAGAAATCATCAGAACCGAATTGATGCAGTTATACCATCAGTTGTTTCAAAAAATAAAAGGAAGGTATGGCGATTTTGTATGACGAAATAATGAAATAGAACAGTTTCAGAATATATACTATTCAGAAAAAGCATCATATACCAATGTGTTGGTAGTGTCGGGTAGGCCTGGAGTTGGGAGGGAAGCGTTTGTGCGTGAGTGTATTCATCAGGCAAAAGGCCAAAAGGATTATGAGCCATATATGTTATCAATAGGAAAGAACGGTAATATTGAGCTTTTCCTAGTCCAATTGAATTCAATTTGTCGTAAATATTTTGAGCAAGAACTCAAAAAATTGTTAGGTAGTGAAACTAGTGAAAAGATAAAAGCGGCTGTTGATATGCTCAACGAGTTGTTTGAAGAGGATAAATATTTGATTTTGTATGATGATGGAGCGTCGTGTGTTCGATACAATAGATTATTATCTGACTGGTTTAAGTCAATTGTCACTAACCCGATGTTGATAGGTGGAATGCATCTTTATGTTATTTCAAACATTTCTGTTAGCTATTCACGTATTATGACGGATGACGATGTGGCCTACATCACACTGTATGGTATGACAATGTCTGACAGAAAGAAATTGTTATATAAGTTATTGTCAAGTGCTACTGAGGCAGTAACTGAAGATAACGTACATTTCTTGGCGGAAAAATTGGTTTACTCACCGAGTCAGCTAATCAAAGTAGCAGAGGATATTAAGAATAAGGGAATTAAACAAGTAAAGAATAATATCGATAGCTATCAGACCGTAGGTGACAAAAAAATCTCAACTCTGATTAGAAGCTATGATGTGCCGGAACATCCGGAAGCCAAGAATCTATTAGTTCTGTTCTCCAGAATTGAATACGTTGGAAAAAAGATACTATCTTCAATATACAATGATAGAATGCCAGAAATAGAAAAAGAAATTGATCAATTCATGGCGGACGGAATCGTGGAGCGTTTTGGCGAATGGCTTGATTTGATGAGACTTGACGGGTCGGTTTGTGATTACATCAGAAGGAATAAGATTGGTTATAGCGAAAAGGCGATACAACTTGAGGTGACAGATGCTCTGGCTAAGTTGATAGAGGGGCAACAGATGATAACTGAGGACTTCTCAATCTATTTGTATAAAATAAAGAAGGGGGTGGAACAAGGCCGATTTGAGGAAGAAAGTTATCTTGTTCCGTCTGTGCTGATAAACGCAATTTCTGAAGCTTACGACAATAGAGACTGGGGAATGACAATTAAACTATGTGAAGACGTTATGTCCAAACAAGCCAACTATTTCCAAGAAGTTTATAGGGAAATAAGATATTGGTATTGTCTTGCTTTAGCGAGGGAAAGAAATGCTGATGAATTCTATAATCAGGTGCAATATTTTGGTGGTGCTGATATTCATTTTCTTAAGGGATTTTTCTTACGAATTAAAAAGGAATATGCCAAGGCAGAATCTGAATACCAAAAGGCTTTGGAAATCAGCCCGGGCTTCTCGAAGGCCAAACATGAAATGGTGCTTGTATTACAAGCTCAGCACAAATTCTCTTCAGCGTTGGAGATGGCTAAAGACAATTATGAAAAAGATCCGGAAAACGCATATCACATCCATGCATATTTCAGGTGTTTGGTGCGAAAAAAAGATATTACATACGACGAGCGGGTTTTGTTAAAGAGTTTTATATCAGACGACAACAATCTGTTCAAATCAAAATACTACATTGAAGGAATGAGGTTTGAATATAGTCGATTTGTTGATAGGGCTAATCCGGATATTTTGCTACCTAAAGCCACTGATTTAAAACAGAAATTTCCAGAGGCAAAGTATATTAATGATGTTGTAACTGATTATCTCGTTTCACAGGGCGTTGCCTCACATCTTCATCCTGTGGATTATAGCGATGATTTCAATTTTTGATTATGGTTTACATTAGTATAGAATCTCGAAAAGGCGGTGTCGGAAAGACGACTGTGTCTTTGACTTTGGCAGAAACCCTTATCCAAAAGGGATATCAAGTACTGGTTGTTGATTTGGATATAATAGGAACTAGAATCGACAGCGGCTTTATTGAGGCAAACAGTGAAAAAATACATGAGGTAAAAAGAGATGGTAAAACTTTAAATTTGTTGGAGTTGTTCAAAAACGAATTTATGCTTGGTCGCAATCTTCCTGTTTTTTCCAATAGTTTGTCATCTAGTGTGGGGTACCTAACATACGAATTAGGGAAATGTAATTTCTTGGGGTCAAATATCTATGACAACAATTCGGATGTGCCATTAGAAGACCCTCGCATACTATACGACGCTTTTCATGCTTATTGGCTCTTGGAATTTGTGATGGAATTAGCGCAAACTTTTGGTTCAGCAATAGAAGAAAGAAAAGTCGCTGTTATTTTTGATAATTCTCCAGGATTCTCTTCAATGGAATCGGTCATAAACGACAAGCTAACACAATTAGGACCTGAAAAAGGGAAGATAATGTTGGTCTCTACTATAGATCCACAAGATATTTCAGCATGTAGGCAGTCGAAGGGTGCTATTGAAAAATTGTTTGATGACAAAGTGGCAGCAGGAAGGTATTACCGTGCACTTATTGATGACCGTTTTGAAACAAAACTAAAGAGTAAGGCATTTGATGCTGTTTGGGATAATTTGTGCGCATCTAACGGGCAAGAACCAAAATATTATACTGAGGAGCATGTGAATCAACCGCCTTTTACAAGTATTTTGGTTAATAAAGTGCCACGAAATCTATACGAAGAATTATATCAAAAAAAATTGATAAAGAGACCTGATGAAATTGCCGCACCTTTCTCTAATCATTTACTTTGCTTTTTCAGTAACCCGTTATTACTATCAAAAGGTATCCAGCACCACACGTATTTAGGTGATGGTTATAAAAACTACATCTTGTCTGCTGATGTGAATTCCATATTTGATGATGATAGTAATTATCATAAAATGTGTGAATTTACAAAGCTCTCGGGTCTTCGCAATATTTTTGAAGAAGGATGGTCTCCATTGAGTCCATTCACAAAACTGCTTGATTACTTTAAGAGACAGGAGATAATAAAAGCTGATGGGACATGGCGATTTCCATATTCTGACCTTCCTTTAAGAAAGTTGTCGGATAATCTAAACAATGAAGTGGAAACAGTCAGGCGTTTCGTGCTGGATAATATTAATTCGAATGCGGAACTTGCAGCCAAGATTCCCGAAGTGGTGTCTTTTGTAACAAAATCAATAAAAGAATCGGCTGGTAGAAATGAAATAAATTTTCACCCGGAATCTGAAATCCTGGCCCCTTATGATGAGTTTATTGTGTGTTTTGGTCTGGCAGTATATAAATTGCATGTTTACGAAATGACATGTACGGTTCTTAATAACCTTATGTTATATTGTTTTGAGGAAGCAGAACGAATGGAGACATTGGATGTTGCGGCCATTAATAGTTTGGTTTCGGAAATGATAGAAGGTAGAAGTTTGGGAACACAGAAGGAAAAGGAAC
>JAEEGH010025932.1_pt1 | contig 11718 bp, 8 predicted proteins | sample 9134181 | NCBI WGS metagenome assembly JAEEGH01 (sample SAMN16246544, study PRJNA631951) | gut metagenome | biome: gut microbiome; feature: rumen; material: DP-attached | host: Bos | place: Iran: Karaj | collected 2018-10 | reverse complement strand
ATTGGCCAGTATCCAGACTCCTTGCCTGAAACGGCTTTTGATTGGGACGGGATGCAAAATACTTATCTGCCTAACGACAGCAGCAGTAGTGCTTTTGAGGTGGCAAAACTAATGAAATACCTGGGGAAGGGGTTCGAAGCGACATACTTCAAAAATGGTACAAGTGCCTTTCCAGAAGTCATTATGAAAGGTCTTGTGGAACATTTTGGGTATTCCCATTCTATAAACCTTCTGGGAGTGCCATATTTTCCTGCTAGAAACTGGAATTTCCAGTATCTCTTCAAAGAAATGGACAAGGCGATATACCATAATTTATCAGAAGGTATCCCCGTTATGATAGAAAACGATGTCGAGCGTCGGGGTCAGCATTTGTTCGTGGCCGATGGCTATAAAAGGGGAGGCTATTTCCACTTTAACTGGGGGTGGGACGGACGGTATAATGGCTACTATAAATTTCCCATTGACACAATTCCATTTGAAGACAGGCCCACTAAAGAAATGTGCTTTGCTGCAATAGTTGACATCAAACCTTCAGCTGAGAATGAAAGGAAAAGACTTCTGTTTGTTGACTTGTACTCAGACATTCAAGAATGCTTCCGGCCTTCTTCCAATGATGATTTTCTGATTCCTGATGTGGAATTATGGTATATAAAGAACAACTATCATCTATTCGATATTGGCATCGGCCTATATAAGGGGGACGAACTACTTGATGTGTTTGATGCTGGAAATTCTGAAATAGAAAACTTTCCATTATTTTCTGACTATCGTGAGATTGATTTAAAATTTGGATCGTTAATAGATGACGGATCTTACCGGCTTGTCTGTATGAGTAAAATTCACAATACCACTGAGTGGGTTCCTGCCTCTGGTGGGTACCGGGATTTAATAGTTATTATCGAAGGGAACCACCTAAGATGTTTTTCTCAAGAATCTTACGACGCTTATTTAAGCTCAGTCAAAGATACTGCTTTGCCTAAATATCAAAACAACAACAGATACTATAACTTGAAAGGGCAGCAAATAGACATCAGGCAACACAAAGGAATGTACATTGATAATGGCAAACTGAAATATTTATCCAATTCATCATTCCCCTAAATGGTATCTTGGACTTTTTTACCCTGCTGTAACATTTCAAGATTCGCAGTTTATTAATGTGTCATTCACGCATCATTCACACATATTCTTCGACGAGCGAAGCGGCAAGCCGATTACGCGTGGCGCCGCAGGCAAGTGTACTTCGTTTTGCTCACGCGCGCACGCGATATAGAAAGACTGAAAAGAGGCGCTACATGCGCTACTTTTGGGGTTAATCCGCTGGCGTGCAGGGTATTGTCTGTAGCTATAGGTCTTGAAAGCGAGCTACTTTAGTAGCTACAGGTCGATATAACGACTTTGCCGTGTGTAACATGGGGAATGTTACATGCGGCAAAGTCTGTGGGAAGAGGTTGGCGGAAAATGGCGTTCGCATTTTCCCAAACGGCGGCAGTATTTTCCCAAACGGCGGCAGTATTTTCCCAAACGGCGGCAGTATTTTTCCAAACGGCGGCACTTTTTAGATGAATTCTCTAGAGAATTGAGCCGGAAAGGCCGGTGGCAGATGTTGTAGCTACAGCGGTAGCGCGAAACGGAGGCTTGTAGCTACCGATAACGGTTTGCATTCCAGCTAGTTAGATGCCAAAGTAGCGCCTGTAGCTCCTTTTTTTGCCCTATTATTACGCGCACGCGCGCGAGACCTGCCGAGCTGTACGTTAGTCCTGTTGTTAGCCGTAAGTAAGAGTCTATTATGATGCGCACGCGCGCGTGGTCTGCCCGTGCGCCCTTAGTTGGCCAAGGGTAATTCTCACTATTATTACGCGCACACGCGCGTGGTCTGCCTGCATAATGTTTATGAAAAGTCAGTCTGACGCTTTGCTATTACAAAATAAAGTTGTAACTTTGCAGCCTGAATGTGCTTTTCACCAAAACGGCACACGAAGAAACATCATGGCAGTAGCAAAACTGATAAATGAGCCGCAGGGAGAACGGCAGTTCTCCTTCGAGGTGCTTCCCCCGCTGAAGGGGACGGGCACGGAGGGGCTGTTCCGCGACATCGCCAAGCTGTGCGAGCTGCAGCCTGCGTTCATCAACATCACCACCCACCACTCGGAGTATGTCTACCGCGAGCTGCCCGACGGGAAGTTTGAGCGGCTGCGCCAGCGTCGCCGCCCGGGCACCATCGCCGTGGCTGCCGCCATCCAGCAGCGCTTTGGCGTGACGGTGCAGCCCCACGTCATCTGCAGCGGCGTCACCGTGGAGGACATCGAGTACGAGCTGCTCGACCTGCAGTTCCTGGGCATCACCGACCTGCTGCTGCTGCGTGGCGACAAGGCGCAGGACGACCGCACCTTCCGGCCTACGCCGGGCGGACATGCCCACACCACCGACCTCATCCGCCAGGTGCAGCGCTTCAACGACGGTTTCTTTGACGACGGCACACCCATCAAGAACCCGGGAGCGAAGTTCGACATCGGCGTGGCCTGCTATCCCGAGAAGCACGAGGAAGCGCCGAACATGGAGAGCGACATGCACTGGCTGCTGGAGAAGCAGCGTCTGGGCGCACAGTATGCCGTGACACAGCTGTTCTACGACAACCAGAAATACTTCGACTTCGTGGAGCGTGCCCGCCAGATGGGCATCACCATGCCCATCATCCCCGGCATCAAGCCGCTGGCCAAGCTCAGCCAGCTCAGCGTCGTGCCCCGCACGTTCCACTGCGACATTCCTCAGCCGCTGGCCGAGGAGATAGCCAAGTGCAAGACCGACGACGACGCCCGCCGACTGGGCATAGCATGGACCACGCAGCAATGCCGCGAGCTCTATGCCCACGGCATCAACGACATCCATTTCTACACCATGGGGGCCGTAGATGCCGTGGTGGAAATAGTGAAGACGCTAAAGTGAAGAATGAAGGGATTTACGATTTGACAATTTACAATTTACTATTTATTTGTCAATTTAGTTATTGAATTATTTTGCCATACGGTCGGAATGAAATCATAAAATAATAAAATCGTAAAATAAATTGTAAATCGTAAATAGTCAAATCGTAAATTAAAAGAAATCGTCAAATCGTAAATAAAGATGGTGTCATTCAGGGAAGTTATCGGACAGGAAGAGGTGCGCGAGCGCCTGCTACAGATGGTCAGCGAAGACCGTCTGCCCCATGCCGTCATGTTCTGCGGACAGCCCGGCATAGGCAAGCTGGCGCTGGCCGTGGCCTTTGCCAGCCGCTTGCTTGGCGAGGACAACCCGATGGTGAGAAACCTGCAGCACCCCGACCTTCACTTCACCTACCCCACCATCAAACTGCCCTCCATGGGCAGCGACCACATCCCCGTGAGCGACGATTTCGCCCGCGAGTGGCACGAGCTGCTGATGCAGGGGCCTTATTTCTCGATGGACGACTGGCTGTCGGCCATAGGTGCGGAGAACCAGCAGGCCATCATCACTGCCGGCGAGAGCGACGAGCTGGTGCGCAAGCTCAGCCTGAAGAGCAGTCAGGGCGGCTACAAGGTGAGCGTCGTCTGGCTGCCGGAACGTATGAACAATGCCTGTGCGAACAAACTGCTGAAGCTCATTGAGGAGCCGCCCCAGCAGACCGTCTTCCTCATGGTCTGCGAAGAGCCCGACAAACTGCTGGAGACCATACGCAGCCGCGTGCAGCGCATCGACGTGAAGAAGATTCCCACCGAGGTCATCAGCCAGGCACTGGTGGAGCGCCGGGGCATAGACCCCGAACAGGCGCTGCGCATCAGCCGGCTGGCGGGAGGTTCGTGGCTGAGGGCCTTGCGTGAGCTGCAGGCCGGCACCGAGAACGAGCAGTTCCTCGACCTCTTCATACAGCTGATGCGCCAGGCCTACAAGCGCGACGTGCGCAGCATGAAGGCATGGAGCGACACCATGGCCGCCTTCGGCCGCGAGAAGCAGAAGCGCTTCCTCGCCTATTTCCTCCACATGGTGCGCGAGAACTTCATGTACAACTTTCAGCAGAAAGACCTCTGCTACATGACACAGGCCGAGGAGAACTTCGCCCGCAACTTCGCCCGCTTCATCAACGAGGCCAACATCCTGCCCATCACCGACCTGGTGAACCTGGCCATCCGCGACATCGGCCAGAACGCCAACGCCAAAATCGTATTCTTCGACCTTGCCCTGCAGATGATTGTGCTGCTCATCCAGAAATAACAACCCCGGCGAAGCGGCAGAAGAGCCTGCCACCCCGCCGGGGTTGATATTGGGGAAGGGAGATTATCAGAACTTGTACTTCAAGCCGGCCAGCAAGATGCCCTGCTCACCCATGCCCAGCTCCAAAAAGCCACGGATGGTGGGGACGCCGAACTCAGCACCCAACAGCGTGGCATGTATGTTGGGGATGAGCGTGGTGTCGCTAAAGTCGGTGCCACCCTCCACAGTTTCGTCCTTCTGGCTCTCATACATGATACTCAGGCCTACGCCAGCTTTCGAATAGAGGCCGAAATACTTCATGCGCAGCCAGTCGAACTTGGCCGTGGGCATAATACTGAAGTTCCTGCGCTTGGCCGAACCGGTCTTTTCCTTACTCTTCTTGCCGGTGACGTTATTTTGCCATTCGGCATACATGTCGCGGTCCATGCCGTTGAAAGCCAGGTAGCCACCCAGGCCAACGACCTTGTTCACATGGTAGTAGTATTCCAGCGACATGGTGGGAATGTAGCTCTCGTCACCGTATGAGTAGTAACCCGTGCCCATGCCTCCTGTCACCACCGAGGTAACGGTGGCCGACAGGAGTATCTCAGTCATATCGGACAAGCCACTGAAAATTTCGGTAGACGCACCGGCACCAATGGTGAAGCCCACTTCGTGCTTCGTGTCATAGTATTTTGAAGTCTGAGCCTGCACAGTCGTGAAGGCCATCATGGCGGCAGCGGCCACGAATAAGCTCTTTTTCATCATTTGTAAAAGTAAGTGTTAAAAAGGAAGGGCACCCTTCAAGGCACCAGCCTTCTCCTGCAAGGCGGCGAGGAGTTTGTTGAAGGTGGCAATGGGCTCCCTGAAGCTCTCGATAATCTTTCTGTAGTTCACTAAGTCTTGCTCGCTCAGGTTGTCGTAGACAGCCTGGAACTCCGTCTCGCCATCAAAGCGCAGTGCCACTGCAGGCTGGTACTCGCCTTCCTTCAGAATGGTAAGCAGCGAGCCATCGGCGCTGATGCCCGTGTTCTTCTCGATGACGGAATATTCCAATACGCCGTTCAGCTGCTGGGTGTATACGTCGACAGCTTCCTTCGAGCCTCTGATATCGTGCTGCAGGTGCAGGTTGCCAAGGGCTTTCAGGGCCTCGGCCACGTCGTTGACCTTGCATTTGACGTAGATGTTTTCGTTGATGGTCAAAGTGAGGGCATCGATGGTGCGCCCGTTCAAAGCCTTCAGCAGCTCGTAGGCGGTGGAATAGAATGATCCCATGCCACGCAGCTCTTTCAGCTGTTCCATCTCCTCGGCTGAGTAGGGGTTGCGAACGCCTAAGGCTCCCAAGGTGAGGACAGTTCGGTCGTTGATGCTCAGACCTGCCATCACGCTCAGCTCGCCGTCGGCCGAATGGTCGACAGTAGCAGTAATTTGCTCCTTGCGTCCTACCACGCTGGCCAGGAGATTTGCAGAGGCACTCCAGCTGCTGCCCTTGAACGACATGTACTTCGTACCGTCAGTGGTGTTCAGGTCGACAGTGCCTTCAAGCACCTGCTTGGGCTCACCGTTCTTGCCGGTGGTGATGGTGATTCCGATAGTCTCGGGGAACTGTACGGCGATAGGCGAACCCAGCGCATTGGCGACAAAGACGATCACACCGTCGCGCTCGTCGTTGAACTTCAGGCGCAGCTCGGTGGTCTCGCCCAGCTCAGCGTCCTGATATTCCACCACCAGGGCGTCGTCCTCGGTAATCACAGCCTGAGGCTCACCTGTCTTGAAGGTCATGTGGCGGGTGCCGATGGAGTTGTAGGCATCCACAAGCACGAAGGACGACGGCTCGCTCACATGCAGCGAGTTGGCCAGCGCGTTGAGGGCCTCTTCTTTCTGGTCGCCCAGTTCGTCGAAAGAGAGAAACTGGCAGGTGGGGTTCTCTGAGAAGGCATTGGAAAGAATTTGGGTCAAGATGTCCATCACCTGATTTCCAAGGGCTTCAGCATTCAAGTTGTTGGTGAAGCTGGTCAGAATCTCAATGGCCTTCAGCGTCGGGTCGAGGTTAATGTACTCAGCCACGTCCTCAAGGTCGGCCGACAGTTGTTTCTCAAACGCCTGGCGCTCCTCGATTTTCGGTTCTGGCACGGGGTTGTCTTCTTCGCTGCACGACGTGAGCAGGCTAGCACCGCTGAACGTCAGAATGGCAGCTAACATCCATAATTTCATCTGTTTCATAAATAAAAACTGTTTAATAAATACAAATAAGTTAAAACATGAGGCAAAGGTACGAATAATTTATGAATTGGCCAAGGATTTTAACATATAAATTAGGGCAACTGCTATATCTTTGTCAAAAAAAACGGTAACGAATCAGCACATGAGATGAATGTAATACTGCATAATTCATTCTTTTTCCGCGAAAAATTTGGTTTTTCGCCAAGTTTACACTACCTTTGCACCTTGGAAAGATTATTATTCATGGAAAAGAAGAGAGAATACCCCATACGCACCGGCTGCGACCGCGGACTCTGCAGAGCAGCCATCGGCCGTCAGGACCGCCAGCTGAACACCTACGACTGGCTGGCCGACGTGCCTGGCAACGCCGACAGCACCGACCTCGTGGAGGTGCAGTTCAAGCACACCCGCAAGGGCTACTACCACAACATCAACAACCTGCCGCTGAAGAAGGGCGACATCGTGGCCGTAGAGGCATCGCCAGGGCACGACATCGGCGTGGTGACGCTGACCGGACGGCTGGTGTACCTCCAGCTGAAGAAGGCCAACCTGAAGAGCGAGGACGACATCAAGCGCATCTACCGCCTGGCACGCCAGACGGACATGGACAAGTTCCGCGAGGCCAAGGCCCTGGAGCATGAGACGATGATTGAGAGCCGCGAGATAGCCAAGGGTCTCGGACTGAAGATGAAGATTGGCGACGTGGAGTATCAGGGCGACGGGCAGAAGGCCATCTTCTACTACATCGCCGACGAGCGTGTGGACTTCCGCCAGCTCATCAAGGACCTGGCCGCCGCCTTCCACGTGCGCATTGAGATGAAGCAGATAGGCGCGCGCCAGGAAGCAGGGCGCATCGGCGGCACCGGCCCCTGCGGCCGTGAGCTGTGCTGCGCCACATGGATGAAGAACTTCGTCTCGGTGAGCACCAGCGCCGCCCGCTTCCAGGACATCTCACTGAACCCGCAGAAGCTAGCCGGCATGTGCGCCAAGCTGAAATGCTGTCTGAACTACGAGGTGGACGACTATATTGAGCAAGGACGCAAGCTGCCCAGCCGCGACATCGTGCTCCAGACACAGGATGCCGACTACTACCACTTCAAAACCGACATCCTGGCCGGCCTCGTCACCTACAGCACCGACAAGCGCGTGGCCGCCAACCTGGAGACCATCACCGGACAGCGGGCCAAGGAAATCATCGAGCTGAACCGCCAGGGAGTGAAACCCCTTGACCTGCAGCCCGACGACCAGCGTCACGAGGCCGATGGCCCCATCGACCTGCTGGCCGCCGACAGCATCACGCGCTTCGACAAGACCAAGAAGAAGAAAAAGAAGAAGAAGGATGCCGCCCCGAAGGAATCGGGGAAAAGAAACTCCTCCAAGAAGAACGAACCGACGGCAGATGAGCCGAAGAAAGCATAAAGTATTGCTCTGCCTGACGGTGGCCGTTGCGCTGGCCGCGATGGCCAGTTGCAGCCGTCGGCCTGTCTACAGCCACTACGAGGCCATAGGACAGGAAGGCTGGCACCGTACGGACACGCTCCGCTTTACCTGCCCCATTCGACAGGCCGGACAATATCGTCTACGGCTGGGACTGCGGGCCAGCACGCTCTACCCCTTCACACAGCTTACCCTCATCGCCCGCCACCAAATGCATAAAAGCAGAGGCTGCCACGCCGACACGCTGACGCTCGACATCACCGACCACGAAGGCAACATCAACGGCGAAGGTGTCAGCATACACCAGTATGAAGTACCGCTGACCACTGTCAATGCCGCGCGATGCGACACCCTGCGCATAGACGTGTTCCACGGCATGACCCGGCAGCTGCTGCCAGGCATCTGCGACGTAGGAATAACGGTAGAGAACCCCTCCTAACCTCCCCGAAGGGGAGGAAATCCCCCTCCCCCCTCACTCTACTCCTCCGAGGTGGGAAATACCCCCCTCCCTTTGGGAGGGGACGGGGGTGGGCTTTTGGTGAGGGGGACGGGGCCGGGCTTTTTTAAATATGGATATACTTCAGCAGGACATCATGTACTTGCCGGGCGTAGGCCCCCACCGCAAGAAGCTGCTCAGCCAGGAGCTGGGCATCGAGACCTACGGCCAGCTGCTGGAGCATTATCCCTACAAGCATATCGACCGTTCCACCATCTACCATGTGCGCGACCTGACAGGCGACATGCCCTTCATACAGGTCACGGGCCACATCCTTAGCTTCGAGACCTTCGAGATGGGGCCTCGGCGCGAGCGGGTGGTGGCCCATTTCACCGACGGCACGGGAGTGATGGACCTAGTGTGGTTCAACGGCGGGAAATATGCCCGGCAGAACTACAAGCCCGGCACCGAATACCTGGTGTTTGGCCGTCCCTCGGTGTTCAACAACCGCATACAGATTCAGCATCCGGAGATAGAGCCCGTAAATGAAGAGCTAAGGATGAAGAAAGAAGAATCGGCAGCCGCAGCAGCTTCTGGCACGGCAGCAAATTCTGCGCCCTCCACTCTAAACTCTTCCCTAAAGATGCGCCCCTACTACAACACCACCGACAAAATGAAGAAGGCCGGCCTGACCTCCCGGGCTATGGAGCGCATCATGAAGACCCTGCTGGAGAAGCTGAAGGAGCCGCTGCCCGAGACCATTCCCGACTTCATCCTCGGTCCCCGCCACATGATGGGACGCGACGAGGCCCTGCGCAGCATACACTTCCCCCAGGATCACCGTCAGCTGGAGCGGGCGCGCATGCGCCTGAAGTTCGAGGAGCTGTTCTACGTGCAGCTGAACATCCTCCGGTATGCCAGTGAGCAGCGGCATAAATACAGCGGGTACGTGTTCAACAGGATAGGCTCCATCTTCAACACCTTCTACCGTCAGAACCTGCCCTTTGAGCTGACTGGGGCGCAGAAGCGGGTGATGCACGAGATAAGGGCCGACCTGTGTTCCGGTCGCCAGATGAACCGTCTGCTGCAGGGTGACGTCGGCTCGGGCAAGACGCTGGTGGCGCTCATGACCATGCTCATAGCCCTGGACAACGGCTACCAGGCCTGCATCATGGCCCCCACAGAAATACTGGCCGAGCAGCACCTCCATACCATCAGGGAATTCCTGCGCGACATGCCCGTGAGCGTGGAGCTGCTGACTGGCGTGGTGAAGGGCAAGAAGCGGAAGGAGGTGCTCGCCGCCCTGGAGGACGGCACCCGGCAGATACTTGTAGGCACCCACGCCATCATCGAGGACACCGTGCAGTTCCGCCGCCTGGGACTCGTCATCGTCGACGAGCAGCACCGCTTCGGCGTGGCACAACGGGCGAAGCTGTGGAAGAAGAGCGTCAGCTCTTCCCTACCCCATGTCCTCGTGATGACCGCCACGCCCATCCCCCGCACGCTGGCCATGACGCTCTACGGCGACCTCGACGTGAGCGTCATCGACGAGCTGCCACCCGGCCGCAAGCCCATCCAGACCACCCACGTCTTCGACAGCCGCACGACGTCGCTCTATGCCGGCATGCGCAAGCAGATACAGCAGGGTCGGCAGATATATGTCGTCTTCCCCCTGATAGAGGAAAGCGAGAAGACCGACCTGAAAAACCTGGAGCAGGGCTTCGGCGCCCTGTGCGAGGCTTTCCCCGAATTCCGCCTGAGCAAGGTGCACGGACGGATGAAGCCCTCCGAAAAGGAGGCAGAGATGCAGCGCTTCGTCAGCGGTCAGACACAGATTCTGGTGGCCACGACAGTGATTGAGGTGGGCGTGAACGTGCCCAATGCCTCGGTGATGGTCATCCTCGACGCCCAGCGCTTCGGCCTCAGCCAGCTCCACCAGCTGCGCGGCCGCGTGGGCCGTGGTGCCGACCAGAGCTACTGCATCCTCGTCACCCCCTACAAGCTGTCGGAAGACACCCGCAAGCGCATCGACATCATGTGCCAGACGAACGACGGCTTCCGCATTGCCGAAGCCGACCTGAAGCTGCGAGGCCCCGGCGACCTGGAGGGCACCCAGCAGAGCGGCATGGCCTTCGACCTGAAGATTGCCGACATAGCACGCGACGGACAACTGGTGCAGATGGCACGCGACGAGGCACAGCACATCATCGACCTCGACCCCACCCTCGCCGAGCCCCGCCACCAGCAGCTGGCCCAACGGCTGCGGCAGCTGCACAAGTCGGTCATCAACTGGAGCAAGATTTCATAATGAGCCTCTAAGTCCTTTGAAGAGCAAAGAAACAAGCAGGCCTTAGGGGCTAAGCATCTTCATATAGTCATCGTAGTGGATATGTCGTCCTCCCATAGACTTGAAGAGAGGGGTCTCAAACTGGCAGTCGATGAATTTTCCACCGATGTTTTCCATGGCCTTGGCCAGGTGAATCAATGCCAGCTTCGAGGCGTTGGGTACGAGCGAGAACATGCTTTCGCCAAAGAAGGCATTGCGCAGGGTGACGCCATAGAGTCCTCCTACGAGTCTTCTTCGCCGACCATTATCGGCTTCGGGAGATGCCTCGTAAGGCCCCTGCCCTGATTCGGGACGGGGCGGGTCTGTGCTTTCCCATACTTCTATGCTTGCGGCCCACCCCATGTGGTGCAGGCGGGTGAATGCCTCTATGATGTCGGGGCCCAGCCATGCTCCCTCTTCCTCGTTGCGCCCCTGTGCCTCTGAGCATCCGTGGATGACGCCGTCGAAGTCCTGATTGGCGGTCACCTGATATTTGTGCTGGCGGATGAGCTGGCGCATGGAGTGGCTGATGTGAATCTCGCCGGGGAAGATGACAAAGCGGTTGAGCGGACAGTACCAATGGGGCTCGCTGCCCTGATGGTAGGCATACCAGGGGAAGAAGCCGTGGCTATAGGCCAGCAGCAGGCGGTCTGCCGACAAATCGCCGCCGACGGCTATCAGGCCGTCGCCGCCTTCACCTCCCCAATGAGGATCGGGGAACCACAACTCATCGTTTAACCTCCAAAGCACGATTATTTACAATTTACAATTTATTTACCCCTAAATGCATGGCTACCGTAGGGACAGACCTTGTGTCTGTCCGCAGTTGTAGAAGTAACTTTTTCCAGTTGCGGACAGACACAAGGTCTGTCCCTACAGTAAAACGATTTTTCATGAGAAATGGGTACATCAGATTGGACACACTAATATACATTGAGTTTGCCTATTTGTCAGGATTCTGCGGGGAGCAGGCCGATGGTGCCGTTGTCTAAGATTCCGATGGTGCCGTCGGGGAGCAGGCCGATAGTGACGTTTCCTCCCTGTCTGAGGCTGCCGAAGAGTATCTCACGCATCAGCAGGGGCTTCA
>JAEEGH010025931.1_pt1 | contig 11718 bp, 6 predicted proteins | sample 9134181 | NCBI WGS metagenome assembly JAEEGH01 (sample SAMN16246544, study PRJNA631951) | gut metagenome | biome: gut microbiome; feature: rumen; material: DP-attached | host: Bos | place: Iran: Karaj | collected 2018-10 | reverse complement strand
ATCGAATGGAGGTGTAGAAGGAATTGGATCTGTTATTGAACAGAGATTTGTTGATGGGTTTTGCGACGGATTTATGTGGGGTGGTATTGCGGCTGGAGCCTCGTTTAGTGTGGCGGCTGCAAAAGGAATAAAGATAAAGGAAATAGGAAGATTAAAACCCGAAGGAAAATCAGGAGATGGATATCCGGGAATAAAATATCAGATTCCAAAGAATAACGGAAACTATACAACGAAATCTATAGAATTACATTCTCCACATAGTACTGGGAAACATCAAGTGTGGCATTGGCAAAATAACACATGGAATACGCTGACTAACAGCGTATCATCAAAAGGAGCAAAACATTGGACATTGTGGGGAAAACGGCTATGAGAAAGCAATTTCTAAAAAAACTATCTTCGGATTATAGTGAGATATTTCAGCACGAGTCCGATGTATTAAAATGGTACGAGTGTTACATAAGAGATAAATTTGATAAGCCTGTTTCGGATCTAGGGTTACAATTATATGTTGTTCTATACCGTCGGGATGATAAACGTCATATTATATATACAAAACCGAATTCTGTTAATTATGGTTATGAATGCTTTTTATCTGTAGAAATTAAAAAAAATGATAAGACAGTAATTGTTAAAAGCAATGATGAGTATGATTTTTATTATATGTCTACATCTTGGACAATAACACTAGTTTCAGGTTTTATATTTTTTCCAATTATATATATATGGGATGAACTTGATAATAAGTCATTGATAGAAGAAATTGATAATATGATACTTATGATAGAAACATACGGATATGATGTTGATGATTGAAACTAAAAGACGCCAAACATAGATCTGATCTAACAGTCAACATAGGCTCAGGCAAGACGATTAAGACATCTATATCAGAAGAACTATCATATGATAAACTCGGGCGTATAGACGGCCGGAGCATCAATGCAAGCGATTATGCAGACTTAAACAGCATTGCAGGCACATCAGAGACCATCTATACTTATGATAAGCTCGGAAGACTCATAAAAGCAGAAGATAAGGGCAATAGCAGGACATGGGAATACACCTATGATGCTATAGGCAATATCACATCAAGCATCTATACAGATAAGGAAGGCGTACACGAAGAAACCTACAATTACGACAGGGATAACCTGACAAAGTATAACGGAGAGAAGGTTGACGGCTATAAGGGCGGTAATCCGAAGAATTATCTCGGCAACACCCTCACATGGGCGCGTGGCAGACAGCTTATGAGTGTCACCCCTGCTAAGAAGAGAAGTGAATATAGTGCAGAGGATACCGTTACCTTCACTTATGCATACGATGGTTCAAGACTGTCAAAAACCGTAGGTCAGACTAAGAAGAATTCCGGAACTACAACTGAATATGTCTTAAATGGCTCAACTATACTTGCACAGAACACCACATATCCTGATGGCAGACAGGAAACCCTGAATTTCTATTACAGCTCAGACTAAACTCCTTGAGATTGGGTATCTTAATAACAACTCAAACGATGAAAATAAGAAAGAAGACATAAAAGAAACCCATTACTCCGTCATCCGGAACGCCATGGGCGATGTGGCAGCCCTCTACACTGCGGATGGAACACTTGTGGGAACCTATGAGTACGATCCCTATGGCAGGCTTCTGTCGGAAACCTCAAATCCTTCATACACTGACACCAATGAGATCCTTCATAAGAATCCCTTCCGATACCGTGGCTACTATTACGATCAGGAGACTAAGTGGTACTATCTCCAGAGCAGGTACTATGATCCGCAGGTGAAGAGGTTCATCAACGCTGACTCAACAGATCTGCTCACATCAGACTGCACTAATCTTATGCAATACAACTTGTTTATGTATTGCAATAATAATCCAGTGTGCAATTATGATCCATTCGGATATTACACAGATTCTATAAGCATAGATATAAACGCCATCTTTTTATCAGGATTTGCCGGAAGTATAGATTTTTCGTGGGATGAAGAGGGAAACATAGCTATTCAAAGAACAATTTCTCGCCCTGTTATAGAAGATACAAAATGTGTTGGAGCATTTAGTATAGGTATGGCTCTTTCGTATCAGCATACAAATGCAGAAACGGTTCTTGATTTGGAGGGCGTGTCATCAAACATTGGGTTTTCTACTACAACCTTACCAAGCGTTGGACTCAGTCTGATATCCTTTGATACACTAAATAGTACACATTCCGACATTGATGGGGTGCAGTTTTCATTGGGAATAGGAGCAGGATTTGACGTTCATTTAATTCAGAGTATTACTGATACATTAAAGTATTATCCAAGTTAATAACCATTCAATCATTTATTATCAGACTGTTTTATGAGGTGTTTCATGAAAATAGAATTGATTCCAAAGGTTAATATCGTTGAGACATCCGAGAAGTTTTGGGACAATTTTCAGAATTGCGTTGAAACTAGGGAAAAAGCAGTTCCCAATGGTCTATATGGACATTATCTTCCGGGTGACAGGTTTTATTTTGGAGTAAAGGATGAGCCGTACATACGTAATTCGTTCAAAACTGTTATATACGGCAAGGTGTCGAAAACAGAGATTAAATATAGATATGGAAAGGATCCATTGTGTTGTTTGCTGATGATAATAATGTTTTTGTTTGCGGCTATCGGTTCGATCCATCTTCCTGTTACATCATATATTGAACTTTTGGGTACGTTGTTTGTATTTCTTTGGATACCGTCACATATATATTCAGATAATGTGATGGACAGGCTATATCGGGAGATGTTGAATATGAATCAAAGTGAGAAAGCGATTGAAAATAGATGATTTATTGACTAAAACTTCCCTTGTCTTTTTGGTAATCCTTATTGGAGTGTTTCGTCTAGTCAGAACGGGACAATTAAAATACCATTCTAATATAATACGAGACTAACTATTAAAGAAAGTCAAGTATAAGTATTGAGTTATCATTTTGATATTTTGGGTGGCAGTAACCTATATGCTGCAATCAGAACCTTGAAAACTGCATGACGAATAGAACATCCTATTGGATGCTCGGGCTTTGCCTGGCTATTTGCCGATATAGGTTATCCCCGGTATGATTCTCCGGTTATCTGCATTCGATAAATGAGTCGTACAAGCTTCTTACAGGCGTGTGATATGGCAACATAGTAATGCTTGCCTTCGTTGCGTTTTTTGGCGAGATATGCTTTGAATGACGGATCCCAGATGCAGACATACTGAGTGGCATTGAACAGGGCATAACGAAGATATCGTGAGCCGCGTTTTTCCATTCTTGAGTAAGAAGATGTCATTTGCCCGGATTGATATGTTGATGGCGATAGACCGGCGTATGCAAGAATTTGATCAGCAGAATCAAAACGGGAGAAGTCACCAATTTCTGCAATTATCATAGCTCCCATACGGTTTTTTATTCCGGGGATAGTGGTTATTGGAGACCCGATGGATTCCATAATGGTATTAATAGCGGATTCGATTTCATCAATCTCTTGCGAAATTACTTCGATGAGATGAATCGTGTGCCTGAGCTCCATAGATTTAGATGGCATAGCAGTGCCTATAGAGGCTGTTGCAACATCTCTTATGGATATAGCCATATCTCTTCCATAATGACCTTTAGATGCTTCGTAAAGAAGGTGTTTTAGGCGTGTTAAATGGGCATCAGCAATATATGATGCTCCGGGGAATTCTGAAAGAAGCGTGTATATGGAATTCATGTGAAGCGTTGGCACCATCTTCTCGAGTTCAGGGAAAAGAACGCTGACCAGCCGTGAGACCGATACTTTGAGTTGTGAACGCTCCTGTACCTTGTCAAATCGATATCTTGTTAGCGACTTTAGTTCCTCGTTGTGGTATGATGTTTCCGAGTAGGGCTTGAGTGTCTTATCGGTTAATAACATCATTGCAATGGAAGCAGCATCGACTTTATCCGTTTTCGTCTTTCTAAGGCTTTGACCTTTTCTGAAAAGATTTGTATGTAACGGATTGATAACAAAGCTGGGTAGGCCGTTATCAAGGAGCGAGCGCAGGAGATTGAGATGATAATGACCGGTAGCTTCGAGACCTACTTTTATTTCGGAAACATCATCTGTAAGAGAGCCTATTTTCTCATAAAGCTCATCGAAACCATACAGAGTATTGGGTATTGTGAACGGTGAAAAGAGGATTTCACCATCCGAACTGAGGATACAACAATCGTGCTTATCCTTTGCAACATCGATTCCAACGTAGAACATAGATTACCTCCTTAAGTGTGATTAATGGTGTAATGCTGTTAAGATCCACAGGGCTCTCTGTCGATGTAACCTACTTCTACATAAACCGTCATGCGGTATCTAACTGATTAACATTGAGACAAAGAGACTGTGGTTGGAGCCTCGTTTAAACCGTCTAAGCGGTAGGAGAAAAGAACCAATCCACAGCATCTTTAACAGCATAGCCAAACCTATAGAAAAGGTAAAGATAGGCTATGACTTATTTAATAGTAGGTGAATATGAACGATAGATGTGCATATGTTATAAATTTGGCAAAAAACTTTCTATGGATTATGTGGATCAATACAATGCAATGGAAGAATTTGCCAGATGGAATTTGCCAGAGGAAATAGACTTGGAATGGATTGATGCGGAAGAAATGGGGATAATAGGGTCAGATGAACTCATACAAAGTATGTCATATGATTCTATAATTCTCTTAAAAGAAATAGTTAAAAATTTTAATAACGCTTTTGAGGATCCAACAATGGACGATGTATGGACGCATGAAGCAATGCAAAAGTATGGTTTTTGGAATAATCAGAGATTATTAGCAAAGAGATTCTTAAATACTGTATCGTAATCAGTTGAATAAACAATTGGTATTTAGGATTAGGAGGCATAATGAAAACAACACATTTGATGAGACTGGTTGCGATACTGTTATGTACAGTTTTGATTTTCGAAGATCCGATGACTGCCCTTGCAAGCAGTAATGCTGTTACAAGTGACAGTGTATCTGCTGATGAGACTAATGACATAGAGGCGTCACAAGAGAGCACGGATACACCTGACACCGCAGCTGCCGGGTCATACAAAAATGAACGATCCGTTAAGACGGAAGCAGAGATCATATCTGAAGATCTGGATGCCGAAGGTGCGCAGACAGACTTTGAAGCGACCATTGATGACATCCCGGCGGATAATGATAAAGCACCCGTCGAAAAGGTTGCTGTTAAAGATAAGGATCCAAGTCCGGATAAAGGCATGTCAGATGAAGATACATCTGTTCTACCGGAAGATGAAGATGAAACAGATACCATTACCGGAGCACCTCTTTCATATGAACTGACACAGAGCCGTACAGAGAACAGTATCACCTATTCAAGGACCGATCACAGCATTACGACATTCTATTATGCAGATCCTGTAAACTATCAGGCGGATGACGGATCATGGAGACTGATAGATAACCGACTGCACTACTCAGGTGCAAACATATCCACAAATACAATTGAAAAGAACATAGATGATTCGGTTGCGATAGATCCGGAGGCTTCTGAGGAAGCACTGGATAATTCGGCGTTTCCTAAGCCGCTCCGCGGGGATGATAAAAAGAATGATGATAAGGACGCAGAGAATGAAAAAGAATCCGCGCCTGATCCTGACGGATCCATACTCATTACGGAAGACATAGAAAACACGGGATCAGTGGCAGGAAACGGGATCGATTCTGATAAGAATGATCAGGACTTTGACGGCTTTGTCAATAACGATGCATCTTTTGACGTGAAATTTGCTGAAGAAGCCACAAAGGATCACATACTGTCATTCAGAGATGATAAAAGAAGCATCCTGCTTGCGTATGTTCCTGCCGTTGTGGATTTAAAGAAGGGATCTAAAAACAAGGATGATCCTGATGTTAGATCCCCAAAAGATGACAGAACTGAAAACGATAAAGTAATTCAGGAAGATGTTTCTTCTGATGAAATACCGGATCTAGAGGCTTCAGATGTGATTTTGTCAGGAAATGACGCATCAGATGAGGAGGCGGGATCAGATAATCCCGTTCATTCTGATATGTCAGATAAGGATGTAAAGAACAAACCGCTGACATCCACCGATAATGATGACACAAGTAATAGTGATAAAGAAGAAAAAACGGCCGAGTGGTCAAGGAAGATCACACTGGTAGATGTTGAAAGCGGGGAAGAGATAGATACTGATACCCTGAAAAGCGCCTATGCGGATGGACTTACCGCTGATGAACAGGGAGACCTGACTGTTTCTGACAGTGTTCCTTCACTTAATGCATCAGATGAAGGAATAAACAGTAATAACAGAGATGTTCCGGACTCGGATGATGACGCAGATTCAGGCACTGAAGATGATTCGGATCCTGATGCAGATGATACCGGCAGAGAGATCTATTACCCTGAACTGCCCGCATCACAGACAGTCCTGTATTCAGGCATTGAAGACGGAGTCGACTTAAGGTATGAACTCCTTCCGGATGGGATCAAGGAAACGATAGTCCTTAATAAAGCAGGAGTGCCGTCTTCATATGTATTTACTCTTGATATAGGCACCATGAATGCGAAGAAGACTGATGAAGGGGATGTGCTGCTGTACGGAAGAGGATCAGAGCCTCTGTTTGAGATCCCGGCTCCCGTTGTCTGCGATGGCAAAGGAAGCGCAGGGAAAGCTTCATATGACATAGTGCTTTCTGAGGACGGCACTCTCACCCTGGAAGTTAAGACAGATGAAGGATGGCTGGGTAATGCATCTCGCGTGTTCCCGGTGGAGATCGATCCCACGATCAAACGCTACAGAAGGTACGAGTCTCTTGACGGACTGGGCGATTTTGTATCGGTATGCTCCGACGGCACTAAGGATCTTAAGACATTTAAGGTCGGGGTAGAAAAGGCGGCTGATGAGTCCGGAAAGAAGACCAAATACAGGATACACCGCACACTCATGAATCCGAAGCTTCCCAAGGTTGATGCGGGAAGCGTGGTAACCGATGCGCATCTTCGCATAGATGCGGGATCTGCAACGCAGGTGTTCTATGCGGTACCGATGACAAAGGAATGGAAAAAAGATACCATCAGATATAGTGATACCAAGCCGCTCAGTACCTCATATAAGAACATAACGGATTTCGGAAAGAACGGTACGGTGCTCCTTGATGTCACAAAGGATGTCAAAGATATGGCATCCGGTAAAGGAAATGTTTACGGGTGGTGCCTGATCTCTTCTGATGAGAAGACTGAAAGCTTAAGGAAGGTATCACCGCATAAAGTCACTGAAGATAATAAAAAACCGTTCTTTGAAGTGACATACAGGGACTTTACCGGAACAGAGGACTATTACAGCACACATACGCAGAGCGCAGGAAGCGCAGGATGCGGAAGCATAAATGACTATACCGGCCGCCTTACATTCGCCCATACGGATGCGACAAGCGCAGGGGAGCGCATGACTCTTTCTGTATCCCATGTGTATGACTATGCATATGGAGAGAGGACCGGTGAGGATAAATGGTCTTTGTCAGGTGACAGCAGCGGCGCATACGGCGAACACTTCAGGCTCTCTACGGATGTAAGACTCCTTGTTCCCGTAGGCGAAGCAGATATAAAGACATATCCGTATGTCTATATCGACTCGGATGGTACCAAACACTATTTCAAAAAAGCAACTGTGAAATACTATGTGAACGGTGCTGAAAAGTCAGCGAGCAAGAACAGCGGGACATATCCTGCAGCCAAGGATGAGGACGGGCTCGGTCTTTTTGTTGTGCCTGTGACAAGCGGGGACTTAAAGGATGAATGTCCGCTTAAGATCGTAAATAAGAGCGGCTCATCCTCCATGTATTTTGATAAGGACGGGTACCTCAGGTTTATCACGGATTCAAACCAAAGAGAGGATAAAAAGAACGGGCCTGATACTAAATACGGCAAGGAACGAAACCGTATTGAGATATCTTATGATGATCTGCCCGTGACAGACAGTAATGGTAAGGCTTTTCTTGATGATATAAGCGAAAGGCTCGGAAAAGCATATGACAAGGATCTTTCAATTGAAGAATTAAGAGATTCTTCACAGGGATTTATAAGCGAGATAGAGGCATTTGAGATAACTTCCCTTGATGCTTCCGTGAACTATAAGGTGGCTTTAAGCCTTCAGAAAGCAAAAGATGATCTTAACAAGATCGTTGAAGGCGACAGTAAGTCCGGCAGCAAGACAGATTTTTCCAATGCATCAAAGGCGGTTAAAGAGATCGATGAAAAAGACCTTGATGCGAAGAAAAAAAGAGCGGCCTCAGTAGAAGACGCCGCAGGTCAAAAGTCAGTGCTTAGCTATGATAACGGTCTTCTTACCACCATGTCCGATCCTTATGAGGGCGGGGCACTGATCACCTATGAGTATGATAGGAACGGAAGGCTCATAAGGATAAACCATCCTAACGGTACATATGCATCATACTCCTACGACAGCGCAGGGCACCTTACCCGGGCTGTGGGTGAGAGAGGATACCGCATCGACTATGCATATGGCACAAATACAGTAAAGACACGAAAGGGAACAGAAAAAGTAATCACTGATCAGGTAGTTAAATTCACCGAGTACGTGGTAAACAAAGCCGGACAGAGCGTGCTCGCAAGTTATGATGAGTTTAATGCCACAGCTTATACATTCTCCGGGCTTGATGAGAAGACCGAGACAAAGGATGATATCGAGAATGTATACTGCTTCGATCATAAAGGGCGCACTGTAAGCTGCTACAGCAGGTTTAAGACCACAAAAGAGGTCATAGGGTCATCAGTAAAAAGCTATACCGATGATGATAAGGATGATACCTCGCAGGCCAATAAGGTGAAGGAATCGGCATCCACGGGATCACAGGTCATAAACCTCCTTACTGATTCAGGCTTTGAAAAGGAACCAGGCAAGAACGGAACGCCTGCCTGGGATACATTCATAACAGATACTACGGGCAAAAACTCTGTAAAGAGGGATGGGACTGATAAATATATCGGATCAAAGGCCGGACATGTGACCTTTACGGCAGGAACATCAAATAAGGAAGCCGGCTTTAAGCAGACCATAACAGTTCCTGAGTCAGGTTATTATACAGCTTCAGTGTACATAAAGACAAAAGGTCTTGGTGAAAACACGAAGGCGAGGATCAGACTGTCAGGCAAGAAAAACAAATCAGAATCTTCAGATGCAAACAGCAGCGAATCAGACAGCACGGAAGGCTCAGGGGAAGGGTCTGAGGATCCTGGCGATGAGGGCGATCTGGAGGACGGGAGCGCTACTTCAGAAGAAGGATATGTAGACAGCGATACCCAGCCTGACATAAATAACGGCTGGAAGAGGATAGAGACTACCATAAAGGCAAACAGGGGCGAGAGCATCACCCTTACCTTAAGCCTGTCCGGAGATTCAGGAGAGGCCTGGTTTGACTGCGCCCAGATAGAGAAAGGTATTCTCGCGAACCAGTACAACCTGCTTCCAAGTGCCGGTTTTGAAGACGGCTTTAAGGAAAACGCATCCCTGTCAGGGATCCCTTCAGGCTGGGCATACGGCACCGAAGCGATAAAATCCGGACAGACCATTGCTGATGAAAAGATCATAATGGTTGAAGATGAAGAAGACGGCACTGATACCGAAGAAGAACCGGAAACGGAGAGCCTGGATGATCCTGACCTTGATGCTGTAAGGATAGTTGATGCTAAAGCGGTCGGAAGTACCGTGGTCGAAGGATCAAAGGTACTCCTGATATCGGGAAATCCGATGAAGAAGAGAAGCGTCATCATAAATCCCAATTTCGGGACAGAGAAAGCATCCTATACCTTCTCCTGCTATGTAAAGGCTGACTGTGGCCCCGTTCCTGAGAACAGCAAGACCAGAAAGTGCGGTATATATGTAAGGGGAGATAATGCATCCTACAATGAAGATGACGCGACCGGCAAGTATAAGTCCATATCCGGTACTTCAGCGGCATCCGCTCAGATAAACACACAGTTTTCGGGCTGGCAGTATGTGACAGTATCCTTACCTGTAAGAAGCTGGAAGGGGAAGCTTATCGAGATAAGGTTCGATTACGAAGTCGGTACCCTGTGCATAGACGGCTGTATGCTGACAAAGAATGAGGTACAGACTAAGACCTATACGGCAGGAGGAAAGCTAAAGACCAGCCAGAAGGGTGAGCGTACCACCACATATGCAACAGATGGCCGTGACAGAAGGAGCAAGGAAAAGACAGCCGGTGGAGCATCTACCACATACAAATATGACGGCACGACAAATGACCTGATAAAAGAGACACACAGCTTTAAGCAGCTTGGAAGCGATTCTGCTCTCAGCCTGATCACTGAGTATGCGTATGATAAATATGGCAATCAGACGGAGGTAACAGAAACTGCAAACGGGAAAGGACAATCGATCGTAACAGAGACCATCTATGATGATCTTGGCCGGTTTGCAGTGGAGCAAAAGGACAGCAGGGGCAATGTGACTAAGAGCACATACGATGAAAATACCGGCCTTGTGACATCGAGCACGGATGCAGATGATGTGATCACATCATACTCTTATGATCAGTACCATCAGCCTACAGGGGTATCTTCCGAAGGCGTTGATGCTTTATATACATATGATAATAAGGTTTATGACCGTCTTAAGACCATCCGGACAGGAGAAGGAAAGAACGGCGAGACCTATTCCTTTAAATATGATGCCTACGGCAATACGACAACCATAACCAGGGCATCAAAGGATAAGAAGCTCCTTGCCAATACATATATGCCCTATAACGGCAAGATAAAGACTACTACCTATGGTAACGGCAATAAGCTCACATACGGCTATAACACCCTTGAACAGATAACAAGCGAAAGCTGGAATGGGAAGGATGTAACCCGTTATGAGTATGATAACAGGGGCAATAAGTCACGCATAACGGATGCACTATCAGGCCTAAAGTACAGGTACTTCTATGATGATCAGGGGCGTATAACCACGGCAGAGATAAACAAAGTTACAGGTAAGACATCAAGTGAGCTGATATCCTTCCAGAGCATATATGATAAAGCCGGAAGACAGTCAGTATTTGCTTACTATACAGGCGGAAGGTCATACCGTACGGAATACGGCTATACCTCTGATGATAAGGTAGGAGCGGCAACCCTTCCTTCAGGCGGAGTGTTTAAGAGAACCTATGATGGATTTGACCGCATAACGAAGGATACCTATACGCCTCATTCAAAACCCGGTACAGGAGAGGATAAGGCAAGAAAAGACGGAGCAGCAGTTACAAGCACCTACGGATACTTAGGAACAGACCGTGATCCGAAAAATGACCAGGCAGACGGATTAGATGGTGTCAAATACAATTATACTACCAGAATGCTTTCCGAGCTTAGTGTAACGATAGGCTCCGGTAAAGCAGCTAAGACTGCTGTGTCAGAAACTCTTTCTTACGACAATCTCGGCCGCATCGACAGCTGGGGCATCAATTCAAGCGAGTATTCAGAAAACAGTAACATTGCGAATTCATCCAAAACAACCTATACTTATGATAGTCTCGGAAGGCTCATAAAAGCAACAGACACTGAGAATAACCGCACATGGGAATATTCCTATGATTCCATAGGCAATATCACATCAAGCATCTATACAGATAAGGAAGGCGTACACGAAGAAACCTACAATTACGACAGGGAT
>JAEEGH010025929.1_pt1 | contig 11718 bp, 14 predicted proteins | sample 9134181 | NCBI WGS metagenome assembly JAEEGH01 (sample SAMN16246544, study PRJNA631951) | gut metagenome | biome: gut microbiome; feature: rumen; material: DP-attached | host: Bos | place: Iran: Karaj | collected 2018-10 | reverse complement strand
GGAGCTTCCTTCAAGAGAAGCAATCGATGTTCCCGTTGACGAAATGCTTATCGTCGAGTTGTATTCCAAGTAATTAACTAACCACATAAGGAGGGTATATCAGTGTTTGATTTTGAAAGACCAAATATTGAAGTTGCTGAAATCTCAGATGATAAGAAATATGGTAAATTCGTAGTTGAGCCTCTTGAGAGAGGTTACGGTATTACACTGGGCAATTCCCTTCGCAGGATTATGCTCTCTTCATTACCAGGAGCAGCAGTAAGTCAGGTTAAGATAGAAGGCGTACTTCATGAGTTCAGCTCCATCCCCGGAGTTAAGGAGGATGTAACTGAGATCATAATGAATATCAAGAACCTTTCCATCAGGAATTCTTCTGACACCAATGAGCCAAAGACTGCTTACATAGAGTACAGCGGCGAGGGTGTTGTAAAGGCATCTGATATTCAGGTTGATCAGGACATTGAGATCATGAACCCTGATCAGATCATCGCCACTCTTTCAGGTAAGGATGCCAAGCTCTACATGGAGCTCACCATCACAAAGGGAAGAGGATATGTTAGCTCAGACAAGAATAAGTCTGGTGATCTTCCTATCGGAGTGATCGCAATTGATTCAATCTACACTCCTGTTGAGAGAGTAAACGTAACTGTTGAGAACACTCGTGTAGGTCAGGTTACTGACTTTGATAAGCTTACACTTGATGTTCACACAGATGGAACCCTTGGTCCTGATGAGGCAGTAAGCCTTGCAGCCAAAGTTCTTTCTGAGCACCTGAGTCTTTTCATTGATCTTTCTGAGAACGCCAAGACCGCTGAGGTTATGGTGGAGAAAGAGGACGATGAGAAGGGCAAGGTTCTCGAGATGTCAATTGACGAACTTGAGCTTTCAGTTCGTTCATTCAACTGCCTCAAGAGGGCAGGTATCAATACCGTTCAGGAACTTGCCAACAAGTCCCAGGATGATATGATGAAGGTTCGTAACCTTGGACGCAAGTCCCTGGAGGAGGTTCTTGCCAAGCTTGATGAGCTGGGACTTTCCCTCAGCCAGGAAGGCGAATAAGGGTGATTGCGGGAGTGTTTCTTATGTAGAAATCCGTATATCATTCGGATCAATTTTAAAGTGTCCGCTGAAGGTAAAACCAAAGTGTACTGATGCGGATTCTCATAGTAACTGTTATTATGCATTTGGAGAGTAAGACCAAAGAGCATTTCCTTATGCTGACTGCAGAGGGAACTCTGCAGATGAGAAAGGATGTAAAACAAAATGGCAATGTACAGAAAGCTTGGAAAAGCAACAAAGCCCAGGAGGGCACTTCTTCGTAACCAGGTAACAGCACTTCTTTACAACGGCAAGATCATCACCACAGAGACCAGGGCTAAAGAGATCAAGAAGATCGTTGAGCCTATGATCACACTTGCTGCTAAGGAGAAGGACAACTACGAGACCGTTACTGTAGAGGCTAAGGTTCCTGAGAAGGACAAAGACGGCAAGAGAGTAAAGGAAGTCGTAGACGGCAAGAAGGTTACAAAGTATACAACCGTTAAGAAGGAAATCAAGAAGGATATGCCTTCACGTATGCATGCAAGAAGACAGCTTCTTAAGACTCTTTATCCTGTAACAGAGGTTCCTACAGAGAACTCAGGAAGAAAGAAGAACACCAAGAAGATCGACCTTGTAGCAAAGCTTTTTGATGAGTACGGACCTAAGTATGCAGACCGTAAGGGCGGTTACACAAGAATCGTCAAGATCGGCCAGAGAAAAGGCGATGCAGCAATGATGGTTGTTCTAGAGCTTGTTTAATAGCCAGCAGAATTATAGCGATAAAAGGGACTTTGCCCGGGATATTTGATTACCCGGGCAAAGTTTTTTTTACTTTTGTTATTCCGGTTTGTATATAATAAGTGGAGATAATGATGCTCCGGTGAAAGTTGGAAAAACTGTTATAACAAATTATGAAAATACATTACTGGAGGAACTATAAATGGGTGGCAAAGAGGAAACAATTCAAAAGAAGAAGCTGTCATATATTGAGGAGATGATGAGGATGAGATGTCCATCCCCAATAGCATAAGTGCGTGGGTCGCAGGAGAAGGGGATGAATATGAGGCTCTAAAAAGGGTCTTTGAGAAAAACTCCTTTTTGCCCGAAGATGAAGGGAAGGGATTTCTTGCGACTGTGGATATGCTGAGCGATAGCGAAAATCTGATATCCGTAAAGATGGCAGCTAAGGTAAACAGTCTAAAGGCCATAGGAGAGCTTGTTCCCCTTAAGAATATAAACTCAAACATGCTCAATGTATTTAGCAACTACCTTATTCAAAACGAGCTGTATGATGCAATCCGCAGAGAAGATCTGGATGAGAATCTGACATACTTTGGAGTCAAAGATGGAGAGATTTGTTCCTGCATCCTTTTTGCCAAAGAAGAAAACAACAGGATTAGGAATAACTTTCTATACCAGAATAACAAAAAAACATCTCGGGATATGTTGCTATATCTGATGTCTGTAAGCGCATTTGAGGCTATAAATCGTTTAAAGCTCAGTACAGAGCTGATATTCTGGATTGATGAGGCTGTTACAGAAAAACTTATAACGAAGCTTCTGCCGGGCGCTACTGTCAACTACACGGCAGCACGATACACACTAACTTTTGGTGATTATCAGAATATAAGAGCAGAGCGGTTTGAGTCCGATCAGATGGAGTTTGTAGAAAATAAAAATCTTTCATGTGGTGACTGTATCTACTGCACAAAGGATGTGTTAAGATGTAAGATATATTCACAGAAGCCGTCAAAGGTTCTGGATGGAGAAGCGTGTCCTGATCATAAGACCTCCGAAGAATAGTTGAAAAACCAAAATAATAATCCGTTACACGGAATACTGTGAACTAAGGTTTACAGTATGCCATGTAACGGATTTTCTTATTTTTTCTCAAAGTGCTGGTAGTCTTTCGAAGAGTTCCAGTTTCCGCCCCAGGTAAAGCCGTGAGATATAAAAAGCTTATATGCCAGATCGTTTTCGTCAATCTTGTACGGGAAGGAGGCGGAGCGATCTGCATAGGGCTCACTTCCTACGGGGGAGATGTTTGCAGATCCGTCTTTATTATAGGTTATGTAGGGGTTGTAGAATGGATTGATGTCGATAGCTCTTCCTTTTGCGTGATTGGACAAGCGGGTGGTGTTGGGAATGACCCTGTAGTTAAAACAGGATGTGTTATTTGCCAACATGGAAGCTGTATCGTCACCGCCAAATTCATCAACCAACTTTATGCTCTCTACCTGATAGTTGCTGTTATAAAGCTCGTAAAAAATCTCAACAAAGTCCTGAGCAAGATCTTTATTACATATGAGCTCTCCGCTCTGGGGATTGCCTCCGAAGTCTATATACTGTAGGACTACATATCTGAGGTCATCCAGGGGAATGCTGCAGTCTTCGGGGTATGAGATGCCTGAGATACGATTGAATACATCATCGGGTATAGGCTCGTAGTAGAAACCATCGGCGTATGTTATTCGATTCGGGTTTTCGCTTGAAGATGTGTCATCGGCGGGAGCAGCTTCCTCTTTTAGAATATCTTCAGAAGAAGTATCTGAATTGTTAAGACCATCTTCAGTAGAAGCATTTGAATTGTTAAGATCATCTTCGGTGGATGTTACTGATGTATCAGCAGATATATATTCCTCGGAATTATTTTCTGAGCTGTCCAGAACCATATCCACCGATGTCTCAGGTTGCGGTGTTGCATTCATTGATGCTTCCTGCTGCTGTGGTGATGTACCCGTTGCTTTCTGCTGTTGCGACGCTGGATTCATAGATGATTCCTGATCCGGAATGTCTGAAGTGCCGGCGACCAATGCTGTCTCCGGATTCTTTTTTGCATAATCTGTCAGTGTCTCGCCACTGGCAAGAATCCTTGCACCTATGGCCGCTATAATTACTACCGCTATGAGAATCAAAAGATCTCTAAGTACTCGTCTATCCATGTGATCACAAACCTTATAGTATTATTGATATATTATTGAGGCCTGAATTTTCACAGAACCCCGGAAATCTATTGTACATTATATTATATGATGATTTCAATTGTTAGAAAACGTGAGTTCGCGCACGACTTGAACCATACATTTTTGCTTACTTGTATTTGTCCTGAGTTTTTAGTAAAATTAGCTGGTGCCCTGGGAAACGCGGCATTTTGTGTTATTATTCCCGGCATGTTTTGGAGAATAGATTTAATGAAAGAAATGATCCGCACAGACAAATTAGTATTTGAATATATAAGGCGTGACGAAGAAGGCAATGTGGAGGGCATTACCAGAGCGGTTGATGATGTCAATCTGAGGGTTAAGCCCGGGCAGTTCATTGCCATACTAGGGCACAACGGCTCAGGTAAATCCACCCTTGCCAAGCATTTCAATGCACTTCTTTACCCCACAGAGGGTGAGGTTTATGTGGATGGAATGAATACAGAGGATGGCGAGCATCTGTGGGATGTGAGGCAGGAGGCCGGAATGATCTTCCAGAATCCCGACAACCAGATCATCGGGCAGATAGTCGAGGAGGACGTTGGATTTGGCCCGGAGAATATGGGCGTTCCCACTCAGGAGATATGGGAGAGGGTCGATGAGTCCCTAAGGGCTGTCCGTATGGACAAGTTCAGGAAGTCGTCCCCGAATCATCTCTCGGGTGGACAGAAGCAGAGAGTGTCGATAGCAGGTGTCATTGCCATGCATCCCAAGTGCATTATCATGGATGAACCTACAGCCATGCTGGATCCCAACGGAAGACGAGAAGTAATAAGGGCTGCCAGGGCCTTGAATCAGGTTGAGAACATAACTGTGATCCTGATTACCCACTACATGGAAGAGGTTGTTGATGCAGACAGGGTATTTGTCATGGACAGAGGAAAAGTAGTAATGGAGGGTACTCCCAGGGAGATTTTTGCCCAGGTGGATCGGCTTAAAGAACTTAAGCTCGGAGTGCCGCAGGTGACTCTGCTTGCCCATGAACTCAGAAAGGCCGGGGTTCCTTTGCCAAATCCTGTCCTTACCAGAAAAGAACTTGTAGACGCCCTTAAGGCTATAAAGAACGGCGGAAGATTCTGATGTCGATTATTTTAAATCACGTTAACTACATATATGATGAAGACACGGCTATGGCTCACCCTGCGCTGATCGATATTAATCTCAAGATCCCTGATGGACAGTTCATCGGCCTGATAGGCCACACGGGTTCAGGAAAGTCAACGCTGATACAGCATATGAACGGCCTGATTAAACCCACCAGCGGCAATATCTTTTTTGATGAAAAAGATATTAATGAAAAGGGGTACGACAGGAAATCACTTCGTGCCAATGTTGGTTTGGTATTCCAGTACCCTGAGCACCAGCTTTTTGAGTCGGATTGTTTTAAGGATGTGTGCTTTGGGCCAAAGAATCTTGGACTTCCCCAGAAGGAAGTGGAACTGAGAGCTTTTGAGGCGCTGTCTCAGGTGGGATTTGACCCTGATTATTTCTATCAGTCACCCTTTGACTTATCCGGCGGGCAAAAGAGGCGTGTCGCAATAGCAGGTGTTCTTGCCATGAAGCCCAGAGTGCTCATATTGGATGAACCTACAGCGGGACTTGACCCCAAGGGAAGAGAGGATGTCCTTGGCCTCATTTCATCCCTGCACAGGGAGATGAAGATCACCGTTATCCTGGTCAGTCACAGCATGGAAGACGTAGCTGATTACGTCGACAGGATCATTGTTATGAATAAGGGAAGGGTTGCATTTGATGCGTCTCCCAAAGAGGTCTTTTCCCATTACAGAGAGCTTGAGGAGATGGGGCTGTCTGCACCGTCTGTTACATACTGCATGCAGGAGCTTGCCCAGGCAGGCTTTGATGTAGATACTACTGCAACTACGTTGCAGGAAGCAAAAGAAGAAATATTGAAGGCACTGGCGAAATGTTAAGAGACATTACACTGGGGCAATATTACAGAGCAGATTCGGTTATCCACAGACTTGACCCGAGAGTCAAGATAGTGGCCACCTTTGCTTTTATAATATCCCTGTTTTTAGTTAAAAACTTCATAGGCTATGTGGTCGCAGGGCTGTTTTTATGCCTGTGCGTAAGGCTGTCAAAAGTACCGCCCAGATTCATTTTCAGGGGCATGAAGGCAATCTTTTTCCTACTGATCATAACAATGGTATTCAACCTGTTTCTGACGCCCGGCCAGGCGCTGGTGAGCGTCTGGAAGTTTCAGATCACTAAAGAAGGTATCAGACTTGCACTGATGATGGGAATAAGGCTTGTTTTCCTTATAACGGGTTCGTCGCTTATGACCCTTACCACCACCCCCAATAATCTCACTGATGGTCTTGAGGATCTGTTAAAGCCTCTGAAGAAGATCAGAGTGCCTGTCCATGAAATCTCAATGATGATGTCCATTGCACTGAGGTTTATTCCTATCCTGATGGAGGAGACGGACAAAATCATGAAGGCCCAGATGGCCAGATGTGCAGACTTCGAGAGCGGTTCTCTGATCAACAGAGCAAAGAGCCTTGTACCTATTCTGGTCCCGCTGTTCATTTCTGCCTTCAGAAGAGCAAATGATCTGGCCATGGCAATGGAGGCCAGATGCTACCGGGGCGGAGAGGGCAGGACCAAGATGAAGCCTCTGATCTATAAGAAGGAGGATGGGATCGCCTATATGAGCATAGTAGCTTACCTGGCAATGATAATCATTTTTGGAAGAATATTATTTGCCGGATTATGAACCTGAAACATATGTAGCTGTTGAGGATAATAAGCTGCAGCAGGCAGCTGGGCATAAACGAAAGGCAAGAAATGTCTGAGAAAAAGAGGGTGCTGCTGGTGGTGTCCTATGATGGTACGAACTACAGCGGATGGGCACTGCAAAAGAGCACTCACAATACAATTGAAGAGATGCTGAATCGTGCCATACATGGACTGACAGGAGAAGAAGTTCAGGTCATCGGAGCAAGTCGTACCGATGCCGGAGTCCATGCCTATGGCAATGTTGCGGTGTTTGATACTGCCAGTACCATTCCGGGAGACAGATTCTCTTATGCCTTAAATCACATCCTGCCGGAGGATATAAGAGTCGTCGAGTCCAGGGAGGTGGATGGGGATTTCCATCCAAGACATTGTGAATGTGAAAAGACCTATGAATACAGGGTCCTCAACACCAAAACTCAGATACCGGTCAAGCGCCTCTATACATACCATTTCAGTATGCCACTGGACACAGAGGTCATGCAAAAAGCCGCAGATTATTTGGTGGGAGAGCATGATTTTACCAGTTTTTGCAACGTGGAATCACAGGCGCTGACACATATACGCACCGTCAAGGACATAGCTGTAAGACGGGAAGGTGACGAGGTCATAATTACTGTCACCGGCAACGGCTTCCTTTACAATATGGTCAGGATAATCGTCGGAACGCTTTTGCAGATAGGAAGAGGCAAGGGCAGACCGGAAGACGTAAAGGGCATGCTCGAGGCAAAAGACAGGTCGAAAGCGGGACCTACAGCGCCTCCCCAGGGGCTTTATCTCGTGGAGTATAAGTTTAAAATATAGTTGACAAATTGGGCCTTATCGTCATATAATTGATTACTGTGTGACAGAGTCTTTTTTGTCGCAAATTTTTGCTGCAAGTGACATATTGAAGTCCCGGTAAGCCTCAATATGATCATATATACTGTGCAGATCAGGTGAAGGGTTTGCATGGAACTGGCAATTCTGTAATTGTAAAATTCGTAATGGAGGAAACACAATGAACACTTATATGCCTAGTGCAACTACTATTGAAAAGAAGTGGTATGTAGTTGATGCTACAGATATGACCCTTGGTCGTCTTGCTTCTAACGTTGCAAACGTACTCAGAGGTAAGAACAAGCCAATCTACACACCTAACATCGATACAGGCGATTATGTAATCGTAATCAATGCTGAGAAGATCAGAGTATCAGGTAAGAAGCTTGATCAGAAGATGTATTGGCATCACACAGAGTATGTTGGACATCACAAGGAGTTTTCACTTCGTCAGATGCTCCAGGACAAGCCCGAGAGAGTTGTTGAGCACGCAGTAAAGGGAATGCTTCCCAAGGGACCTCTTGGAAGAGAAATGTACACTAAGCTCCACGTATATGCTGGACCAGAGCACCCACATGCAGCTCAGAAGCCTGAAGTTTTAACATTTTGATCGGGTAAGTGAAAGGAGAACATAAAATGGCAAAGACATCTAGTTACTATGGAACAGGTAGAAGAAAGAAATCAATCGCCAGAGTATACCTTGTATCCGGAAATGGAAATATCACAATCAACAAGAGACCTATCGATGAGTACTTCGGACTTGAGACCCTCAAGGTTATCGTTAAGCAGCCCCTTGTAGCAACAGAGACAACAGATAAGTTTGATGTAGTTGTAACTGTCAGAGGCGGCGGCACAACAGGTCAGGCCGGTGCCATCAGACATGGTATCGCAAGAGCTCTTGTTCAGGCTGATACAGAGGAGTACAGACCTACACTCAAGAAGGCAGGATTCCTTACAAGAGACCCTCGTATGAAGGAGAGAAAGAAGTACGGCTTAAAGAAAGCTCGTCGTGCTCCACAGTTCTCAAAGAGATAATCAGTCTGGTTTACCAGAGTGCAATATTTCTTTATACGATAATTATCAAAGATTTCATTTACCGGAAGCCTGTTCCAAGGCTTCCGGTTTTCTAGTGCGCCCGACGGCGCACGTTTCTAATGGGTGAAAGTCCCTAGCCCGCCCGACAGTGGGAAGGGCATAGCTGAACACCAAGGGTGTCCTTTCGTGGTATAACCACGTTAACGTGAGGGGAATCTGAAGGAAGGTGTAGGCAAATCTCCGACCTTACGAACAGAAACCATATATGAGGCTATGTTGATCTAGGGGTAAGGCTACTAGACAAGTCAAAGCCCAATAACTGTACGGAACCGCGCATAGTAAATTTGGTTGGTGCATGGAGTGAAAGAAACGTGTGGTACTCGGGGAGGTCTCGTCAGCGGATGGAAACGGAGTATGAAGTCCGTGAGTAACAACGAATGGCGAGAAGTCAGCAGAGGTCGTAGTACCACGGTGACTATAGGCGCTGTGGGAAGGACTGAACTTTTAGGAGACACAAGCAATGAAGGTAACCGAAAGTGGGTTTGAGAACAGACAACTTCATATTGAAGACTACCTGCAAATGGCTACTGCGGAACAGGAAGAGTATGCAGGAGTGTTCGACTACGCTAGGATTACTGAAAAGAGCGGTGTCATCACAGACTTTTGGACGGACAATCTATTGGACTTGATTTTGCGTAAAGACAACATGAACAAGGCTTATAAGAAGGTAAAATCAAATGGCGGAGCAGGTGGAATTGATGGAATGAAGGTGGATGAACTTCTGCCCTACCTAAAAGAACACAGCGACGAGCTAATCCAAGAGATAAAGGGTGGGAAATATAAGCCCAACCCTGTCCGCAGGGTAGAGATACCCAAAGAATCAAAGGGCGAGTATAGAAAGCTGGGAGTTCCGACAGTTGTAGACAGAGTCATACAGCAGGCAATAACGCAGGAACTCGCGCCCATCTTTGAGCCACAATTCTCAGAGAGCAGTTTTGGCTTTCGACCAAAAAGAGGGCAGCATGATGCCCTCAGACAATGCCAGAAATATGTCAATGATGGATATGTGTATGTGGTGGATACGGACTTGGAAAAGTTCTTTGATACCGTCGGACATAGCAAGTTGATAGAGGTATTGTCACGTACCATAAAGGATGGCAGAGTTATATCCCTCATTCATAAATACCTGAATGCAGGAGCTATGGCAAACGGACTGTTCGAGAAAACAGAAATCGGTATGCCTCAGGGGGGACCCCTCAGTCCATTACTTAGTAACGTCATGCTTAACGAGTTAGACAAGGAATTGGAGCGCAGGGGCTTGCGGTTCGTAAGATTTGCGGATGACTGCATGATATTCTGCAGGAGCAAAAGAAGTGCGCAAAGAGCTATGGACAGCATTGTTGCTTACATTGAAGGGAAACTTTTCCTAAGAGTAAATAGGACGAAGACGGTGGTAGCACATATCAAAGATGTGAAATATCTCGGATATGGATTCTACATTTACAAACAAGAGTGCCGTCTCAGAGTGCATCCCAAGTCAGTAGTTAAAATGAGAAAGAAAATCAGAGAACTGACTGATAGAAACAAAGGCATAAGCAACAATGAGCGTGAGAAGAGATACAGAGAGTATGTTGAAGGATGGATTGTGTATTTCCGTCTTGCTGACATGAAGAAACTACTCATGACAATAGACTCGTGGGCTAGACACAGAATTAGAGCCGTCTACTGGATACAATGGAAGAAAGTCAGAACGAGATATAAGATGCTGAGAGCGCTGAAACTCGAGGAGTGGCAGGTGCATAAGCTTGCCAATACAAGAAAAGGCACTTGGAGAGCGGCACAGATGCTTTCCATTGCACTTACAAATAAAATAATAGCCAAGCTAGGCTATACGTCAATGCTTGACTATTATCTGAAAGTCTGTTGAAAACTAAAGGAACCGCCTTGGTACCGAACGGTATGCCGGGTGGTGTGTGAGGTCGGCTACTCACTTGAGGGGTAGCGTTTCCGGTGACCGACAGCTTTTCAAATGCCTGCACGATGTTGGATGGCTGCACATAATGGTAGCTGCGCTTCATATAGACCTTTTTTCCGTCCGTTTCCACCTGAAAGCTATGTTCCCCAAGAAGAAGATGTTCTCCCGGAAAGTCCTCCTCCTTTTCCTTCAGGATGTCCTCTATACGGCGATCTGTCTCCCGTCCGGAAACAGCCCGTACTTCCAGTCGGATCCCTTCCTGTTCAAACAGGCAACGATCATACAGCGAAATGCTCATGGTAAGCAAAAGAAATACCATTCCCAAAACAAAGGGCATCAGCATGGCTGACTCTGCCGTTACGGAACCTGCCACTCCTTCTTCCGTCCATTTCCTTATATCCATGCCGCCACTCCGCTAAGGCCCTCCGTAACAATCCCCAGATAATTCCCTGCCAGAAACAGTCCCCAAGATAAAAACAGAGCCGGGTAAAAGGGCATCCCTTCTGTTTCTTCTTTCTTTCGTAATTTGCGGATGCCGAATCCGCAAAGAGACAAAAGAGCCGCTCCCGTAAGGATCAGCAACGTCTGTCCGGGACCGACGAGAAGGGAGAGGATCACTACTGCCAATACGTCTCCCATGCCGATCCCCTTTTTCGTCAGGATCCGCAGTATCCAGCAAAAGCATGCCGGCAACATCCTGAAGACAATGGCCTGCACCCCTTCTCCCCGGACGATCGTGATCAAAACCGCTGCTGCCAGGGCAGGGAGCAACAGTCCGTAGGGTATTTTCTGTTTTTTGAAATCACTCAGGGCGCCCAGTCCCAGGAACAGCCCGGATACACATATTTCCATAATTACCTCTCTTTTACTGATTTCTTCCGCATTTACTGCATTCCCGTCTTCCTTCTGCCTGAGAAATGGGCACGCAGTATATGGTATGACTGATGGCGGAACAGTTCAGGTCATTGTGATAGCTTTCTCCATACTGTGTAATGTAAACTTCTGCCCCGACTTCTTTGCTGCCGCAATACCGACAGGGCTTATAATGACTTCCGTCTGCATTCACTGCCTTTTTTGCTTTTGCTAAAGGTATCTCTTCGTTCTGCGGGG
>JAEEGH010025924.1_pt1 | contig 11719 bp, 9 predicted proteins | sample 9134181 | NCBI WGS metagenome assembly JAEEGH01 (sample SAMN16246544, study PRJNA631951) | gut metagenome | biome: gut microbiome; feature: rumen; material: DP-attached | host: Bos | place: Iran: Karaj | collected 2018-10 | reverse complement strand
GAAAAGGGAAAGTTCGTCAGCGTAGGACTGAAGGACATCTATACTACGACGCCCATCCACGTCGATGTGAACATCGTCTCAGCCGATGTCTTGGACATCGAAGCCTTCCGAGCCTGGCGACCAGAGTACGAGCACGCAGAGTTCATACTCGAAAACGGCCAGTACAAGTGTGGCTGGGCAATAGAAAAGATGTCGAAGTCGATGTTCAACGTCGTCAACCCGGATATGATTGTCGAGAAGTACGGCGCCGACACGTTGCGACTCTACGAGATGTTCCTCGGTCCCGTCGAGGCATCGAAGCCCTGGGATACTAATGGCATCGACGGCTGCCACCGCTTCCTGAAGAAGTTCTGGAACCTTTGCAGTTCAGTTTGTTGCTGTGACACAGCAACAAACACAACAGGCGCCACTGCCAACAACGAGGGCGCAGCCGCCAACAACGAGGGCGCTCCCTCCCCCACCCCAGCTGAGCTGAAGGCCGTCCACAAGCTTATCAAGAAAGTTACGCAGGACATCGAAACCTTCTCCTATAACACCAGCATCTCGGCCTTCATGATTTGCGTCAACGAACTGTCGCAGCTGAAGTGCAAGAACAAGGAAATGCTGAAGACGCTTGTCATACTCATCGCTCCCTTCGCACCACACATCGCCGAGGAGCTCTGGGAGATGATGGGCGAAAAGGGCAGCGTCTGCGACTCGAAGTGGCCTACATGGGATGAGCAGTACTTAGTGGAGAACACCGTCAAGCTCGGCGTAGCCTTCAACGGCAAGACGCGCTTCGACATGGAGTTCCCTGCCGATGCTACCAACGACACCGTGCAGGAGGCTGTTCTGGCTGACGAGCGCGCCGCCAAGTATATTGAGGGCAAGCCCATCGTCAAGGTCATCATCGTTCCCAAGCGTATGGTGAACGTCGTCTTGGGTAAATAACGCCCAACGTCACCTCAGGAAAACAAAATTGTAAATTGTAAATTGTCAAATTGTAAATCCTCAAGATGACTTTTCAGCATCAACAGATATGGAACGAGACCAAGGACTATCTTTGCATAGCCCTTGGCCTCTTGATATATACCATCTCTTTTACCGTCTTCCTGATGCCATACCAGATAGTCGCAGGAGGTGTCACGGGTTTCTCGGCAATTATATACTACGCCACAGGGTTCCACTTGGAGAATACCTATATTATCATCAACGGACTACTGCTAATAGTGGCATTGAAGATATTGGGCGTAAAGTTCCTGATGAAGACCATCTTCGCCATTTTCACACTCTACTTCCTGCTGAAGTTTGCACAGGACATTATTCCAAAACAGGAAAACGGCCTGCCGTTCAAACTCATGGGTGAAGGGCAGGACTTCATGTCGATGATTATAGGCTGCGTCTTGACGGGTATTGCCCTGGCTACCGTGTTTATGAACAACGGTTCGACTGGTGGTACGGACATCATAGCAGCTGCCGTCAATAAGTTCCATCCCAACGTGTCGTTAGGAAACGTACTCATTACCGTCGACTTCTGCATCATCGGCTCGTGTATGTTCTTCCCACAGTTCGGCACTTATCTTGAGCGTGCCCATAAGGTGATGTTCGGTTTCTGTGTGATGGCTATGGAGAATTATACTCTTGATTACGTGATGAACGCCAGACGGCAGTCTGTGCAGTTCATGATATTCTCGCAAAAGTGGCAGGAGATAGCCAACGCCATAGGCATGGAGATGAACCACGGCGTCACCATTCTTGATGGTCACGGGTGGTACACAGGCACTAAGATGAAGGTGCTCTGTATCCTGGCCAAGAAAAACGAAAGCGTCAACATCTTCCGTCTCATTAAGATGATAGATCCACAAGCCTTTGTCAGCCAGTCGAGCGTTATTGGTGTCTATGGCGAAGGCTTTGACGAGATGCGCGTTAAGATCAAGGAGAAGAAGCTGAAAGAAGAGAAAGAAGCCATCAGCGAGTAGTGATAAGTAAGAAGTGAAAGATAAACAAAGAGTGACCGCTATGAAAAAAAGGATCGTCTTTGCTACCAACAACGAGCATAAGCTGAGTGAGGTGCGCCAGATTTTAGGCGACGAGTTCGAGGTATTGTCGCTGGCCGACATAGGCTGTCATGAAGACATTCCAGAGACTGGTCAGACACTTAAGGACAACGCACTTCAAAAGGCCGAGTACGTGTTCAATAAATATGGCATGGACTGTTTTGCCGACGACACGGGATTAGAGGTAGAAGCCCTTGATGGAGCCCCTGGCGTGCATACCGCTCGCTATGCTGCTGAGTGTGGCTTTACGGATAAAGACCACGACAGTACTGCCAACGTTGACTGTCTGCTCCATAACCTGAAGGACAAGGAAAACCGTCACGCACACTTCTGTACCATCATCGCTTTGATGCGACATCCTGAAGACAGGTTATGCATGACAGACGTCACGTTCTATTCTGGCATCGTGGAAGGCATCATCACGCCAGAACGCAGGGGTGAACAGGGATTTGGCTATGACCCCATTTTCCAGCCAGACGGATATGACAAGACGTTTGCTGAACTGGGCGTAGATGTTAAAAACCAGATCAGCCACCGTGCCCGCGCCGTTGCTAAACTCGCATACGCCCTGAAGGGCTAATGAAAAATGAATAGTGAATAGTGAAAAGTTAATAGTGGATAATGTAGTGAATAGCGATAATAATATATGAATATAATAAAGATGAAAATACAATCGAACTATCTCAGAATAATATTTTTCCTAATACTATTCACTCTTCATTTTTCATTATTCATTAGCCCTGCAAGGGCGCAGGTGGGTACTTGGCGCAACTATTTAGCCTACTCTGAGGTGCAAGACATACAGGCAGCCGGCAACTATCTCTTTGTCTTGGCTTCCAACGATCTTTACCAATACAACAAAAACGACCAGTCTATCTATACCTACGACAAGACCAACGGCATGAACGACACCAACATCTCCCTCATCCGCTGGTGTCCTCAGGCCAAGCGTCTCGTCGTTGTCTATAGCAACTCTAATATCGATCTCGTCGATACCAAGGGTGACGTTATTAATATCAGCGATCTCTACTCCAAAGCCATCACGAGCGACAAGTCCGTTAGCAGCATTCGCATCGATGGCGTCTATGCTTATCTGGTCTGTGGCTTCGGCATTGTCAAGCTTAATGTCCAGCGCGCAGAGATCGCCGATACCTATCGTCCCAACCATCCTGAGTACCCCTCTACCCTACCCCCTGAGGATGACCACTCAGACTACAACGCCAACATCGAACTCGTCAAGACTCTCAAGCCCGACGGACCAAATAATAATCACTTCTATTTCCTGAAGTTCATCAACAATATCCTTTATACTTGTGGTGGACTGTATCATCCCTTGAACGAAACAAATACGCCTGGAACCATACAATTGTTCAATGGCGACTGGACTGCGTATCAAGACAAGTTAGACACCGTTACGAATCACAGATACGTTGATGTGGACTGTCTCGATGTTGATCCTTTGAATAGAAACCATGTATTTGCTGGTGGAAAGACAGGACTTTATGAGTTTATGAATGGAAAGTTCGTCAGAGAATACACCACGGACAACAGTATTCTCACATCTGTCTTTCATCCTAACGAAAACAAAGACTACCTGATCATCAACGGACTTAAATACGACAGTCAGGGAAACCTCTGGATTGTGCAAAGCCTTAACAAACAACACAGGGTGTTAGTCCTTACCTCGACTGGGGAATGGATAGAGAAAGACTATAATGCGACAGGCTATTTAGGAAACGGCAGAGACTTGTATATAGACGGATACAATAACCTTTGGTTTGTCAATGACCATGGTAACACGCCTGCATTATACCGTTACAACATGGCTACTGACAAATGTAAGCAGTTCGCTTCTTTTGTTAATCAGGACGGAACCAGTATTGTCATTGCTGGAGATGGTGGAGTAAGGTGTCTCGCTGAGGATATTGACGGAAACATGTGGATAGGAACAAGTGCCGGACCTCTGCTCTTGGAAAAGTCACAGTTTGATAACGAGAACTATATCTTCACACAAGTCAAGGTTCCGCGTAATGATGGAACCAACTATGCTGACTACTTATTGAGCTCAACTGACATAGCTTCTATTGCCATAGATGGTGGTGGCCGTAAGTGGTTTGGCACTAATGGCGATGGCGTTTACCTGATTAGCGAGGACAACTTAACGCAAATCCACCATTTTACAACTGAAAATAGTCCGTTGCTGAGCAATACCGTCAAAGGCGTAGAGATAAACAACAATACTGGCGAAGTGTTCTTTGCCACGACAAACGGCCTGTGTTCCTATGTCAGCGATGCTACTAAAACCAATACGGAAATGACAGATGACAACGTCTGGGCCTATCCTAATCCTGTCACTCCTGACTATACAGGACCAATTACCATTACTGGCCTGACATATAATGCCGACGTCAAGATTCTATCGTCTAATGGCGCCATTGTCAACGAAGGAACAAGTAACGGTGGTACTTACGTCTGGGACGGATGCGACAAAAAGGGTAGGAGAGTGGCCTCTGGCGTCTATATGGTGGCTACAGCCACGAAAAGTGGTGAAAAAGGAACGGTTTGCAAGATTGCCGTCATCAATTAGAGCCTTTTAATCCTAAGCATATCTTCAACCAACGAGGACCATATCGTTCAGCTAATTTTGAAATAAGGACGGGCATGAAAATGCCTGATAGGACGTTGAGTATAAAGAAGAATAGGAATAGTTGCTCATTATAAAAAAGTCGTTGCCAAAGCACCAGTTCCACCATTGGCTGAAAGATGAACGACATGAGGAATATTTGATAGATATACTCTCGAAAACTACTGAATAAGGTAGGCCAGTAATGGCTTATCCATTGGCAGAATGATATCATCAATGCAATACCTGTCAGGGAGACCAATAAGGTGATATCATACCAATAGCACAAAATATACAGGACAAGGGCTGATAACAGACATACTAAATTGTCTGTATATTGATATATTCTAAAGCGAAAGAATACGATGCCAGAGAAGAAGAATACCAGGTATTTGTTAAGGGAAAAAATATAAAACCAATTGTCTGAATAGTCGATGTTCAAGAAGTAAATGGCGATAGTAAACAATAAAAATACGATAGTCCTTACCTGATGCTGACATAACCAGGAGAACAACGGATACAAAAGCATAAACCAGAATAGCACGGCTAAGAACCAGAGATGTGCTGAAGGGTGGTTTGGATAGATGGCAAACGACTCTAAAAAGAAACTGATTGACAAAACTGCCTTTGTTTTTACTAAAGGGCTGAGACCAACCTTCAGCAGATAATAGAAGGTCACAAAGAAGAGAAAAGGAATGACAATCCTATAGAACTTATCTTTATATAAGTCTTTCGTGTTCCATCCTTTATTGATACGGCTCAAATAGAGCAGGCCGCCAGAGCAAAAAATAAACAATGGCATGCGGAAAGAATTAAACGGAACACATACTTCATAGCAAAAAGAATTGGTTTCTCCTGTTGCCAAGTCTATCAGACGGGCATGGTACATCACGACTAATATGATGTTAAGTCCACGAAGTAAGGCTAACCATTGAATTCTTTCCTTCTGTTCCATGAAAATGATTAATAATGAATGCTGGAGCTTAGCTCAACTCCAGCATTCTTTCTATGGGTTTAACGGCTTCTTTGGCAATGGCTGGATCGACTTCAACCTGAGGCCATTCGTGCTTTAAGCAGTTGTAAACCTTCAGAAGGGTGTTCATCTTCATATATTGACACTCGTTACAGCTGCATTCTAAGCCGCTCTCGCTGATTTCTGGAGGCACAGGGATAAATTCCTTGTCTGGGCAAGTTCTTTGCATCTCGTGCAAAATACCAGCCTCTGTAGCTACTATAAACTGCTTGTCGTCATGCTGCTGGGCGTATGTTAGCATCGTGGCTGTACTTCCTTTAACGTCTGCAACAGCCAAGACAGGACCTTTACACTCCAAGTGTGCCATCACAACAGCATCGGGATATTGCTTCTTCAACTCAAGGATTTTGGCTACTGAGAAGCGCTCATGTACATGACAACCACCATTCCAAAGCAACATTTGACGGCCTGTTACCTCATTAATATAATTGCCAAGATTATAGTCAGGACCAAAAATCAGCTTAGCATCCTGAGGCAGTTGGTCGACGACCTTCTTGGCATTACCAGAGGTTACTACGACATCTGTGAGCGCTTTTACAGCTGCTGTGGTATTGACGTACGACACAACCTGATAGCCAGGATGTTCCTCCTTGAACTTACGGAGGTCTTCGGCCTTACATGAGTCGGCCAAAGAACAACCTGCATTCAAGTCAGGGCAGAGTACTACTTTGTCTGGCGATAACAATTTACATGTCTCAGCCATAAAGTGGACACCACACATAACCATCATCTTGGCATCTGTTTCAGCAGCCTTACGGGCCAGCGCCAAGGAGTCACCAACAAAGTCGGCTATGTCTTGGATATCGCCAACAGTATAGTAATGTGCCAGAATGATGGCATCTTTCTCTTTACACATCCTACGAATCTCTGCTTTCAGGTCTGTTCCGTCGACAACAGGTTCGTCAATGAATCCTTGTTTTTTCCAAGCTGTTTTCAACATCATATTATTATTTTATTCTTTTTCTTTTTTCTTTTAAAATAGAAATGTAAAGGATGATATGCCGTTGATATGTGCAAAACTTTCTGTCTTTTTTCTTGCCAGTTTGGTTATCCACATGAGGGAGGACGTTTATCCATACTACTGTCGATATTTACTCTTTGATTATGAGTGTGATAAGTAGTTTATCCACAATTCTATTTTCTGGTGCAAAATTAATAAGTTTATATCTTTTTTCTTCCAAAAGCTGTGAAAAACTTACTGAAAAGTCCTTGATTTATGCAGGAAATCCACAGGATAATTGGTGAATATCACGTAAACTTCGAGTTATTATCTCGTTATTCACAAGTTATCAACAGGTTTATCCACATAGTTATCCACAGCAAAATTACTTCTTTTTCAACTTCAATTCTTTAATTTTTCAATCCTTCAATTCTTCTTGATGGCTTCAGAAATGATTTCTGCCATGCGGCGGGCACCCTTTCCGTCTGGATGTATGCCGTCGGGAAGTACTTTGTCACCATCGTTTGCAAAGAGGGTATGGAGGTCAATAACTTCAAGATTATACTCTTTGGCTACCTCTTGCTGAATGGGAATGATTTGATTGACGATGACAGAATCATTGATATTCCAGGATGGTTTAAAGGCTGGAATAGGTGTACACAGCAGAATACGTGGACCAACATTCTGAACAGCACTCTTCTTCTTACTGTTCTTCTTGATTGGCTGGGCTAAATCAGGCCTTAAAGTCGTAATCATTTGCTGAAGATCTTGTTTGAATTCAGCACCGTATTTCCAGTTTTCGGGCTTGGAATCATTAGTTCCCAACTTGATAACGACGATGTCTGGTTTAAAGGCTAAAGCATCTTTCCATGCTGTTTCATTCATATAAGGATAGTCGCCCTTGTTGAGCATCGTGCGGCTGCTAATACCAAAGTTCTTTACCCAATAGTCTTTGCCTAATATTTGTTGCAACTGGCCAGGATATCCGTAAACAGATGCCATATCGATACCATAACCATCAGTAATGCTATTGCCGATACAAGCTACTTTAAGAGCATTGGGCTGGGGTGTCTGACGTGCATTTAACCAGTTGCCAAGGTCCGTGAGCATCTGATCGTGATATTTGAACCAGGGACCAAAACCAAAACCATGATCGCCTGAAGGATAGATATACATGGCACACTCGTTACCAGCATTACGCATGGCGGTATAATAAGCCAGGGCGTTTGTCGTCACAGGCACCAGGCGGTCGTCACTGGCTGTGATGATGATGGCAGGAGGTGTAAGATGGCGTTGAACGGCATTCTGGGTAGAATACTGTCTGACGAGATTAGGATCCTTATGACCTTCTTCACCTAAAAAGTTGATGCAAGACCACTTGTGCGATACACGTTCATCCATCGAAATGACTGGATAGAACAGGATGGTGAAGTCAGGACGAACGTCATAGTCTGAAAGGGTAGAGATGACGGACGAAAGATGGCCGCCAGCCGAGAAGCCCATAATACCTACGTCGTGAGGATTAATGCCCCAGACGCTGGCTGAATCGCGTACGATGCGGATACCTTTCTGGACATCTCCCATAGGAATGGTCCTGTCGCCATTAGGCAGACGGTAGTTGACAACGGCATAGGCAATACCTTGTTTATTCAGCCAGTCAGAGGCTAAATAGCCTTCGTGGGAGTTGGAAAGCATGGAATAGCCTCCTCCAGGAACGCCAACAATAGCCTTGCCAGAGGGTGTCTGTGGCAGGAAAACCACCATGTTGGCCTTGCCGTCTTCGGTAAGATTCAATGTAAACTTTCTGGCTGTCTGTGCCTGCATCATGACAGCGGCCAGCATCAAAACGGAAATGAACAGTTTTCTTTTCATAGTTATAATGGTAATAAGTTCTTTGTGAATGGTCTGCAAATGTAAGAAGAAAATCTGATATTTCAAACGTTATATCCAAAAAAATGCTTACTTTTGCAACTTGTAAGGGATTTTATGATGCGAAAGATACGTACTATAGAGATGCAGCGCCTGACGGTAGAGGAGTATCGTGAGGCTGAAAAGCTACCATTAATAGTGGTCTTGGACGATGTGCGTTCCATGTATAATATAGGTAGTGTCTTCCGGACTTGTGACGCTTTCCGTGTAGAGGAAGTCTGTCTGTGCGGCATTTGTCAGACACCGCCTTCGACGGAGATTCATAAGACGGCTCTTGGGGCTGAGGAAAGTGTCAGCTGGCGATACTTCAAGACGGCTTTGGAGGCTGTGGAAACTTTGAAGAAAGAGGGTTATAAGGTGCTGTCTGTCGAACAGGTAGAGCATAGTACCAAGTTGCAGACCTTTGTTCCAAAACATGATATCAAGTACGCTGTCGTGTTGGGAAACGAAGTCAAGGGTGTCCACCAGGAAGTTGTAGATGCGTCAGACGGCTGTTTGGAGATTCCTCAATTAGGCACTAAACATTCAATGAATGTCTCTGTGACTGCTGGTATCATTATCTATAAGTTTGCTGAAAAACTGATGCTCTGATAGTTATTTTCTTGTGTCAAAAGCACCTATAAGTACTAAACCATCCTGCTGATAGTCAAATGATTAAGTTTTTTAATTGTGTCAGTTACATGAGGACTCTTGACAAAGGGCTTTTGATGTTGTATCTTTGCATCGACGTACTTATCAAATTTAGTGTTAATCCAATGCAACGGAGTCGCCAGTTGGTACCATTAAGCGCGCAATGGCAGGCAACTGACGACTCTGTTTTTTTGGAAGTTTCAGAATAAATGTGTACCTTTGCAGACGGAAATGCGACATCTGACCTTACTCTTTATCTGTCTCGTCTGTCTGCTTACTGGATGTAAGGACAACGGGAGTGTCAGTCAGTCTTATTCAAAGGCGCTCGACGAAGCTTCTTTCTATCAGGGACTGGCCTATCAGGCTATGTTTGAAGACTCGTTGGAAAAGGCAGAGGCATACGCCTATAAGTCGTTTATGCTTAGTCAGGATTCTACTTACGAGTGTGGTGCCTTATCTCTGCTTTGCTATATCTACTATCGTGAGGGCAAGCAACATGAACTGCAGATGTTGATGCAGACTCTTTCGCCAGAGGTTTACATGAACGTGATGGATGTCCAGTTGCATGTTGAACAGACGAAAGCCACTAGAAAACAACAGTATTTCGTATGGATTATCATCGTTTTATTACTACTTTCAGGCGTCGTGGCCCTATGGTATATCCATCGTATCAAGTCACTAAGACAGGTTTATCATCAGCGCATCAGTCAGGCCAGAAAGCTTTTGGAACGGGAAGTTCCTGAACCTGTCAGTCAGTCGATGACGAGTGAGGAAATCTCGGAAAGTAAATTAGGCTTCGAAGTCTTGTATTCTATACTCAACGACGAGAATATCAGTCAGATGGGCAAGCGTGAAGAGCAAGCTCTGCTGAAGGTGTTACCCATGATTGATGCTGAGCTTTGCGCTATTCTCGCCAAGGCTTCAGCACCCTTAACTCCCAAGGAAACGTTCTTCTGCCTTATGGAATACTATGGCAAAAACGACCACCAGAAAGCGCTTTCTTTCTGTTGTTCAGACCAAGCTATCCGTAGCACAAAGAGCCGTCTTAACAAGAAACTCGACATTACTATACTGATTGATTGTGATGTCAAATGATTCTTTTTAGGTTGTTAATGTGCTTCGAGCCAGTTGTCGCCAAAACCGCTGTCGGCCACTAAGGGAACAACCATCGTAAAGGCGTTCTGCATCTCTTCGATGACAATTGTTTCGACCCGTTCTTTCTCATCCGGATAGACGCTAAAGTTGAGTTCGTCGTGGACTTGGAGTATCATCTTGCTACGGATGTTTTCAGCTTTGAAACGCTTGAAGATGTTAATCATCGCCACTTTTATTATGTCTGCAGCAGTGCCTTGTATGGGGGCGTTGATGGCATTACGCTCAGCAAAACCACGTACTACGCTGTTGGCAGAGTTGATGTCTGGCAGATAGCGACGGCGACCAAATAGGGTAGTGACGTAACCTTTCTGACGGGCCACCTCTTTAGATTTCTCCATGTAGTCGTGAACCTGTGGGAAGGTCTGGAAATAGCCGTCGATGAGCATCTTGGCTTCTTCACGTGGGATGTCCAAACGCTCAGCAAGACCAAAGACGGTAATGCCGTAAATGATGCCGAAGTTGGCACGTTTCGACTTGGTACGTTCATCGCGAGTGACGTCTTCGATAGGCTTTTTATAGATGTTCGCGGCAGTAGCGGCATGCAGGTCTTTACCTTCACGGAACACTTCTATCATCTGAGGATCCTGAGAAAGGTGCGCCATCACACGAAGTTCTATCTGACTGTAGTCTGCTGAAAAAAACAGACAACCTGGTTCTGGCACAAAAGCCTTGCGAATCTCCTTGCCGTCCTCACCTCGGATGGGAATGTTCTGTAGGTTGGGGTCTGACGACGACAGGCGTCCTGTCGCAGTGACAGTCTGATTAAATGAGGTGTGGATATGACCAGTACGTGGATTTATCAGCTTAGGAAGGGCATCGATATAGGTTCCGATAAGTTTCTTCAGTCCACGATGTTCCAAAATGTCGGCGACTATCTCGTGCTTGTTGCGAAGCTGTTGTAATACCTCTTCCGAGGTGACATACTGCCCAGTTTTGGTCTTCTTGGCCTTTTCGACAATTTTCAATTTATCGAACAAAATCTCACCTACCTGTTTTGGTGAGGCGATGTTGAACTGTTGCCCAGCGAGTTCATAGATGCGCTGTTCCAAATCCAGCATGCGCGCATTAAATTGCTTGCTGGTTTCGGCCAGCGACTCCGTATCGAGACACACGCCGTTCATCTCCATTTCTGCTAAAACTGGCATCAGCGGCATCTCTATATGATAAAAGAGGTCTTCGCATTCCAGCCGTTTCAACTCTGGCTCTAACTTGTTTTTCAACTGAAGTGTAATGTCGGCATCCTCGCAAGCATATTCATAAACGAGGGTAGGGGAGAGGTCGCGCATCGACTTCTGACCTTTCCCGCGTGGGCCAATCAGTTCATCGATGTGAATCGTCTTGTAATGAAGATACACCTCCGCCATATAGTCCAT
>JAEEGH010025919.1_pt1 | contig 11722 bp, 8 predicted proteins | sample 9134181 | NCBI WGS metagenome assembly JAEEGH01 (sample SAMN16246544, study PRJNA631951) | gut metagenome | biome: gut microbiome; feature: rumen; material: DP-attached | host: Bos | place: Iran: Karaj | collected 2018-10 | reverse complement strand
CCATGCCCATCATGAGATAGACGAGGAAGAAGATGGCGATGGAGATGATGACGAAGGTGAAGTAGAAGTCGCGTCGGTGTGACTTCCTGAAGTAGAGAAAGTGGACTATGCTCCAGTTCACTACCATACAGACAACAAACCTGATAAGGGTGTCGTAGAAACCTATTGAAAATAATTCTTGCATTATGATTTAGTTGGATAGATTGTTATTATTTAGGAATTAATTATTTTATTTACTTCGATTAATTTCGGCTTAAAACGATGTACTTGCAGGTCGGGATTGGTGAGTGCCGAGCCCATGCAGTATTTTGAGAAGCCATGCGGATGTATGCGCAGGCATCGTAGCATTTCGAGAACGGGCGAGGGCTGTAGTCCGTCGCGTTTCAGTTCGATAATTACCAGATTGCCCATGTCCCGGTCTATTCCGCTCACAAGGTTGTGGAAGCACAGGTTAGAGTCGATTGTTAGGCGCTCGGTCTTGGCTTTGTTCACCAGCGTGATACGTGTGAAGTGGTTGTTGAGCGCGGGTTGCAGGGAGTCAACGCTATAGCGGAGGTTCTTGCCCAGGAAGTCGCGTTTCTCCTGCTGTGCCACATCCATGTCCTTGACCTCGATGCGTTTCTTCTTCGTGCGTCCGTGGTTGTTCTTTGTCTTTACCTCCATGAACTGAAGTCCGCTGATGCAGTAGGTTCGGAATCGGATTTTCTGTCGGTTGACGTGGTTCCACTGATGATGATTGTACATATCAAACTGCTTGGTGTCGAAATATGTGGTGTCGTATTCAAGGTTACGCTCACCGTCAATCTCCTGCACGTAGTAGTCATGCTGCGCCATCTGCAATAGCTGCTGCAGACGCTCGGTAGTGGTGACGAACTTCGTATCGGTACGGTTCATCAGCTTCACACCCGCCATCTGTTCCAGGGAGATCGGTTCAAACAGTTTTATCACTTCTGTCATGTTTTGTTAGTCGAATAATATAAGGACCCCTTGGAGGGTCCCTTGGTTTTGCGAGGCAAAGATAACAATTATTTCTCAGAATGCAATAATTTTTCTGCGATTTTATCAAGGGAAGGGGAATTTTTTATGCAAAACAGGCATAAAGACGGAAACAGCCCCGCGGAAAATGACGAGGCTGTTTCAATATCGCGAGGACTATAGCCTTACGCTGGATATATCAATAAGATTATTTACGATGGCGTAGATGGTGAGACCTGCAGGGGAGTGTATCTGCAGCTTTCGCGCTATGTTGCGGCGATGGGTTATGACTGTGTTGATGGAGATATACAGATGGTCGGCAATCTCTTTGTTGCTCATGCCCTGCACCATTGCCACGATGACATCCTTCTCGCGCTCGGATAATGCTTCTGAAGCATCAGGGTTGCGCCCAATCATGCTTGATATCTTCATTGACACCTCGTCGGTCTTTGACTGTTTCTCAAGATGTCGGATGGCAGGTACGAAGATCTCATCCTCTACCTGAGAATGCAGTTGCAGCCATTCCTCATTATTATATATGTTATAAAGGCATGCGGTGAGCTGGTTGTTGCGCAGCGCATTTCCCGGCAGGTACTTGATGATGATGTTCTTGAGTTCCTTGAGTTTCTCGGAGGTATCGCCATGATGCTTTGAGAAGGTGTCGGTGTTGTAGCCTTCGATAGTCTCGCCACGAAGAAGAGCCTCAACGTAAGGGAAGAGTGCCTTTTCCTCGTACTTCATGTGCTGATGTATGGACTTGGCATAGTCATCATACAGACGCAGGATGAGTCGGGCGAGGTTGTCATTCTCATCAAGGGCAGCCACGAGTGCAGAACGGATGAAAGGCAGTTGGAATTCGAGGTAGTACTCATGGGATGCCTTCAGGTATTTCAGCAATGTAGGCACGGAGAGTTTCGCCTCATCCTCGGGGGTGCGATAACCGTTGAGGGCAAGGTTTACCACAGCGAGGAAGGTGTAGGTGTCAACATTCTGCATCTCACATACCTCACGCACGGATTTGTCGCCAAAGCCAAGACTGATGCCGAAAGCACCAAGGCTCTGGAGCACGCTGTAATTGTCGCGAATCAGGGATATCATGCGATCCTCCGGTTCATAAAGCTTCATCTTCTTCATCTGAGCATGTACAATTTACCATTTACAATGTACAATTTTCTTTTTCGGGTGCACGAGCGCGCACGTCTCTGATTTCCGAGTGCAAAATTAACAACTTTTTACGAAATACACAATAATAAGAAGTAGGTATTAATCTGAGGTTTTTGCATTTTTAACAACTTTAGATACCTACTTATGATTAGCAAATACCTAATTATGGGGATGGGTGATGTGATTTTTCGAGAGAAAAAGCATAACTTTTGAGTATTGCGGGGGTGAGGGAAAGGTTGTAATTTTGCACTCTGAAAATCAGAGACGGGCACACTTGTGCACTCGCAAATTATAATATAAATGGTTATGAAGAGATTTATTGTAGCAATAGCGGTTATGGGCTGCATTGCTGCAAATGCTCAAGAGAGTAAGGATAGCGAAACTGTTCAGGATGTATATCCCTATAACACATTTGAGAAGTGGCGCATTGGCGGCTATGGAGAGATGGTTGCATCGTTTAAGGACTATGGTTCAAACCGTTTCTTTGGTCATTCAAATGGTAATGTGAAAGAGAACCGCAGTACGATATCCATTCCACGTGCCACGATAGCAGGCGACTATAAATTCAACTCTAAGTGGATATTCGGTTTGGAAGTGGAGTTTGAGTCAGGTGGTGTAGGTACAGCATACGAACTTGAGAACACGGAGAACGGTGAGTATGAGACTGAGATAGAGAAAGGTGGTGAGGTGGCTCTGGAGCAGATGCATCTCACACGTCTTATAAACCGAGCATTCAACGTAAGGGTTGGTCACATGGTAGTGCCTGTAGGTCTTACAAACTCACATCATGAGCCTACACAGTTCTTCGGTACTGTGCGTCCGGAAGGCGAGACTTCTATTCTTCCTTGTACATGGCACGAGACAGGTCTTGAGTTTTTCGGCACAATAGGCAAGGGCTATGGAAGATTTGACTATGAGGCTCAGATTGTGTCAGGTCTCAATGCAAATGGTTTCGACCGTAATTCATGGGCGCGTGGTGCCAAGCAGGGTAAGTTTGAGGAAGATAACTTTACGAATCCAGCCTATGTGCTTCGCGTGGATTATAGAGGTGTGCCAGGACTGCGCATAGGCGGTAGCATATACTACTGCGCTAATGTAGGTGGCAATGCCGATAAGACACAGACATACGACGGACTTGGAAAGATGCCAGTACGCATATATAACCTTGACGGTCAGTATAAGAACAAATATGTGGAGGCAAGGGCAAACATGATATATGGAAGTCTGACAAACTCTCAGGTTCTTTCTGCAAAGAACGGTAAGCTATCAAACAAATCTGGCTATACAAGACTTACACCTGTGGCACACAATGCCGTAAGCTATGGCGGTGAGGTAGGTTTGAAGATTGCAGGTCTGGCGCAGAGTGAGAATTGTCCTGATATCATTCCTTTCATGAGATATGAGTACTATAACCCTCAGCAGGATGTGAGAGGCTACTATACTGCAGAGGAACGTCTGAAGACGAGTATGTGGGTGATGGGCGTAAACTGGCGTGCCACATCAGACATAGTTGTAAAGGCAGACTATACCACACGTAAGATAGGTGGTGGAAAATACAACTCCGAGAATGAATTCGCAATAGGAATTGCGTGGACGGGTTGGTTCTTTTCAAATTGAAAATTGACAATGGAAAATTGAAAATTTAGAAATTTGGAAATGAACAATTAATAATGAATAATTGATAATTAAAAATTAAATAACAATGAACAAGATTTTCAAAGCTTCAATTTTTGCAGTTGCAGCACTTGCAACAGTGAGTCTTACATCATGTAGCGATGATGATGATGACAAGAAGGACAACACAGTAGATCCATACGAAAATGCACAGGATCTTGATTACAACTCAGAAAATGCTGCGGCATGGGGTAACTATGCTGTAAACGTGGCAAAGCTTCTTAATGATGACTCTCAGGCTCTCTATAATGAGTGGAACAACAGTTTCGCAAAGAGCTTCAAGAACCACGATGCCGCTTCTGGCTATAATTCAGCTGTAGCTTGCGTAGAACAGATCATCGATGGTTGCATCGACATCGCAAATGAGGTTGGTACAGCAAAGATTGGTGAGCCTGTAGATTACTGGAACTCAAACAAGAAGACACAGGCACTCTATGCTGTGGAGTCATGGTATTCATGGCACTCTCGTGATGACTACAAGAACAACATCCTCTCTATTGCAAACTCTCTGCTCGGACAGCCAATTACAGGTTCTCCTGCAAAGTACGACTATAAGACAGCAATGCAACAGGGTGTTCTGACACAGAACTCTGTTATCGTGAAGTGTATGTCAAGTGACAAGCTTCGTGCAGCTTCAATCGTAGTATGGCAGAACGTAGGCAAGGCATGGTCAGCTATCGACGCTATTCCACAGCCATTCCGTAACAACATCGGTTCAAGCGAGGCTGCTGCAGCTATGGATGCTTGTGCAGCACTTGTAACCAGCCTTGAGGAACTCAAAGGTCTTATAAAAGACAACCTCTCAGAGACAGACTGTCAGGCTATCGTAGATCAGTTTGTTGACAAGGTAGCACTTCCAACATACAAGGATCTTGCAGCAAAGAACAAGGCATTGCTCACAGCTGTTCAGGCATTGCAGAAGAATCCTTCAAACTCAACATTCGAGGCAGCATGTGAGGCATGGCTTGCATCACGTCAGCCATGGGAGACATCTGAGGCATTCCTCTTCGGTCCTGTTTCTGAGCTTGGTCTTGACCCTAACATGGACTCATGGCCTTTGGATCAGGCTGGTATCGTACAGGTAATGAAGGAGCAGAAGTGGTCTTCATTCCAGTGGACTGGCGAATACGACGAGGAGAACGAGGCTATCGAGGCTGCACAGTCACTCCGCGGATTCCACACTCTTGAGTACCTCCTGTTAAAGGACGGTAAGGCAAGAACTGTGAAGTAAACGGCCTCTCCCAAAAGGAGGGAGTATAAAAGGTAATAATCACATATCAGAAATAAGAAAAATAGGACTATCCTTCGCGAGATGCGAGGGATAGTCATCTATGTAAATATGAAAACATTCTTGAACTATACATTTGCAATGCTGATACCGCTCTGTCTGTGGTCTTGTTCTGAAGACACAGAGGGAGTGGACGAATTCCTTGAGGTGCATGCCAACGATCTGACGAAATGGGGATTGTCGGCAGGTACTTCTTCTATTTTCTGGGATTCGTCAAAGGCATACGACATTGATGCCGAATGGCTTTCGGGGAAATATGCCACCCGATTCCAGCACGGCAACAGACTTTACGATAACGTAACGGATAACTATGGTCCTGTATATGCCGGATATTCTTGCGCTTCATGCCACATGAATGCAGGAAGAACGAACCCAGGCGTATGGAATCAGATAGGCACAGATACCGATGGTACGCCTGTATATGGCTCTGGCACTAATGGTATGTCGGCAATGCTGATATACGTGGCAAGAAAGAATGGCGTATTCTTCCAGGACTATGGTCGTGTGCTCCATGATCAGACCATCTATGGCGTGACGGCCGAGGGTAAGGTGGAGATTCGATATAACTATGAGAAAGGCAAATTCCCAGACGGAGAGGAATACGAGCTTGCACATCCTAACTTCAAGGTTGTGAAGTGGTATAAGAAGATGTGGGACGATGTGAAGAAAGACTCCGTGACGATAAATCCAGAGGATTTGTTCTGCACCGTGCGCATCCCACTCCGACACGTTGGTATGGGACAGATGATGGCTGTTGACCGTGCCGAGATAGAAAGACTGGCTGCGCAAAGCAACTACCCTGAGTATGGAATTTCGGGCAGATGCAACTATATAACGGAGAAAGGCGTGAAGAGTATCGGACTTTCTGGCAATAAGGCACAGCATCTTGATCTCACCGTGGAACTCGGTTTCTCAAGCGATATGGGTGCTACAAACTCACGCTATCCAGAGGAGATTTGCGAAGGTCAGCGTCAGATGAAGGAAGGTTCGATGATGGGACTTACATACGACAAGCTCGATGTTTCGGCAGAAGACATGGAGGACGTGGATCTGTATCTGCATAGCCTTGGCGTTCCTGCAAGAAGACTTGGCAGCACCACGACGAAGGTGACTCTTACACGCTCAAACGGCACTACAGTAACGATGACCGAGCGCGAGGCTGTTCAGAGAGGCGAGAAGATGTTCTTCGAGGCTAAGTGTCATCTATGCCACGTCACCACGCTCCATACACGTCCACGAGGTGCGACATTACTTTGCGGTACTGAGTTACCTTGGCTTGGAAGTCAGACAATACACCCATATACCGACTATCTATTGCATGACATGGGTTCGGAGATTATGGGCGTTGGCTTGAATGACAACTACACAAGCGGTCTGGCACGTGGAAACGAATGGCGTACAACCCCACTCTGGGGTGTCGGATTACAGAAGAAAGTGAACGGACATACATACTTCCTGCATGACGGAAGAGCACGAAATTTCAAGGAGGCTATCCTCTGGCATGGTGGCGAAGGTCTTGCTTCACGAAACCTTTTCATGAAGATGGATAAGGCTGACAGGGACGCTATGATTAAGTTCTTAGAAAGCCTATAAAACATGTACCATTTAGCATGTACAATGTACAATTTAATTTAGAAACATTATGAAAAAGATATATTTTGCTGCATGTGCAGCGATGATGGCATTAACAGTTAATGCCGAGAATGTAGAGAGTGAGATAAACAGCACAAGTGAGGCTCAGGCTTCGGAAAACTATGATGCTGAGAATGGCGTGGTGACTATCGGAAGTGATAGAATGTTCCAGATTGAGTCAAAGGATGGCAAGTTCTCTTTCAAGCCATATCTGATGATACAGTCAACAGCCAATTTCCACTACTATGACGACGAGGGATTGGATAAGGCATATAATCAGGATAACGTGGCAAACTCAGGTTTCGCTATGCCATACGCTGTTTTGGGCTTCACAGGTAAGGCTTTTAGCAATATCACCTACAACCTTTCAATCAACGCTGCTGCTTCTGGAGCGAACATACTTCAGCAGGCATGGTTTGATGTGAAGGTAAGCGATGGCTTTGCTGTAAAGGTTGGTAAGTTCAAGACTCCTTTCACAAGCGCTTACCTCACAACACTTGGCGAGACTCTTATGCCATGTGTTCCTACATCACTTACGGCAACCACTATCATGCCATATTCACTTAATGCTGTTTGTCCGAAGATAGGCACAGGCTTCGACATGGGCGTGATGATTCATGGAAAGATGAGCAAGCAATGGGGCTATGAACTGGGTATGTTCAATGGCACAGGCGCAGGTTCCAACTCTGCAACAAAGACTTTCTCTGACGATTGGCATATTCCTTCTCTCTTATATGCAGGCCGAATAGCATGGACACCGTTCGGCACCATGCCAAGGACACAGGGAAATGCAAAGATGCTAAACGAGAACAAACTTGAAGTGGCACTTTCAGGAAGCGTGAACGTGGAGTCTGAAAGCGAGAGTACTAATGATACTCGAATGGGTTTCGAGGTGTCATACCTTCACAATCGCTGGTATTTCTCAGGCGAGGCATATTGGATGAACGTTGGATTTACAGAGCGTCAGAAGATTGATGAGACCTACGACTTCGTGGGTGGATATGTTCAGGCTGGATATTTCGTAGCACCACAATGGCAATTGGCTGCCCGCTATGATTTCATGGACAGAAACGGCAGCAATAAGGACGGCATACTGAATATGCCTGCTATTGGTTGTAACTACTTCATCAAGAATAGCGGTCTGAAGCTTTCTGCTATGTATCAGTATATAGGCAGAACAGGCCACGAGACACAGCTTGACAGAGACAACGATGACCTCGGCGTGGCAAAACATAGTGCGGTGGTAATGCTTCAATATACATTCTAAGAACGGCCTCTCCCCCGCCCTCTCCCGTAGAGAGGGAGCCGAAGAGCGAAAAAATTAGTTATGAAGAGATTTATTGCAATATTACCACTTATAGCTATGATGCTTGCCTCATGCGATGACGGATTCGTGACGGATCCTGTGTATGAGAGCGAGCAGACTGGCTATAGCGTGAAGATAACAGGCACTTTCGACGGTGTGGACCAATGGGCAGACAACTATAACGTGGTTGTGGCTGCATTCAGCGAGGATGATGAGTATTCAAGCATCCAGAAAACCATTCAGACTGACGGAAAAGAGACGGCAATTACACTTGGTAATGTGCCTTCTGGTGCAAAAATAATAGAGATTGCCGTTACCAACACACTAAGAAAGCGTGTTTCTACGTTTTATAGGTATAAGGTAGAGGATGTATCTGCTGACGATACCATAAGAATTGATGTCGGAAAGCAGAACGTGGGTATGTTCTCTGCAATAAACAATACGATATTCCAAGGTACGGCAACCACATGCTCACGATGTCATAGCACAGAAAAAGCGGCACGCGGACTTGATCTCTCGGCAGAGAATGCATATAAAAACCTCGTGGGCGTGAAGAGCAGCAAGGATGCAACGCTGAACCGTGTGACGGCTGGAGATGCAGAGAACAGCATGCTCTATAAGATAATCACAGATGAAAATGGCTTTCACAATGGTTTCTTCTCTGATTACGGTGCCTTCGTGGATATCATCAAGTCATGGATAGATAATGGCGCAAAAGAATAAAATATTACGAATATTACCATTTATGATAGTTGCTGCGGTGGTCATAGTTATGGCCATCGCAACAATCGTTGAAAAGATACACGGCACTACGTTCGTCAGCACAAAGATATACTCCACATGGTGGTTTTCTGCTATCTGGGGCATACTTGCTATTGCATCAATAGCAAGAATTATCACCAGCGGAATGCAAAAGACATTGACCGTGCTTATGCTCCATATCTCATTTGCCGTGATTCTGGCAGGAGCCCTTACCACTCATCTCACATCGAAGAAAGGCTATCTGCATCTTCGTTGTGGAGAAAAGGCAAGGCTATATACGGAGCAAATCAGCAACGGCGATATGCGAACCGCCACCTTACCTTTCTCCGTAACGCTCAACGATTTCAACATAAAGAACTACGAGGGTACTACAACCCATTCCGACTATGCCTCTCACCTTACTTTTTCCACGGATGAAGGTAGCGTAAACGAGACCGTTTCGATGAATAATATCGCCGTGGTGGAAGGCTATCGTTTCTATCAGACTTCTTTCGACAGGGACATGAAGGGCAGCATACTGACGGTAACGTATGACCCTTATGGCACAGGAATAACATATATCGGCTACGGATTGCTGATTGTAAGTGCAATATTACTCTTGCTTCTAAGAACACCAAGAATAAAGCAACTATATAGGCAACTTAACGGAAGCAAAGTGTTGGCTATCGGGTGTTTGGTATTAGTAGCAGCAACCTCATTTGCCAAGACTCCCGTAGTGGCAAGGGAAGATGCAGAAAAGGCAGAGAGAAAACTGATTGTATATAACGGAAGAATATGCCCCCTAAACACGTTGGCGCATGATTTCTGTCTGAAAATCACAGGCAAGACATCATACAAGGGACTTTCGGCAGAGCAATTTCTCCTCTCTTTGCCTTTAGCTCCAGAGGAATGGAGCGAGAAACAACTTCTGAAGATAAAGAACAAGGCTCTGAAGGAAAGACTTGGCATCAGCACCGACCTTGCACGCATCAAGGACTTCTATGAGAGCGATGGAAGATACAAACTCGACATCCTTCTCAATGAGCAGATGAGCAAGGGCGAAGATGAGCAGGACAAGAAACTGGTGCGCTCAATATATGATGTTGACGAACAGATTTCTCTTGTAAATGCAGCCGTAACAGGCAAGCTCATAGAGCATTACAAAGGCAACAACCCACCAAGCGAAACTCGTATCTCAGCCGAGATTCTATATAATCAACTGCCACTAACCGTTGTGGGGGCATTTATGATTCTGACAGGCATCCTTATAATCGTGATCGCGGAAATCATAAGAAAGAAAGGTTTTGCAGTAAAATTAGGCATACTGCTGATTATCTCCGCCTTTCAGCTTGCCGTTTTCATTCTGCGTTGGTATATCTCAGGTAACATCCCCCTCTCTAACGGCTATGAGACAATGGCATTCGTCTCCTTATCCACTTCCTTGCTGACATTATCGGCAATATGGATGCTCAGGAAACAGACTTTCGTATGCAATACGGTGACAATAGGAGGACTGATGATTGCAGGTCTCACATTACTTGTGGCTCATCTATCAGAAATGTCTCCACAGATAACCTCCCTGATGCCTGTCCTTCATTCGCCTTGGCTTACCACCCACGTATCCTTGATAATGATCTCGTACTCGCTATTCGCCTTTATGGCGGTAATAGCTGGCGTTGACCTTGTGAAGAAAGATGCCCGACTCGATGCCCTAAACCGACTGATGCTCTATCCTGCGGAGATATTCCTAACAATAGGTATCTTCCTCGGCGCAATATGGGCAAACCAGTCATGGGGAACATATTGGAGCTGGGATCCTAAGGAAGTATGGGCTTTGATATCAATGTTAATATATTGTGTACCTCTGCACGTAGGTTCACTACCAATTATGCGCAAGGCAAAGGTACATGACATATATCTGATAATAGCGTTCCTGTCAATCCTAATGACCTATTTCGGGGTTAATTATTTATTAGGAGGTATGCATAGCTATGCTGGCAACTAATCATCATTAGTAGGTATTTTCCTTTTTAAGAAGGAAGAATTTATCATTGTTTTTTGGTATTCTTACCAAAATGCAGTAACTTTGCAAAAGAATTTGGCAAAAGGCAAAAGACGAATGGCAAAAGACTTTAGACCTTAGACTTTAGCCTTTTTATGCAATAAAAACAAAAAAATGTCATATAATCAACAGACAATAAAACTGAATAAGGCGCGTGCCGAGGTGTATGTATTCGATAATGGCTCTGAGGTGCGCGAAGCTCATGCGATGATCCATGCGGATAACATCGGTATGACATACAAGGAGCAGCTTGATGCCGTTCTTGATGCCTATGCCTCTTTGCGCGAGGATCTTCTCAAGGGATATGTAGCCGTTTTCAAGCGTTACTATCTTAGCGATTCTGCCAACCAAGCCGAAATGGTTTTGGAGCGCGAAACAAAGGAATGTGCTATATCTGTAATTGAACAGCCACCACTCGACGGCACAAAGATTGCCATCTGGGTATATATGATGACCGGTGTGGAGACTCGTGTCTCTGAAAGCGGTCTCTATGAGGTCAAGCAAGGCAAATACCGCCACCTATGGAATGGAAGTGCCTATAACATGGCGGCAAGTAGCGAGTATCAGGCTCATCATCTTCTCGAAGAATATATCGCCCAACTGGAAAAGGAAGGCTGTACTCTCGAAAAGAACTGCATCCGCACTTGGTTCTTCGTGGCAAACGTGGACCTTAACTATGGTGGTGTGGTTCGTGCCCGAAATCATGTGTTCTTCCATCAAGGCTTGACAAACCAGACTCATTTCATAGCCTCTACAGGCATAGGTGGTCGTCAGGCTGATCCTAATGTCCTTGTGCAGCTCGACAACTATGCTGTTGACGGAATAAGCAAGGAGCAGATAAAATATCTCTATGCCCCAACCCACCTAAACCGCACAAGCG
>JAEEGH010025917.1_pt1 | contig 11722 bp, 9 predicted proteins | sample 9134181 | NCBI WGS metagenome assembly JAEEGH01 (sample SAMN16246544, study PRJNA631951) | gut metagenome | biome: gut microbiome; feature: rumen; material: DP-attached | host: Bos | place: Iran: Karaj | collected 2018-10 | reverse complement strand
AATTGTACATATATTGTACAACTATTGTACATATATTGTACAACGACCAGTGTTGGTCCGGGGGGTTTAGGGGGAGTGAAAGGGGAGTGAAAGGGGAGTGAAGGGGGAGTGAAGGGGGAGTGAAGGGGGAGTGAAAGGGGAGTGAGTGGGGAGTGAAAGGGACATTACCTTTGGGAGGGTTGGTTGTAGGGCGGCCGGGAAGGGCGAGAATGGCGGCGGATGGCGTCCGAATTGCTTGGAATTGTGAATGTAAACTCTTGCGGTTGGCAAAAAAAGCAAGATGTAAATAGTTTTAAATCAGTGCTGTATGATATTCACAATATTTGTTGAAAAATATTGGCAATATTTTTTGCTCATATTTCGAAATAAGTTAGTAATTTTGCAATCGAAAAGTTTGACAGTTAGTTTATTATCTTTTACAAAGAGTCAGTGCGTGTAAAGGGTGGTGCAGGCGTGTGGCCTGCCGGCCGTAACCGTGAAAAACAATTAAAGCCGTGAAAGCGATGAAGGGAGAGGGCAGCGATATTATGCTTAATGCCATTGTGGGGCGCCTGCCGTTTGAGGCTGGCGAGCCGCACGAGCAGGTCTATTTGCGTCTGCTGATGGAGCGCGACGGCGAGGTACGCGGTCTGCAGCAGAGGCTCAGTGATTCCGAGGCCGGCAGGTCGGCATCGGAGGCCGAGAACCAGCTGCTGAAAGAGCAACTGCGTCTGGCAAAGCAGGAAATCGCTGACTTGCGTGCCAGTCTTGACCACGAGCGTGCAAGGCGCGGACGTGGCGCCGAACCGCTGCGGGTGCCGCTGGGAACTACAGCCGAGGAAGACGACGAGGTCCAGGCTCAGTCCAAGTCGGCTGTGCGTCGCAGGCCAAGCCGCATAGCGCCCGAGACTGTCGAGCGGCTGAAGAACGACCGCAAGGGCTATCCCGCTGTCTGCCCCAAGGCGTTGGGCTACTGGCAGATGCTTGTCGACGCGGGTCTGATCGACGAACGGCTGAAGCCTACGTCGCGTTGCGGTGTGACCGTGGCGGCGCGCATCGTGAGCCGTATGCAGACCGAGGTTGACCCAAGCATCACGTGGGCCTTCTTCGAACGCTACTGGAAGCGCGACCACCTGCAGAGCAATCTGAAGCGCGAGAGCGAGAAGGACCGCCGGATGTACTCTGTGGTGAACACCATTTTCGGTCTTGCGCCCGACGCGCCCTATCAAACCAAGAGCAGCTTTACGGCTTGAGGGCTGTTGGCAAGTATATTTTTTTTCGAAAGAGTCTTGTTTCGTGCCGTGTCGCTTTGAACCGACGCGCCTTTTGCGTGTCTGCCGCACAGTAGCGGAAGTATTGCCGTTTTGTGTTGCAATGTGTAGCGGAACCGTTGCGCCTGTTTGTTGCAGGCGCCTTTGCAACTGGCAGTGAGACAGTGTGTAAGGTGCACGGTTGCAAGCGTTGCGACGGTGTCGGCAGACTTTTGCGGGGTTGTTTGTTTTCGGTATATTTTTGCATCTGTAATTAAATATAGAATGCTATGGAACAAGAAACAAACAAGTGGCTGAATGTTGTTCAGCTGACAGAGAAGCTGCAGATTTCGCGGCGCACGGTTTACAGATGGATGAAGTTGGGTGTCGTCAGGGGCTACCGCTTCGACGGCTCGCGGACGCTCTATTTCCTAGATTCGGAAGTGGACGATTTCCTGAAGATGAATGTCATCGCGCCTTCGGGCCGTCTCGACAAGGTGGGCATCGCAGAGATGAAACCTAAATAATTATATATACTGCACTTTGCGTCAGATTGTTGCCGCTGTCTTTGGAGTGTGTCCCGTTTCGTGAGTGCCGATTTTGCGTAATTCGGTGTCCGAAACGGGCTTTTTTATGCCTTGGGGCGATGTTGCCACAATGTGCCACAATGTGCAATGTCGAGCCATAGTGGTGAATATCAGGTAGATTTGAAAGGTAAGGGTCGTTTTTGCCATATCTTTGCATCGTCTTTCGGAGGGAAAGGGGCTGCGCCGAGGCCGAGCCGGCAGGAGTGGAGAGAAATGAAACAGGCAACGCGGCGGTGAGTCAAGAGGATGCGCGCGACTTCGCGACACCGCCCAACAAGTCCACAGCAACGCCCGCAGGCACGGCGCGGCCCCTTGGCCGAAGGAAGGCAAAGAGTAGTAAAATAATTGTTTAACCCCTAAAAATTGAATAGAAATGGGAAAAATCAATCAAGGAATCCTCGGTGGATTCTCAGGCAAAGTAGGAGCAGTAATCGGTAGCAGCTGGAAGGGCATCGCCTATATGCGCGGCATAGCCCAGAGCATCCACAATCCACGCACCGACAAGCAGATGCGTCAGCGCGACAAGTTCGCCCTGATTTCCAGACTCACGTCCAAGCTGTTGGGCTTTATGAAGGTAGGCTTCCGCGGCAGCGCCGTCAAGATGTCGGAGATGAATGCCTCGGTGCGCGAGAACATCAACAAGGCCATTGGCGGCACCTGGCCCAACTATGAGGTGCGCTATGACCAGCTGGAGGTGTCGAAAGGCTCGCTCGACCTGCCCTACAACCCCAGCGCGGCAGTGGAGGCCGGTCTGCTGACTGTGTCGTGGACCAACAACGCAGGCATCGGCAACGCCAAGGACGACGATATGGCTATGGTGCTGGTCTACAACAGCGCCAAGCAGCAGTCGGTCTACAACACCCTGGCGGGCAAGCGCAGCGAGCGCGAGGCGCAGCTGAGCGTACCGTCGGCTTGGAACGGCGACAATGTGGAGGTGTGGCTGGCTTTCATTAGCGAGGACGGCAGCACGACAAGCGCGTCGGCCTATCTGGGCAGCCTCTCTGTGTGAGCGTGACCGGCATCCGGTCTGTGGGGCGGCGCACCGTAGCGGTGCGCCGCTTTTCTTATTCTATGATGGTCAGTTTGGCGAATTTGAGCAGCAGCTGCTTTTCGCCCACTCCGTCGAAGAGCACCACGGCCTTGCGGCTGTCGGCGTCGCCGGTTACGGAGAGCACTCTGCCAGTGCCGAATTTGGCGTGGCTGACGGTCATACCCTCTTTGATGGCGGCAATCTGTGCCGGCGTGTTGGGCACAGCGGGTCCCAGCGGCTTGCCGGTAACGGCAGAGGAACGGAAGGTGGTCTGATGGCGCTGCGGCTCGGAGGATGGGGCAGGGGAGGTGCTGCTTGTCGTCGACGGCTTGCGACCGAAGAGCGACGGTGCGCTGCCTGTGCCTCGCGGGAAGGTGCCCGGCTTGGGGAACGACGATTCGCGCTTGGGCATCAGCAGGTAGCGTTGGTCGATCTCTTCGACGAAGCGGCTCATCTCTTGGTAGGATGTGTTGCCGTACTGGAAGCGCATCATAGCGTAGGAGAGCGTGAGCTGCACCTCGGCGCGCGTCACGGCGACATAGAAGAGGCGACGCTCCTCCTCAAGGTCCTGGCGTGAGTTGATGGAGAGCATCGAGGGGAATAGGTTCTCCTCCATTCCAACCACGTAGACGTATGGGAATTCGAGGCCTTTGGCGGCGTGGATGGTCATCAGCGACACTTTGTCGGCCTCTTTGTCATTGTCTTTGTCCTCGGATGTGAGCAGCAGCACCTGCTGCAGGAACATATCAAGTGTCTTTATTCCACCGCTAAGGTTCTCGTTTACGTCTTCGTTTTCGTCTTCGTTTTCGTTTTCGTTCTCAGGCGTTATCGTCTCCTCGCGTTCGCAGTATTCCTGTATGCCGTTGAGGAGCTCCTCTATATTCTCTATGCGGTTGGCGTTGTCGGGGTCGTCGTCGTTGCGCAGCATAGTGATGAGGCCCGAGGCGTTGATGATTTTGTGGGCGAGGGTGTAGGCGTCGGTGTCGTGGATATGGGCCGAGTGGAGCTTGATCATAGTCATAAACTCGTTGATCTTGTTCACCACTCCGCTGCTAATGCCGAGTCCGAAGGAGTTGAGGTTCTCCATCACGGTCCAAAGGCTGACGTCGTTGTCGGCAGCGGCCAGCCGCAGCCGGTCGACGGTGGTGTTGCCTATGCCGCGTGCCGGCAGGTTGATGATGCGCACGAGCGACTCGTCGTCGTAGTTGTTCACCACTAATCGCAGGTAGGCCAGCGCGTCTTTGATTTCCTTGCGTCCGTAGAACGATATGCCGGCATAGACGCGGTAGGGGACATTCTGGCGGCGCAGGGCTTCCTCTATGGCACGGCTCTGGATGTTGGTGCGGTAGAGTATGGCGAAGTCGCGGAAGGCGCGGTTGTCGCCAAGGTGGGCCTGCAGAATGGAATCGGTGATTTTGGTGCCTTCGTCGCGCTCGTCGCTGCAGCGCAGCAGGGTGATGAGATTGCCGGTGCCGTTGTCGGTCCAGATTTCTTTCTGTATCTGCTCCTTGTTGTTGGAGATGATGGAGTTGGCAGCGTTGACGATGTTCTTGGTGCTGCGATAGTTCTGCTCGAGTTTGAAGAGCTTTACCGACGGGTAGTCGCGCTTGAAGTTGAAGATGTTTTGTATGTTGGCCCCGCGGAAGGCGTAGATGCTCTGTGCGTCGTCACCCACCACGCAGATGTTCTGGAAACGGGCGGCAAGCTTCTTTACTATCAGATACTGTGCGTAGTTGGTGTCCTGGTACTCGTCGACGAGGATGTACTTGAATCGGTTCTGGTATTTCAGCAGCACATCGGGGAAGTCGCGCAAGAGTATGTTGGTGTTGAAGAGCAGGTCGTCGAAGTCCATAGCCATAGCGTTGCGAAGACGGCGGTTGTAGAGCTTGTAGATCTCGCCAATCATTGGCTTGTGGGCTGTCTGGTCGGTTTGCTGTATCTCGGTGTTGGTGCAGTAGTCCTCGGGTCCTATCAGGCTGCTCTTGGCCATAGATATGCGGCTCACGACATAGCCGGCATTGTAGACCTTGGGGTCGAGGCTGAGGCTCTTGACGATCTGTTTTATGGCCGATTTGCTGTCGTCGGTGTCGTAGATGGTGAAGCTGTTGATGTAGCCTATCTTTGAGGCTTCGGCACGCAGGATGCGCGCAAATATTGAGTGGAATGTGCCCATCCACAGGTTGCGGGCCTCTTTGCCAACGAGCTTCATAATACGCTCTTTCATCTCGGCAGCGGCCTTGTTGGTGAATGTGAGGGCAAGTATGTTGAAGGGGTCGACTCCTTTCTCTATAAGGTGTGCAATCCTATAGGTCAACGTGCGTGTCTTGCCGCTGCCGGCACCAGCGATAATCATTACCGGTCCTTCGGTACAGGCGGCCGCTTCGCGTTGCGCTTCGTTGAGTTGCATTAACAAGTCGGACATAGGTGGGATAAAGGGTTTTAGGGTTGAAGGGTTTTAGGGTTGAAGGGTTTGAGGGTTTTAGGGTTGAAGGGTTTTAAGGTTTGAGGGTTTTAGGGTTGAAGGGGGTTATTTGAGTTTGTAGGGGATGTCGTAGCGGGTGCCGTCGGCGGCACAGAGTGTGTCGGGGAACACGGCAAGGGCTTCTCCCATCAGCGGCTCTATTTCGCGGTAGCGTGCCGAGAAGTGTGTCAGCAGCAGCTGGCGTACGCCTGCTTTTGCCGCAAGGGTGGCTGCTTTTTCTGCCGTCAGGTGGCAGCGTTCTTCGGCCAGGGTGGAGAAGGCGTTGTCGAAGGTGCTCTCGAGACAGAGCAGGTCGACACCGGCGAGGATGGGTATCAGCGATTCGTCGAACGAGGTGTCGCAGCAGTAGGCATAGCTGCGCGGCAGTCGGCGCGGCAGCGTCAGCTGGTCGTTGGGAATCACGGTGCCGTCGGCAAGAACCAGGTCTTCGCCATTCTTCACGCGTATGCAGTCATCGTTTGTCATCTCGTATTGGTCGCGCATCTTGGGACGCAGGTTGAGTAGGGGAGGGTCTTCCCTGAACAGGAAGCCGTAGGTGGTTACGGAATGATGCAGCGGGAATGCGGTGACTTGGAAGCCTTTGTCCTGGTGGATGACGGTGGGTTGGTCGACATCTATCTCGATAAAGTTCAGTTCGTAATTGACCTTGGTGGCGGAGACTTCAAAAAGCAGCTCTATGGCGGCCTTGGCACCCACGGGGGCATATACGGTAAGGGGCTCGGTGCGTCCGCAGAGGTGCATAGTGGAGAGCAGCCCGGGCAGCCCAAAGAAGTGGTCGCCGTGAAGGTGGGATATGAAGATGGTCTTTATGGCCTGGAATTTCTGATGGTATTGGCGCAGTTGGTTCTGGGTCGACTCGCCGCAGTCGACAAGTATTCGCGAGCCACAGATGGTGATGAGCTGTGCGCTGCAATGGCGTGAGAATGTGGGCGTGGCTGCGCCGGAACCGAGTACTAAAACATTAAAATCCACGAGTGAATGAGGGGTTGGTTGTTGATATGTTGATTTGTTGATATGTTGATTTGTTTGAAAGGTTTGAAAGGTTTGAAAGGCTTGAAAGGTTTGAAAGGTTTATAAGGTTTGAAAGGTTTGAATGTATTGTCCCAATAACTTCTCTTTAACTTCTCTTTAACTTCTCTTTATCTTCTCTTTATCTTCCCTATAACTTCCTTTAACTTCTCTTTGACTTCCCTTAACTCCTGATGACTTCCCTTTTCATCTTGAACGTTCAAATTGGCGTAGGTCAAGTGTGTTGGCGTCGAAGAGGGCTTTGATGCGGTTTCGCGGCAGTGAGATTACGGGACCGAGCTGTGACATCTTCACCTGTCGGCTGACGGAGAACTGGGGTGTGGTCACCGTCACTGTTGCTCCGGCAGGGATGCGATAGCGGAACCCTTTGCGGTCGCGTGAACGCGAGGCGGCAGTGCCTGTGCGACCGCTGCTGCTGTTCTGCGTGAAACCGGAGGTGTGGTATTTGACAAAGCGGTCGATAGTCTTTGTGTCGTTGTCGTTGTGCACGGTGCAGATTATGGGGAACGCATCCTTAGACAGGTTGTCGGCATCGCCCATAAATCCTTCGCTGGGCGAGAACCAGATGATGGTGTCGCAGTAGTCTTCACGTTTGCGCATCTGAGGCTCAACATAGAAACGTATGGTCTCGGTCTTCGCTTCGCCGCAGAATGAGGCGATTATCTCTTCCTCCTGGCGCTGCAGCTGAGTTAAAATATATTGTATGGCCTCAGGGCTATATGAGCCTTCATACTCGCCCGAGATGAGTTCCTGGCGTTTGGATTGTATCTCGTCAAGGCGTTCAGCGGCGGCAGCGGCCTGCTGCTTGATGGAGCGCACGTCTTTGCGTGTGGATACCATAGTTGGGCGGTTCGGTGCATCGTAGCGCGTGTAGAATGTGTCTGCGCGGTCGTAAAGGTTGTAGGAGGCGCGTAGGTTGTTTCTGGCGCTGGCAGGGGTGCCGTTTCTCGACGGCATTGCGGCAGAGACGGTGTTCTCCTGCGGGTTTGGCATACCGACAGCCAGCAACAGATGCCGCTCGTCGACGGTGACAGAGCCCCGGTTCACTTTGATGAAATAGCAGTGGTCGGGGTCGGCAATGTTGACGCTGCTGACATCGATGTCGACAATGTTATAGCTTGTGTCTGTGCCTGAGGACGCTACACCCAGATAGTCGGTGGCATAGGCGCTGTAAGGTGCGCTGGAGAGGTCTCTTCGCTGCACTGTTACGGCGACGCAGAGCTGGGTGCGTGGCAGTGCATAGACGACACCGCCGTTGACGGGCAATGTGGGATTGTCCTTAACTGAATACACCTTGTATTGGGTGCAGCCGGACAGAAGCATAACTGCACACAACATCAGGATGTTGCGCATAGTATTAAAGTTGTTTTTCATCTTTTTCTAATCAATACAAGTCCTATAAATGTTATTATTCCATTGAGCAGCAGCAGCTCAAATCCTAACTGGTAGCCGGCGAAGAGCTGCGCGGAGTATATCTTCAGCAGGTAGCAGATTATGGGGCTGACTATGGCGACAATCGGGACGAAACGGTCCTTGACGCTCCATTTTGTAAAGAGTCCGAAGGCATACAATCCCAGCAGGGGACCGTAGGTGTAGCCTGCTATGTCGAAGAGTATGTTGATGAGCGAGTCGTTGTGGAACGGACGGAAGGCGATGATTACCAGCAGGTAGAGTAGGGCAAAGCCTATGTGAACTATCTTGCGGTAACGCACCTGCCGCTCTTCGCTCATATTCTCCCGTTTGTCGAAATGCAGGAAGTCGTAGCAGAATGTGGTTGTCAGTGCTGTCAGAGTGCCGTCGGCGCTGCTGTAGCCTGCCGCAACCATTCCCAATACAAAGCAAATCAGTGTAAAGCCGCCCAGCGATTGAGCGATGACAGGATATATCTTGTCGGCCAGCACCCGTCCGTCGGCACCTAAAGGCATCTCGAAGCCTGGCGTGTGCGTGCCGTAATAAACCAGCGCGGCACCGAGTGTCAGGAATATGATGTTTACTATGATGAACAGGAAACTCGATGTGATAACGTTCTTCTGAGCGTCGCGCAGCGACTTGCAGGTCAGGTTCTTCTGCATCATATCTTGATCCAGGCCTGTCATAGCAATAGTGATAAAAGCGCCCGACACGATTTGTTTCCAGTAGTATTTTGGATGGTTGATGTCGGTCTCCCAGATGCGTGTGTAACCTTCGTCAGCACTGGCGCTGAGTAGCTCGGGTATGCTCATTCCCAAGTTCTTAAGGATGACAATGACTGTTGCAATGGCTGCTAACAGCAAAAAGGTGGTTTGCAGCGTGTCGGTCCACACAACGGTCTTCACGCCTCCGCGGAAGGTGTAGAGAAGTATCAGGGCTATGAACACCACCGCAGGCACCCAGAACGGTATGCCCCAAGATCTGAAAACCAGCTCGTAAAGCACAAAGACTACCAGATACATACGCAACGCTGAACCCAGCAGGCGCGACAGGATGAAGAAAATGGCCCCGGTTTTCTCCGATGAACCGCCGAAACGCTGGTCAAGATACGAGTAGATGGATGTCAGATTGAGTTTGTAATACAAAGGCAGGAGCAGGAAGGCTATGACGAAATAGCCTATGACATAGCCGAATACAAGCGGCATATAGGTGAACGCACCGTAATAGACACCGCCGGGAACCGACATAAATGTCACGCCCGACAGCGACGCACCAAGCATACCGTAGGCCACCACGGGCCAGGGCGACTTGCGGTTGCCTCTGAAGAAGGCGTCATTGCCCGCAGAGCGGCGCGAAGTCAGCCACATTACAAAAAAAAGCAATGCCGTGTATAAAATAAAACACAACAATATAATATTTTGCACAGTCATTCGTTATCCATTTGAATTTGCAAAAATACGAAAATTTTGCTATTTCATTCAACTTTCGTACTTTTGCCTTTCAAGACGAGTTGATAATATCAAGGAAAAATACGCACAATCAAATAAGTAACAGTAAATTATGAATATTAAACCATTTCTGCTGATTGCCGCATTTGTACTGTCGACAGCTTCGCTGAATGCACAGAAAATATCGACCGACGTGACCCTCGACGGGCTGCACGGAAGGGTGAAAAATGTGACCAAAATAACATACGAGGCACGCACCGACTTCCAGGGTGTCACCTCACAAGGCGATATTCTTGAACGTTTGGAAACGGCCTATAACTCCAAAGGTTGGCGTAAGACTATGACATACGTCACTCCAGAGGCTGACATTATATTCCGCTCACGCTTCAAACACGACGGCTTCGGCCTCACCACTGTCGAACAAATCGTTGACAACAACGAGAACGTCATTGGCCGCACCTATTACTCATACGATGCTCAGAACGTGCTGAAGGAAATGTGGGTCGAGGATGTCGACCGCCAGATTGAGAGCCGCACGCTTGTGCGCTATGACGCTCAGGGACACCTTGTCCAGCGCTCGCTCAACGATGCAGCTGGCAACATCTACAAGCGCGAGGTGTTCACCTATTCAGGCAATAATATAGACAAGAAGGTGGTCTTTGACCGTAGTGGCAAAAAGATGCAGGAATGGCGCTATGAATACGACGAGAACAATGAGCCTGTGTCGCAGACCCTCTACGACTACAGCGAGGCTGAGCCCGAAATGTTCATCACCATCTTCCAATACGAATACGACAGCAACGGCAACTGGACGCGCCGCACAGAGAGTGAACTCATCGACGGTGATCCCGTGATGCAGTATATCGTCACTCGCGAGATAGAATACTTCTAAAAATCAGTCGCCCTCATAGCCGAACTGCCTCAAGGCCCGGTCGCTGTTGCGCCAGTCTTTCAGCACCTTGATGCGCAGCTCAAGATAGCATTTCTTACCGGTAAACTCCTCGATGTCCTTGCGGGCTTCGATGCCAAGTCTCTTTATCGACTTACCCTGATGGCCGATAAGGATGGCCTTCTGCGACTCGCGCTCCACGAATATCAGGGCCGATATCTTATCCAGCGTCTCGCCTTCCTTGTAGCTCTCCACAGCCACCTCGCAGCTATAGGGTATCTCTTTGTCGTAGAGCAACAGAATCTTCTCGCGCACTATCTCCGACACAAAGAAGCGCATCGAGCGGTCGGTCAGCTCGTCCTTGGGGAAGTATGGGGGATTCTCCGGCAGAAGGTTCAGAATGTGGTCGAAAATGTTGTTGACATTGAAACCCTCTGTTGCTGAGCAAGGAATGACGACGGCACGCGGAATCTGCTCCTGCCAGTAGGATATCTTCTCCTGGATTGTCTGCTGGTCCGAAAGGTCTATCTTGTTGATGACCAATATTACGGGGACGGATGACTCTATGACTTTCTTCAGCACATTCTGATTCTTGAAAGTCTCGCCCACCTCCGTCACCAGCAGGAACAGGTCGGCATCCTGTACCGCGCTGTTCACAAAGCCCATCATCTGCTCGTGCAACTTGTAGTGCGGGTTGACGATGCCCGGCGTGTCGGTGTAGATAATCTGGAAATCCTCGCCGTTGACGATGCCCATAATGCGGTGACGCGTTGTCTGTGCCTTGCTGGTGATGATAGAGAGTTTCTCGCCTACCAAAGCGTTCATCAAAGTCGATTTCCCTACATTGGGATTGCCGATAATATTTACAAAACCTGATTTATGCATAGCTGTTGTTGTTGTCGTTTTATCTTTGGACCGCAGGCTTCCGGGAGCGCAGGCTTCTAGCCTGCAGTGTTGGCAGGCTTTTGTCCTGCAGTGTTAGCAGGCTGGAAGCCTGCGTTCCGGCCATTTCCCTCCAGTCCCTTATCTCATACGTGGGTTTGGTGCAGCCTTCCGGCAGGGGGATGCCGCTGGGGTTGTACCACACCTGCGGTATTCCGGCATTCATAGCGCCTTGGATGTCAACCTTGTAGTCGTCGCCAATCACAAGGCATTGCTCCGGCGTGGCGTTCATCTTGCTCAATGCCGCGTCGAAAAAGCGCCGGTCGGGTTTCATATAGCCCAGATCCTCCGACAGGAAGAAATAGTCAAAGTACTTGTCTATTCCTGCCGTTTTCATCTTGGGCAGCTGCGCCTCCGAAAAACCGTTGGTTATCACCGCCATAACAAACTTGTCGCGACGCTCGCCAAACCATTCCAGCATTTCGCGTGCGCCAGGTATCAGTCCTGTCTGTTGTGTGCCTTCAACAACATAGTAGTCACCCATACGACGTGACAGGCGAACAATCTCTGGCGACTCGGCATCGCAGCCGAAGGCCGCCAGCGTCAGCGAGAAGCGGCGTATGGAAAGCAGCTCCTTTGTCAGCGTCCCGTTTCGGTATGCATCCCACAGCGCATCGTTTATGATGCGGTATTTCTCGTGAAATGTCTCATAGTCAACGCCGCACAGCCGTTCCAA
>JAEEGH010025916.1_pt1 | contig 11722 bp, 5 predicted proteins | sample 9134181 | NCBI WGS metagenome assembly JAEEGH01 (sample SAMN16246544, study PRJNA631951) | gut metagenome | biome: gut microbiome; feature: rumen; material: DP-attached | host: Bos | place: Iran: Karaj | collected 2018-10 | reverse complement strand
AAACGGCTTCTCTCTGATATCTTGCCTCCACTGTATCCGCAACGCCGGCGCCGAAGCTCTACGGTCTGCCGGCCACCTTGCCACGAAGCCTGTTGCCGTCAATGACGGCACGGCCCGAGAACGGCACCTTGAAGTCGAAGTACGTGTTGCGCATGTCTTCAAAGTCGTTGTCGCGAACGACGAGCGTGTGCGCGGGACCGCACTCGCCCCAGTATCCCGTGAGGTCGTCGTGGTAGATGGCGCTATTGCCGTTGCGGAGACGGTTGCGCTCAAACAGAATGTCCGCGAAGGCCGAAAGGCGGATGTGCAGGAAGTCGTGGAAATTGTTGTCGTGAATCCAGACTGCCGGAGAATGCGAGACGTTTGCAACGTCGCACCCGATCCACGCTTCGGGGATGTCACGGTCGAACACCACCTCCGCGCGCGTCGCATCACGCCCAGGCTTCGGGAAATCCGCGACAACCGCCCTTCCAAGGACGGATTTCCCCTGACCCTTGCCGCGCGAGAATTCGACCTTCTCACCTGCACGATACGGGAAATATCCGGCATAGTTGATGCGCTGGACTGCAAGCCTGCAGCGGCGGCCATCCGCCGATTCGAGTCGCGTGTAGTTGCCGTGGATGTTCATCACGTCATCGAGGCCCCAGCATATTTCGGAATCCGCGATCTCGATGCGCCCCTTTGTGTCGACGAGGAAAATGGCGTCGGCCGTGAGCGAAACGTGAGCGCCGTCGGCCGGGCGGACGTTGTAGCGCAGGATGCGGACGTTCTCGCACATCTCCGCCACGACGCCCATCGCGACTCCGCTCCGCACCTCCACGTCGGCGACCTCGACGTCGCGGCAGTCGGCGAACGCCATCAGCGAACGGCTGCGGTCGCTCGCGAGGAGCATGCATAGCGGCTCGCCAAGCGGGAACGAGCACTTCCCCGCGTTCTTCGGGTGGGGATCGTCGAAGTAGCGAAAGAACACCTCGCCGCCGCCCCGGTCCTCGGCAGCGACAGGGTAGAAGGTCGAGGCTAGCGTGTCCTTGTCGTGGCGGCAGCCAGGCGTCGCGATGTACTGGATATGGCAGTAGCGCAGGGCGTGGACGGAAATGACGCGCTCGCGAGAGTCCGAGCGCCCCTCGTCGAGGTCGAAGAAGATGTTGCCGCCCTCCACTTCGTAGGGCGCGCTCCCCTCGGCGAAGCGGCAGAGAAAGCCAGAGTCGTTCTTCTCGGCAATCGTGAACTCGACGAGGGGCAGCCTATGGACGCGCGAGGTGAATCTCCCGATCTTCACACCGTCGCACCGTTCCGCGGCAAACGGGAACGTGCTTCCATGGAAGACGAATGTCGAGCCTCCGCCGTCGATCTCCACGTCCTTCAGGCCTTCAAGGCGGAACACCACCTTCTTCTGGCCGATGGAGCTGCCTGCCGACGCAAGGAAGACATCCGCCGCGCCCTCCTCGAAGAAGTGGTACTCGCCTTTGGCAAAGCGGAGCGTGCCGCCGTTTCCGAGTCGCTTCACAGCCGCCTGCACGGCGGGCGTGGCATTGCCCTCCACCAACGGCACCTCGACAACGGCGCCGTATGCGGACAATGCCAGGCAAACTCCTGTCATGACGCAGGACTTCATCTCTTTCCCCTGGAATCTACTTGACGAAGAGCATGAAGCCCGACGAACTGACCTTCAGCCGCACCGGCGCGATTTGCGGGAGAACCGCGAGATTGGGGTCGCCGATGTGGACGCCTACGAGGAACGGACCTCTCCCGAGAGGTTCGTCTCCGACGAAGGTGTAGGATGCCGCTCCAGTCCAGGCTCCTCCCTCGACAGCCGTCATCAGCTGGTAGTCCTTGCCGCTCTTGACGAACTTGAAGCGCGTGGAGGCATTGCCCTCCGATGTCCACGGAATCACGTAGGACGATCCGGGCCCTGCCGCCGCCGCATCGTAGGCGTAGAAGCCGAGCGTGTTGCCGTAGACCCAGTGCCGCTGGACGTTCACTGCCGGCGCGCCGTCGAGAGCTTTGCGGAGATAGAGGTTCACGGTTTTGCCGGCGCCGGTTCCTGCCGTGAGGCCCAGCGAGGCCGCGGCCGAGCCGGCCAGCTGGAAAGTGGCCGTGAACGCCATCCCCGATTCAACAGTGAGGTAGTCCCAAGCGGAGGTCGGGGTGCAGCCGATGGCTGTGCGCGACCCCTGGCTTAGAAGCGGGCAGATGGCGAAGTCGTCCGCAGCCCACACGGTCTCGCTTCCGTCGCTAACCTCGAAGCGGTATTCGTTGTATCGACCGATCTCCACCGAATCGGTGACGAGCGAAGTCGCGTCGCCCGCGAGCGTCGCTACCACGGTCCACGCTCCGCCACAGACGCGATGCTTGACGGCAATCGCCGTAGCCGCATCGTTCGCGAGCGTCCAGCTCAGGGTCAGCGTCGTGTCGTCCATCCGCGCCGCCACGTTCTCGACGGGCTGGACAACCACCCTCGGCTGCGCCGCCTCCCACATCGATTCCGTGTAGCCCCAGAGTTCGAGTTCGCGGACAGAGGCATACCAGACATCGTATGCCATTCCCCAGAGATAGGCGCACCGCGTCCAATCGGTGGAGAGTCCGTCCTGCTCCCAGACCTGCCCGTCGGCAACGGCGCCGTCGAAGGTCTTGAGCACAGTGCATGCAGTCGGGCTGAACGCGCCTCCCCAGCTTAGGGCATTGGCATCGCTGTTAGGGAAGAGATAGCTGGTGTCGCCTGGGTTCTGCAGATACGCGAGATCGGGACTCACGCGAAGTGACACGCGGTTCCACGTGTTGTTGTCGTTTTTGTAGGCGACCACCTTCGCCTTGGTGATCTTGACCGGCTCGTTGAAGTTGCAGCCGATGTAGAGGTTCTTTCCCCATCCGGCCGCCTGGTCATACCAGAGCGGGAAAGTCGAAGTCGAGCCGTCGAAAGCCTTCTCCGCGTCCGAAAGCGGGACGCCGCCGGCGCGCTTGACCGCATAGCCGTAGGTCTTCGCCGCCGCACCGTTCTCGGTCAAGAGCACGCTTTGGACCGCAACTGGCTTGGTGCACGTCACAGCGCCCGACCGGACGCCTTCGAGGTTGACTCCGTGGTATTCGGTCACGTACGCGGCGCGGTAGAAGTACGAGACACCAGTCGAGGCGTCCTCGTCGACGAACGTTCCGACGCCCGGTGCGACCTCCGCAATCCGCGCATAAGGGCCTTCCGCCATGCGTGAACGGTAGAGGACGACCGCGACCGTCTCGTTTGGTTCGCCCGTCCAGGCGAGAGCACCCTCGTTAGCGGAAAGAGCCGGCGCGACAGACGCCGCCGCCTCGGAGTCCTTGGCAAGCGCCGCGGTCTTCAGGGACTCAACCGCGCCGTAGAACTCGACCTCGCGAAGGTCTCCATACCACTCGCCGCTCCTTGAGAGAAGCAGATAGAGCCAGGACGACGAGGTGTTCCCGCTCAGCACCTCAAACCAGTCGGCGCTGCGCGGCGAGCCGGTCTGAGCAAGCTGCGTGAGGTCTGTCATGGCTGTGATGGTACTGCCCGAAAGCGACACCGCGCCCTCCGCGCCGCCTGAAATCTTCACGCCGTCGACTCTTCCCATGCCTGCCGCCCAGCCGATCGCGGACCAACGCGAGGCCCCGAAAACGACGGGCTCGCTGAACTGAAGGCCGAAGGTCGGGCCGTAGTTGGACGTAGAAGCCTGAGTGTCAAGGTCGCCGTCAAACACCTTTGCAAAATCGTCCACGGCCTTGTTGCTTACGACCTGCGCCTTGTACGGCATCAGCGACTGCCACGGCGTGCAGGCCGCAGTCGCCACCGGACCGGCGACCGTCTTGCCTTCGAAGGAGTTGACGTAGGCGACCGCGTAGGTGTAGGCGACGCCGCCGACGGCCGACGTGTCGGTGTATTCGGTCGTGCCGAGCGGCAGGTCGGCGACGGTGGCGTAGCCAGGCTTTCCGGTCTGTGCGCGGAGGACTCGGATGCCGGACGCCGTCACGCCAGACGTATTTGCCCAGGAGAGCTTCGCCCGCCAGAGCGTTGACATGTCCGCTACGGCAGTCAGGGACTGCGGCGCGGCCTCCGGGACGGTCTTCAGCGTCGCGCCGATCACGCTGAGGCGCGTGTCTGGACCGCCGTTGCAGATGATGAAGGCATAGCGTCCGTCGGCGGTCATCTCGAGATTCCTGCATTCGAAGTCGCCGCTTGCGCCGTAGAGCGCCCGCATCGTCGCCGCGGCAATCGTCTTCTCAAGCGCAATGGTCCTGTTGGCGGCGTCGAACGCGTAGACGGCGACAAGACCGGCCTCGTTCTGCGCGACAAGGTAGCGTCCGTCCGCAGTGTCCGCCAGCTTCACGTTGGCGATGTTTCCGGTGATCTCCGGCGCGGTCATTACAGCGGACGCGCCGGTCGCCAGATTGAGAACGCCGAGCTTGCCGCCGCCATTGCCCTCGCCGAAGACGGCGAGTTCGGTTCCGCCAACCGTATATACGGCGAAGTTTCTTATCTGGTCGAGGCCGGCGACGGCGTAGCTTGTGACGACGCGCAGGGTCTTGCTGCTTCGGTCAATGGAGAGCTTGAATATCTTGTTCTTCTCGCCGTCGGCGCCGCAGTTGGAGTAGAGATAGTTGCCGTCCGCGCTCGACTCCAGCCCGCCGTTCATATGGAAGTAATGCGGGCTTCCAGCGCCATCGACGATGTAATAGACGCCCGCGCTGTCGTCCGCACGGTTCACCACGGCGACGGCATTGCCAGCGGCCGTGCCGTTCGCCCAGAAGATGAGGTCATCGGTCGCCGCCGCGCCCTTCCAGCAAAGCCCCTTGTCCTGCCATGGCGTGTATGCGTTCTCGCCGTATATCCACCACGATTTCGCGTCCGTCTCGCGGCTCAGGAGCTCTCCGTCGCCCTCTGCAAGGGCCTCCATGTCGAAGGTCATCGCGGGAAGCCTGCCGTCGTCGGTGGACATCGCCGCCAGGAGCGTCGTCCCCGCACGGTCGCGCGAGAGGAAGTGGGGGCGCGGATTCGCCGGCCACGACGCCGCGCCAGGATAGGCGATCGACTTCACGTTGGGGAAGTTCCACCAGACCTGCGCACCTGCGGGAACGTAGGCGGAGCGCTCGGACGAGGACAGTTCGTCTCCGGCGGCCGAAACCGCCGCGACACGATAGATGTAGGTGTTCCCGCGCTCGACCGTCGTGTCCGTGTATGAGCAGCCCGAAAGGCCCGACGCGACAGCCGTCCATGCGCCGCCGTCCGGCTTGCGATAGACTTTGTAGGAGGCCGCATTCGCGCCGGCGGACCAGCTGAGCGAAACCTGGTTGTCTACAATCTCCGCAGCAAGGCCAGACGGGGCGCCGAGGAGATGCGCCGTGAAATAGCCGTAGGCCTCAAGTTCGCAGAGCATGGGATACTGGCTGCTGCCGCCCCAAAGAAAACCCGTCCAGGTCGTATCGGCATACGAAGCGTGAACGGTGTAGGGCGTCCATGCGCCGGAGGCGAAAGTATCTGCGGCAGGCGATGCGGAAGGATTGCGGACATCGACCCTGTCCGAATTCGAATCGCGAAGCCCGTACAAGGTCTGTGACGTAGAACTGGAATAGGCATTGCTCGCATAGACGCGGACACAGGACACATAGGGTTTGCTGCCGCTGAATGTATAAAAGAATCCACCCCATCCTTCGAGGCGGGCGGCGGTGGCGACGTCTCCGTCATTCAGGTTCGCAAGCGAAAAACTGCCCCAGCTTGTGAGAGTCCCCGAATTGGTCCATGCGCCATTGGCTTTCGTCGCGACATTCTCGACCTTGCGGAAGGATACTGCGTCGGACTCGGAGCTTTCCCCTCCGGCATCCACGGCCACAACCGTGTAGATGCATGTCTGCCCGACAGTCGCCGAGGAATCGGTGAAACTCGTCGTTGGCGCGGCGACCGTGCCGGCGAGCGTCGGACGCTCGTTGGCTGCGATACGGCGATAGACCTTGTAGCCCGTCGGCGAGCCTTCCGAAGGCGCCGTCCATGAGAGCCTCGCCGAGCAGTCAATGTTGCATGCTGCTTGCGTGAAGTCGACCGGCGTCACGGTCAGCCCGCTCGGAGCCCCAAGACCGAACGCGGAGCAGATCAGTCCGAACACGGCCATCACAAGGCATCCAGTTCTCTGTAGAACAGTCTTCATCTTGCCCTCCTTAACATTGTTATTCCAGTGAACGCACGTATTATACCAAATGCCTCACCGTCATAAAGGAATATATCCGCAGAAATTTTAGGAACGACGCCGTAACGGCCACATTCACGTAAACCAAGCTCTGAAAGACCATTTATGGTATAATCGGAGGCATGAACATCGCAATCGCACTGGCGGCGGTCGCCATAGGGCACGCCGCGCCATCGTTCGACCTGCTGGCGACGTGTCCGGGCGAGGACTGCTCGCGGCAGATGAGAGTCGTCTGGCACTCGTCCAGTCCGTCATGCGAGCTTGCATATGCGCCGACGGACGGAAGCTCGCGGCCCGTGAAGGCGAAGACGGTCAAGACGCGATCTCCTGCAGTGTACACGGGCCAGACGAACTACTGGAAGTACGCCGCGGCAATAGACGGGCTCAAGCCGGGCTCGCGATACGCGTACCGCGTCTCCGCCGAAGGCGCTCACTCTCCGGCGCAGCAGTTCAGGACTGCCGGGGCAAACGGGGAGTTCTGCTTTCTCTGGATGGGCGACGTCCACTCGACGCCCAGCAAGCCGAAGAAGATGGAGTCCGTGAAGCTTCTCTTCGACAATGCGTCCAGGGCTTCGGCGCCGCTTGGCGGAATCGACTTCGTCCTCTGCACCGGCGACGCCGTGAAGCACGGGCAGACCTACAGATGCTGGCGCGAGTGGAACGGCGCCGAGCCGTTCGCGAAATGCATGATGGCGGCGGTGTGCGGCAACAAGGAGTACTACCGCGACGAAGGCAAGGCGCGATGGCACAACCGCTGGTTCCTCGCAGCGCGGAACAATCCGCCAAACGGAGCGGACGGGCTCGAAAGCACGTACTGGTTCATCTACAACGGAGTGATGTTCATCGGCATCGACACGCTCGCGACTGAGGGCAGGGAAATGGACGCAGCAGCCGTCAGGGCCGGGCGCAACGGACAGTTCGAGTGGTTCGAGAGGGTCGCGAAGGCGCAGCGCGGGCGCTACCGCTACCTCGTCGCGTTCCAGCACTATCCGTACTTCACCAGAAAGGGCCCTTCCGGATACGGAGGATACGAGAGGTGGCAGCCGGTGTTCGACAGATGCAGAGTGGACTTCGCGCTCTCCGGCGACTCGCATTCGTACGTGAGGTCTAAGCGGCTGCGCGGCGGACGCGAGGACGCGGACGGCACCGTGTACGTGGTGTGTCCCGAAATCGACGGGTACCTCGGAGACGCCGACCTCAGAGATGGCGAGGGGCTCGTCGCCGCATACGACGCGAAGAGCTCATCGTACGGAGCGTGCTGGTTCTCGGTCGGCAAGGACGAGATGACAATGCACTGGTTCTGCAAAGACGTCTCCGACATTGACTCGGTGACCGTCAAGGCGAAGCGCGCCGCGCCGTCTAAATAGCCGCGTTCCGGAAGAGACGGTGCACCGTGCGGTCCTGCACATCCCCCTTCTGAGCCAAGCTCACAGGGTCTTCAGAGCCCATGATGCGGTTCGCTTAAGCACCTCGGAGTCCTGAGCGTCCGCGACGATCCGCTGCAGCGCAGTCTTTGCCCCGGCGACCCTTCTCTTTCCGCAAAGCTGGGCGGCCATCACGCGAACCGCCGGAGCTGAGGACTTGTCTCCCACACTTGACACAAGCCGCTCGTCAAGACTAGTATGCGCGGCGGGGACAAGTCCCCATGGCCTTATGCTATGTCACATTGTATGCAGACCTTCGCTTGTCTTACATGGCTACCGACGCTGTGCAAGCGGAAAGTCACTTCCCGCCCGTCACGTCTTCGGCGATCCAGCTTATGTTGTTGAGCTGATTGGTACGCAAAGAAGATAGCCTATCGACTTCTTTCTGCACTATTGCACGTGTTCGCCAGTTCTCAGTTGTAGCCGCGACATGCCGCAAGGCTGACAGCCGCTGAACACTGTTAGAATAGGCAGGCAAGAATTTCGCAAGCTCTTGATCTTGCCATGAGACATCTTCCGGGGTGTTCCAGACAGAGAAATACATGAAACTCGCAACTCTGTTAGTCGCTGCAGGTTTTAGTTCTTCTGGCATAGTTGACAGCGTATCAAACATATAGCGCATAACCATAGGCACTGTTCTACTATACATGTTGGTTCTAACACACAGTACACGCATATATGCCATCACCTCAGGATCAAGATTGGTTCGCTTGAACATAGATGTTACCGAAGTGACTTTCAGCCTCGGGGTGTCGTTGCTGTCATTGAACCGTCGGAAGAAATTTGTAACGGCAGGGTTGTCGATCTCTCCCAGTTTCCATGCTGCAGGTAATACTCCAGCTCATCCTGTGCCCTATCAGCGAACACGGAGGCGGCTGTAAACACCGCCAGAAGTCCAACGATCACATTTTCAGTCAGCTTGTTCACTCTTCGGCTCCTTTCATCAATTCTCATGGTTCAGCCGTAAAGCTGATCCTGCCCACAGGCACATCTGTGAGATCTCCCTCGACAGGCTTTCCGTAGACTGGGTCCTCTGGAATGTCACACTTCGAGTTGCTTTCCACCCCATACATCAACAGTCTCTGAATCAGTCCATACTGTCTAAGTTCCGGGGAGTAGAAACTACGGAACTACTGCTGCCTGTAAACATTGGGCGAAGTCATCCATTCGGGGTCTTGTGGCAGGCGGAATTTCCGAACGCACCCCCTGTTTGCTCACTGTTAGTGAGGGGGCATGCGAAGGCGAAAGCCCGAGCGGCCCCCAAGCCCGCAAGGGCGTTGCTCTTTGACAATTGAACTAAAAGACCGCCTGCGGAACCGCCGCCGCCCGCAGACGAGTACCAGGGGCGGCATAAATCTCGCTTCGGGGCGACGACTTGCGCTTACGCGCGGCCACGAAAGCCCTTAGCGTCTGCGACACGGCTTCGCCGCGTGAACCGCCGCGTCGACGCACGGCTTGAAGGTCAAAGAACCACACAACCGCTGAGAGGACTAGACAAGCCAAACGACCTTCGCCGTGCCTCGCCGCGTCGTTTCAGCCTTCGGCTTGTCGCAGACGCGAAGGGACACGAAAGCGGGGCTTCCCCCGACACGAAAGCGGCTTCTTGCGGCTCCCTCAAAAAGCCGGCTGGAACGGTTCGTGTTGGTTCTGTTGTCGCGCGTAAGCGCAACGGTCGCGCGACCAGCGCACGGGGACGGTGGGGACGGAATGGCGGGGCGATCAGTGGTCGCACCTTGCCAAAATGCGGCGAAACCCGCAATCGACACGAGAAATGCTACAGGAGAATGTTTGCTCTTCTTTCAAGGATGCACAAAAGCGCGCATTTGGCTCGAAGGAAAACCGACTACTCCAGCATGATGGACCTGAACGTCTCTATCTCCTCCTTTGTGATGCCGCAGTCCAGAAGATACAACTCAATGCGCCTGTTCCAGCTGTCGCCATCCGTTCCGTACTTTCCGAAGCCATTGTTGAAATGCGACTCCCTGCACCAGAAATCGGGGTCTGGATTCGAATCTGGGATGTTCGGGTAGAATGTGGACTCCCAGTCCGTCTCCATTTCGTGGCGGTCAACGCCGAGCACCCCGTTCAGCACATACGCAAGTGCTCCGGTCCTATCCGCCCCGCCAATGCAGTGGAAGTATATCGGGTAGTTCTCGCGTCTGCAGAACACGCGGAAATTTGCAGCCATGGCCTTCTTGCCGTCGTCGCGGAAAATGCCCTTGTAGTACTGTGACGAACACTGAATGTACTTGACTCTGGCACTGAGCGGAGATTCCTTCAATCCCGCCGTCTCGCTTTCGTCGCGGAGATCGAGGTCCGTGCGGATGCCAAGGACGCCGGTCAGGTACCTGACGTCTTCAACGGTAAGCCGATTCTCGCCCGGAACGTCGCCGGTAAGACTGTTGTCGTTGAGCCCCTGTCCCCTGTAGGCCATTCCCTGCCTGACCCGGCGTCCGTCTGCCGTGCGCCTGCCGCCAAAATCACGCATATTGGAGACACGCCCTCCGATTCTGATCCAGCGCGGCGCCAAGTCCTCCGTGCGGAACGAAGCGATATTCGACCGGACAATGCGCCTTCCGTCCTTGCACTTGTGCCGCGGACCGCAGTCAGGCTTGCACCGTATGCGCCCCGAAACCCTCCAGTAGTATTTGCGCGCAATCTCCAGATTTGCCATCGGAATTGTCTGGAGCACCTCTTTCCAGTTCGAGCCCGAGTCCGCATTCCCGACTTCCCGCCCCGTGGCCGAATCCGTCTTCTGGTCGGAGAAGTACCATGTCCGCGCGTCGGAAAGGTCCGCCGCCTTGCCGATCTCCACTTTCCACGGCCCGACTTCGCCCTCGGTCGCTCGCCACTTCAGCGCCAGAGGCAGTGACTTGCGCCAATTAGGATCGTGCCGAAGAACCTTGCCCGAGGCTTCGTCCCTGGAAAACAGCTCAAGGCGCTCCGCAAGCGTAGGCAGCGACAAGACCCTCTTCTGAGCCTCCGGCAGAAGGGCGACTGTCTCGCCCGACGAAGGGTAGGTGGCATCGATTTTGGCAGAGCCCTGCACCGCCGTGAAGAGAAGCGCCATCGACAGGGCAGGCGCGAGAATGCGATCCAAGTTTTGTTCCATGCGCAAATTGTACCACACCACCGCTCGTATAATCATAAGTGTTGCGCAAAAAATTTCGTGCATTCTGCGCGATGCGCATCAGGCGTCGATGAGGCCGTCCATTTTTGCATGGCGATGGTCGCCTGAGAGACGTTCCCGCCAGAGACTTCAGGGAAACTGAAAGAACGGCACGCTCTTCATCTGGCGCCGCTCCTTCTGCCGATCGCCAGCATCATAAGCGAGAAAAGCGCCGAGGTTAGTCCAGCAAGCTGTATCTGAAGCGGAGTCGGAAACATGTGGATGGCGTAGGTGACCGGGATCCACAGCGCCCAGTTTACAAGCAGGTTGGGCAGCACAATGTCGTGGTAGAACCTGTCGGGAAGTTTTCTGCGAACTTTCTCGCACGAGAAGTCGCATCCGATCCAGAAATACACCAGCGAGCCCAATGGCGAAAAGAAAAGAGGCGTCCAGGCGAACTGGTTTATGGCGGTCTTAAGCGTCAAAGTGAGAAAGTCGACGCCTGTTCCGAGCATGGCGGCGTTGAGCGAAAACATGAAGTCGCTGACTATCCCGCAAAAACCTGACCAGAGCGTCTGCACTACGAGCGTCATGAACACTCTCCGAGGCCGGAGCGAAGGAACGCAGACGATAAAAACGCCTGGCAGGATTCCGCAGAAGGCGACTCGATTCAGAAACGCGGCAAGCCATCCGCTCTCCTTCTGCCAGCGGGACAGAGGCTCCAGCATACGGGCGAAGCTCGGCGAACCGTAGTAGGACAGGACAAGAAGGGCCGCAACCGACCAGAGGGCTACCATAGGCAGCCAGTTGGCCCTAGCTGAATCAAAGCCAGCTTTCCACGGGCCGCCAAATGAAATGACTTGTGAATTGGGCTTCGCCATTCGTCATTTGCAATTAGACAAAAAAAGAGCCGGCGACGTCCTACTCTCGCACGGGCGAGTCCCGCACTACCCTCGGCGATGGAGCCCTTGACTTCCGTGTTCGGAATGGGAACGGGTATGACA
>JAEEGH010025913.1_pt1 | contig 11724 bp, 8 predicted proteins | sample 9134181 | NCBI WGS metagenome assembly JAEEGH01 (sample SAMN16246544, study PRJNA631951) | gut metagenome | biome: gut microbiome; feature: rumen; material: DP-attached | host: Bos | place: Iran: Karaj | collected 2018-10 | reverse complement strand
CCTGGAAGAAGGCTGTTTCCGTAAAGACGCATCAAAGAGAAGAGTCCCGGGTCCCAACCACAAGAAATAAGTGCTGTATGGCCGTTGTCCTTGGCTGATTTGTCTACATTTGCAAAGTGCTGTGGGATTTTGGCATGTGTATCAAAGCTGTCTACTACGTTGAAATATTTTGCATATTCTGGTGTCTGCTCTGGCAGGTCTGTGGCACTACCACCACAGAGGATAAGAACGTCGATTTCATCTTTGTGTGCGAGGATATCCTTTACATTGTAAACAGGAACTCCTGCTGTAAGAACCTTTACTGTTGATGGATCACGTCTTGTGAATACTGCTGTAAGCTGGGCATCTGGATTGTGCTTGATTGCACATTCAATTCCCTTGCCTAAGTTTCCGTAACCTAAAATTGCTATTTTCATTTATACTCCTTTAAGGGGTCCTTCGACTGGCTCAGGAACCCCGATATTTAACTAACGAGCGTTAGTTTTATTTACAGTTTATTGTTCGTTCGAAAGCAGAACGATTTTGTTTTTTAATGCTTCCTTCATTACTGTTACCAGGTTTTTCTGACCGGAATACAGACAGTTGTCATCGTCGCTGCCGGTAAGTTCGCCTGTCATTACAAAAGAAGAATCAATAATTACACGAAGCTGTCCTGGTTCAGGATCTGTGTGATATACGATAGCTCCGTCAAGGTTGTAGCTGCTGTCTGTCATAAGAACAACTTTTCTTCCCTGATCGATGAGCTCGGTCAACTCTTCTTCGTAAGCATCTACAATTCGTGCAGAAGCAGAAATATAAACTCTTATTCTTGTTTCTTTAATCATCTGCAGAAGCTTATTCTGAATGTTGCGGGCACCTATGATTGTTATGTAGCCGTCTGTCTCTACCTGTTTTTCTGGAGCATGCTCATGGATGTAAGCTGCTTTTTCCTGAAGTTCGGTGAGTACATTTTTTGTAAATGTATCTGCGTTTACCGGAAGATATTTTGTTGAGTCTCCTTCGATAAGATAGGCAGCGCCTTTGTCTACAAGGTTTGAAAGTGCGGCATAAGCGTTTGAACGAGAGATGCCTGTTTCTTTTGAAACTTCATAACCTGTCATTTCGCCGTGTGAAAGCAGTGTTGTATAAATAATTGCTTCCTGCCTTGTGAGTCCGAACGAAATTAAATTGTCGATAAACTGAAGATTTTGCACAAAAGCCTCCTTGAATGCTGAATTTTGGGGTCATAGTAGTACTGTTTGGCACTACTTATAGCCGTTAATATACAGAATTTGTTTTTATTTGTCAAATTTAATTTGTCGAAAAATGAATTTGTTAATTTAAAAATTCGTTATATAATGATTTATTCAGGAATTCCGAGAGAGAACTGTCGTAATCATTGAGGCTTTATTATGAAAACGAAAAAAAATAATGTTCATCGTAGAGAAAGAAAACTTGTTCTGGAAATGGGTACTATCATCTTCAGTTTATTTTTTGTTTTCATGGGAATGATGATTATTATTCCTTCCCTTATTATTCAAACCCGAACTAAACAATCATATTATGAAATGGCTCAGGAAATTGTTAAGAGTCGTTCTGATGAGCTTACCAAATGGATTGGTATTTATGAGAACGATTTGAAAATTTTTACTGAGTGCGATGAAGCCCGTGCCGGTGATGTTGAAACTTATGTTGACTGGTTGTGTAATCATGAAGATTTAATCAGTGAAGATTACGATGATTTGTTCTTCTGTGATAGAGACGCCATTCCTTATAGGACAGACGGAAGCGTTGGAGAGGAAGGTGAGTGCCGCAGTAAGGATTATCATCATGCAATTATTTTTGATGATGAAGAAGCATATATTTCAAGAATTGAAGTTTCTGATAAAACTGGAAAATATGTAATTCCTGTTGCCCGAGCTGTAAAGGATGAAAGTGGTCATATCTTTGGATATATAACTGGTCTTCTTGATATGGATCAGATTGCCGAAGAGGTTTCGTCTTACAAGGTTGGAATCGAAGGATATTTCTTTTTGACTGATCGTTCAAACACAATTATTGCACACAACAATCCGGACATGATTTCGCAGGACATTGGTGTTTATCATGACATTGCAATTACCGCAAAGCTTGCAAAAGAAAATGGTGATGATTCTTTATTTGTAGAATGTGATGTTGACGGTGTTGAATGCGTTACCTTCGTTGCGCCAATCCATTCGCTTCATTGTACAATTGGTTTTACTGTTCCGCTGTCTGAAGTTTTTGTTGCTACAAAAAGAATTCAGTATGTAATTTTGTTTATGGGAGTTTTCATTACTCTTGTAATTTCACTTGTAATTTTGTTTGCGCTTAGAAGTGTGATTGGTCGTGTTAAAAAAGTTGGCGGACTGATTGATGAGCTTAGTACCGGTGAGGCTGATTTAACTGTTCAGCTTCAGGTAAACAAAAATGATGAAATTGGTAAGCTTGTAAATTCTGTAAATAACTTCCTTTCAAAATTCCATTCGATTATGAGTAACATTAAAGCTTCGGAAGAAAACCTTACAGAGGCCGGAGATGTTCTTGTAAAAGAAATTGAAACTACAACTTCGACAATTGTGCAGATGTCTGATAATATCGGGCTTGTACATAATCAAGTTCAGAACCAATCGCTTAGTGTAAACAGCTCTGCTACAGCAATGACTCAGATTTCGCATAATATTGAGTCGCTTGATGGAATGATTCAGGGACAGGCTTCTTCTGTTGAAGAGGCTTCGGCTTCTGTTGAACAGATGATTGGCAATATTAATTCTGTTGATAAATCTGTTATTAAAATGGTTGAAGAGTTTAGCGTTCTTGAGCTTGATACTAAAAATGGAATTGAAAAGAATAGTTCAGTAAATGAGCTTATCCAGAAAATTTCTGATCAGTCTGTTGCGATGATGTATGCTAACGAAACAATTCAAAGCATTGCTGAGCAGACAAACCTTCTTGCTATGAATGCGGCAATTGAAGCAGCACACGCAGGTGAAGCCGGAAAAGGATTCTCTGTTGTTGCTGATGAAATCCGTAAGCTTGCAGAAACTTCCGCAGAGCAGTCGAATAAAATTGGCGAAGAGCTTATGAATATTCAGCAGGGCATTGAACGTGTTGTAGTAGCTTCGTCTGAATCGGAGCAATCGTTCCAGGCTGTTTCTGAAAGAATTAATCTTACGGCAGAGCTTATCGCACAGATTCGTGGAGCAATGGAAGAGCAGCAGGCAGGCTCTCAGCAGATCCTTGAAGCACTGCGTGCAATGAATGACAGCACAACTGAAGTTCGCGGTGCTGGTACAGAAATGTCTAAGGGTGGTGAAGGTATTATCCGGGATGTTGCAAATATTCAGGAAAGTATGAACAATATAGAAAAAGCAGTTAGTGAAATTAATGATGGAACTAACTATGTAAATGAAAGTACAAAACAATTAAGAAACATTTCGACACAACTGAATGAAGCAATTAAACGTATTAAGGGTGATGTTGATTTGTTCAAGGTGTAGAGGTCCCTGAGCTTGTCGAAGGGCCTCCAAAAGGAACTCTTATGTCATTAAATTCTCCTTCAAAAATCTCAGATCCAGAATTCAGATTTGATTCGTTTTCAAATGGAAAAATGTTTTCTGGTAAAAAACCTGGTCGTCTTCCTGCAATGGGATGGAACAGCTGGAATGCATTTGGCAGCGGAAACACAGAAGCTTTGACTCGTGCTATGGCTGATTGTATTGTTGCGCTTGGGCTTGATAAGCTTGGGTACAAATATGTTGTACTTGATGACGGCTGTTATAAAAGCGAGCGTGTTGATGGAAAGCTTAGCAATGAACCTGTAAAGTTTCCGTGCGGATTTAGAGCCTTGTCTGATTATGTTCATTCCAAGGGTTTGAAGTTTGGAATGTATAATGATATTGGTACGAATCTTTGTGCGGGTGCAGCTGTTGGAACTTGTGGTCACGAAGATGTAGATGCTGCTTCGTATATTGATTGGGGCGTTGATTTTCTTAAGATTGATAACTGCTATTATTTGTGGGATAACGCAACTTTTTCGAATCCTGAAAAAGCAAGATTTGTATTTGCGCCAAAAATCAAAAATGTGATTGCTGAAGGTAAAAAGCTTAGTGCAGTTCTGGATGGTAAACTTACTGGTGCGTGTGTGCAGGTTGATGACAACAAGGAATATGTTTTTGGAATTGGTACGTTAGACGGAACTAATACAGGAACCTCGCCGGTCGGTGTGCGCAGCGGTGAGCTTGTTTTTGAAGTTGAAAGTGACTGTGAAAAATCTGTTGATTTGCAGGTTGAATATGCAAGCGGTCGTGAAGTAGGAATCGGTGAATGGCTGCAGGTTGCTGTTGGCGAAGGGGAGGATGCAGAATACTTTTATGACGATTTATTGCCTGTAACTGCAGATAAAGATACTTTTATTTTGAGCGAGCATATTGGTATTCGTTTGCGTGCAGGAAAGAATCAGATTAGGATTATGAATCATCGTCGCCAGGAAAATACTCTTGATTCTTATGCGGCTATGTTGTTTGGTCTAAATAAAGCAAAACCAGACCATGAGGTAGTGCTTAGTATGTGTGAATGGGGAAAAACTCATCCACAGAACTGGGCATATAAGGTTGGAGACTCATGGCGTATCTTGAATGATATAACTTTCCGCGTTGGAAGTGACGGAAACCCTGGTTTTGGAGCGTGGTTCGATAAAGGAACACCATCTGTTACCTCACAATATAACAAGGCAGTTGTCATGGATGAGTTTGCAGGCTTAGACAAAGGCTGGAATGATCCTGATATGCTTATGATTGGTATGGACGGACTTTCGCTTGTTCAAAATAAAACTCATTTTACAATGTGGTGTATGATGAACTCGCCGCTTATGCTTGGTCTTGATTTACGTCGTGTTAACGTGGGTGATGAGCTTTATAAAATCATTGCGAACCGTGAGTTGATTGCGTTGAATCAGGATGCTATGGGTATACAGGCAAAAAGGATTTTTACAACAGCAGATTGTGGTGGTGAGTCACCAGATAAGACTTATATTGAAAATATAAATCGTGTTGATGTTCTTGCAAAACCGCTTAGTGATGGAAGCATTGCGCTGAGCTTTATAAATGTCAGTGAGTATGATTGGACAAAACCTGTTAGCGTAAATATTGAACAGATTGAAAAAGCACTTGGAAAAAGCTATGCCAACGGAAAGTATTCTGTAAAGGCTTTGTGGAGCGGAGAAACCTGGGAAAATGACAACGGTGTTTTTGAAATAACAGGGCTTGCGGCTTGTGATAATTTGACTATAAAGATTTCGTCTTTGCGAGCGTAGCGCGGCAATCGTATGAACATCACCATAAAAGACTTTGTAAATTTGTTATCTCAAAAAGATTTATCCTATGGTCATGCACGCGGGTGGCTGGAAGATCAGGATGAAAGATTTTGTAACAATCTTTTAGACCGGCGGACTGCTGCAAGAATACTTCAGCGTTATATGAAAATCGAATTAGGTATTACTGATCTGGCTGATGTTTCTGCTGCAAATATTCTGGCCGATTTATATACCTGTCGTGTTTGTGTAAATGATGTTGCGCAGATATTTGTGCGAGGAATAATGAGTTCCCGCCAGGTTGAACGTGACGGAAAGCTTTTTGAGATTTTTGATATGGGTGGTTTAGTGAGTAAAGAAGAAGCTTCTACACTAATGCGTGCTTTTGCCATCTTTTGCTCTTCCAGCGAATGAGCATTGCAATTCCGCGGGTTGTTTCGTCTGTTCCAATTCCAAGCCAGAAGCCTACGAGACCAAGTCCGCATTTAATTCCAAGAATGTAGCTGCCCAAAACCATGATTCCCCACATAGAACAGATTCCGTAAAGAACAGGGAACTTTACATCGCCAGATCCTTTGAGCGCACCAACGTAAATCAAGTTGAGCGAACGTCCGAATTCAATGTATGTAGAGAAAATCAGCAGTGTGCTTACATAGGCGTGCACTTCATCGATTTTTGTGAAAATTCCTATAATCGGGTGTTTTACGATATTCACAATTAAAATCATGACCATTGAAAAAGCGGTTGCGACAAGCTGGTAAATGAAAATCTTTTTATAGGCAATATCACTTTGCTTAGCGCCAACATAATAGCCTGTTTTAATTTGAGAAGCCTGTCCAATTGCCATTGCCATGATGAAAACAAAACGCACAATTGTCATTGTATAAACCTGGGCTGACATTGCGTTTGTTCCAAGAGTAGAAATCATTGCCATAATAACAATCTGGCTGATGTTGTAAGAAAGGCTTTCGCCTGCTGTTGGAACACCTACAGAAAGAATGAGTCGGTAAACCTGCTTTGGAACCTGGAAGATTCCTTTGAGAGTGAATTCAACATCTTCCTTGCGGCGGATAATAATTGCCAGAAGGACTGTCGAAACAAGCATAGCCATACCACTGGCACAAGCAACTCCAGGAACACCAAGAATTGGAAGACCGAACCATCCGTAAAGAGAGAGTGCGTTGCCAAGAACGTTTACGACATTTCCAATTATTGAAACTATCATTGCTTCGCTTGTGTAGCCGTAGCTGCGGAGGATTGCACCTTGAAGTGAACTGAAGGCATTAAAGAAGCAGAAAATTCCACCAAAGATTATAAAATATTTAAATGCGTATCCACGGACTGCATCTTCAAGCTGGTAACAATTGAGCAAAGGTTTAAATCCAAAGAAAACAAGCAGCATCAGGAAAATCGAAAGCAGGGTAATCATGAGTGTACTTGCCTGTGCAATTTCGTTTAATTCTTTTTTTGATTTTTGTGCGCCTATATATTGTGCAAGGACTATTGAACATCCTGTGCTGATAACTGCAAAAAGAAGATTTAAGAAAAATACATATTGTGCAACAAGGCCTACAGCAGCAACCGCATCATTACTGTATGAGCTGAGCATCATTGTATCAACCGATGAAACGAGGATACGGAAAAACTGTTCCATTGCAATTGGGAACGTAAGCTTGAGCATTGGCAGTGCGCCACGATTTTTTCTTTGAAGTGAATTATTTGCCATATATTGAAGTTTAATGATATCAAAAAACGTGAAATTGACCAATTCTATAAAAAATTTGTAAAAAAGTGATTTGTAGGGTAAAATTTGAAAAACGGTTTACAAAAGGGTCCTTCGAGAACCTCAGAGACCCCGCCTTGGGAGAATAAAATGTCAATGAAAGAAATGCCAAAAATGACCTCACTTGCTGATGGCAGTGTTATGTGGTCACATACTTTTGAAAAATTCAAAGCTGCTGTTTATGTTCCAAAAAATGATTTGATGGATGATGTTCTTAATTATGGCTTTATTGCACCATACCTTTTAGTGTTTTCGCCAGAGGATTTTACTTCGAACTATGAAGGTGCAGTTGAGTTCGCGCGCACCAATAATTTTGAACAGATTGCCAAAAAGTATGGAACAAGCGTTGTGTTTATTTATCCAACTAGTGCAAATGGCTGGAAGGATGCTGCGCCAGATTTGTTCAGCGAAATTATTTCTAATTCCAAGATCCATGAATATTATGAAAACGGTGTAGTAAAGTTTTATAATCGCTTTACAAAAACGCTGGAGGCTTATTACATTCGAGGTGGCATTTTCCATACAAATCTTTATGGTTTTGGCGAAAGTGCTGACTATATTGCCGAAAACTGTTTGAATCATTTTGAAGGTGACGGTCTTTGGGGAAGGGCAGATTGTGCACCGGTCGCCTGTACACTCACAAATCTTAGTTCTGCGGCAAAAATCAAGGTTGAGGCCGATGATATACCAGTAGTATCATATGGAAACACTACAGAAATCAATGCGATTTTCAAAGAAAAATGTAAATATTTCCTTGAAAAACAGGTTCCTGATATTTATGCCGATTTTGATTGCTTTGTAAAACAGTTCCGCCGTATGCTTGGTGAGCTTGAACTTGACCCGGATTTAGAAAAAGATAGAATGCAAATAGATCCAGGTGTTTTTACGGTAAAAACATCTTCAGACAATATGGGTGATGATAAAGGAACTACAAGTCACAAAGTTGGATATTTTGCTTTTTATAATAAGGGTATTTTTGATAACGGGCCTGTTCCTTTGCTCCTGGCTTTCCATGGCGGTGGTGATTCTGCTTTTTATATTTCTTATATTTCGGGCTGGGCAAATATTACGCACAGACACAACTTTTTACTTGTTGCTGTGGAACATCATTTGAAAAGCACTGCAACCGAAATGGTCGAGCTTGTTGAGCATTTGAAGAAGGTCTACAACATTGATGCAACACGTATTTATGCTTCGGGCTTTTCTATGGGCGGAATAAAAACCTGGGATATTATTCAGGAATATCCGAACCTTATTGCAGCAGCGGCTCCAATGGATGCAACAGTTGATATTGGTGAGAATGTTTATTTTGGAAAGATAAACAAGCCTGTAAACACCTCGGTAAGCGTTCCGATTTTTTATGCTGCCGGAGAACAGACACCACTTGCAGAGCTTCCTTATCAGGAGCAGAAATGTATAAACAGAATGGCGTATGCCCTTAAATTAAATGGTGCCAAGAAGGCCGACGAATACAATGTAAAGCTGGAAGACAAGGCTAACTGGCAGAATAAGTTTTGGGGAATAGACGGTGATATTACAATGCAGTTAGTTGACCCTAAACGAAAAGGAAAGCTTACCCTTCAACTTTTTAATCGCGCAGACGAAAAGTGCTGGAACGTTTTTGCAAGCATAGACAATCAGGGCCACGAATGTAGGGAGCACACCTGTGAACAGGCATGGCGCTATATGAGTTGTTTTTCTAGAAATGCAGAAGGAAAAATTACAGGTGGAGAACTGTCTCAAATTCAAAAGGAGTTTAAATGAAAAATCTAAAAAAATTTTTGATCGTAATGTTTACAGGAGGTCTTTTTTTGACTATGTGTTCATGCAATTCTAAAAAAACAACACTTACTTACATAGGTCACGCATCTGTAAAAATTGTTGCTCAGGATGGTTCTGTTCTTTACATTGATCCAAATTATTACAAGGGTGATTATTCAGATTTAGCAGACGTAATTCTTGTTACACATCAGCACGATGATCACAAACCCTATTACAAAGTTAAACTTAAGGAAGGCGGAAAGCAGATAGAAAATCGTGATGCGCTTGTAAAGGGTGAGTATAAAAAATATGAAATAGGACCTTTTAAAATTGAAGCAGTTGCTGCAGGAGGAAATCCAAATCACGATGTAAGATATTGTGTAGGCTATCTTGTTACAGTTGACGGCTTTACAATTTATCATGCAGGCGACACATCAAAAATCGAACAGATGAAGGATTTGTCTTCCCGCAAGATTGATTATGCAATGTATCCAATTGACGGCATTTTTAATATGGATGCAGTTGAGGCAACAGAAGTAGCAAATCTTGTTGGAGCTAAAAACAATATTCCTATTCATGAGTTTGATAGCGACGGCAGTAAAAAATCGGATAACTTTACTCCTCAAGGACGACTTGTTTTAGAGTATGGGCAAACGATTGAGCTAAAATAAATATATGCTATAATCACTCATATGGCTCGTAATTCCGGACACGCAGATTTACCTCTTCACACAGGTACAGTTCCTCGCTGGCTTGCCGACCGCATGATGGTTTTGGGTACTCTCATTACCGAATCGCTTGTGGAAAATTTTGGGCCTGATGAAGTGCTGGTAAGGCTTAGTGATCCTTTGTGGTTTCAGTCCTTTGGGGCGGTTATGGGCATGGACTGGCACAGCTCAGGAATTACTACAAGCGTTATGTATGCTCTTAAGAGGGGGTTGAATCCTCGTGCAAAGGAACTTGGTATTTATGTTTGCGGTGGTCGTGGAAAATATTCTCGCATGACTCCTGATGAGCTTCTGGATATTGCAGACCGTGAAGGCTTGAATGGCGATATTCTTGTTCGAAACAGCAAGCTTGTTGCCAAGGTAGATAACAATGCAGTACAGGATGGCTTTCAGTTATATCAGCATAATTTTATTTTGACCAAAAGCGGACAATGGGCTGTCGTTCAGCAGGGAATGAATACTGCAGAAAAAAAGGCTCGCCGCTATCACTGGTGTTCAAACGATTTGCGTTCTTTTGTTGAAGAGCCTCATACCGGAGTTGTTGGCGAGAATCGTGGAAAGATTTTGAACCTCACCGACACAGCTGCAGATAAAGCCCGCGATTCAATTCTGGAAATGAGTCATGAAGAGCCCGAACGTCTTATAAAAGAAATTACGCAGATTGGAAAACCTGCGAGCCAGATAATTTTAATGCAGGATGGAAAAATCTCAAAGAATATGTCATTGTCGGGCTTGACCCGACAATCTAATCAAGAGTTAGATTCCCGTGTCGAGCACGGGAATGACATAGGAGTTCAAGGTTCTCTCTTTCCAGAATTAGAACCCCGGTCCATCATCATGCCAACCCACCATGAAGTACTCGAACAGGATGTAGACCTAAAACGATTGGGCGGAGTGTTAGCCACTGCTTACCAAAGTCAGCCAAAGGATTTTGAAAGTTTGTTGTTAACACCGGGCCTTGGCCCAAGAACACTTCAGTCACTAGCACTCGTAAGCGAAGTTATTTATGGAACTCCAAGCCGCTTTACAGATCCTGCAAGGTTCAGCTTTGCACATGGCGGAAAAGACGGACATCCGTTCCCTGTTCCACTTAAAATTTATGACGAGTCAATTCGTGTATTACGAGACAGTATAGAAAAATCAAAGCTTGGTTATAATGACAAATCTGACTGCATACGAAGGCTTCATCAGGTTGCGCTCAACGTAGAAAAGAATTGCGCACCTCAGGTTGATTTTGATGCGGCTATAAAATTTGAACGAGAGCATTCCAAAGAGTGGGATGGAAAAACTGTATGACCTTGGAAGAAATAAAACAAGAGCTTTCAGAATTTCCTATCACTTCTCATCTTGAAAACATTTGCGATGAATTAAAAAATTCTCCTTCCAGATTTTTAGTTTTAACAGCAGAGACAGCGGCTGGTAAATCAACAATTTTACCGCTTGCTTTGATGGAAAAATTTCCCGGTAAAATTATTATGACAGAGCCAAGACGCATTGCAACGTTAGGCGTGGCTAACCGATTGGCAGAATTGAGCGGTCAGGAAGTTGGAAAAAAGGTTGGTTTTAAAATTCATCTTGAAAATAAAGTCGGCAAAGAAACTCAGCTTGAAGTTGTAACAGAAGCAATTCTTGTAAGGCAGCTTCAAAGTGATCCGGCGCTTGAAGATTATAATGTTGTTGTGCTTGATGAATTTCATGAGCGTTCTGTGAACACAGATTTGGCACTGGCATTCTTAAAAGAAGCAATGCAGCTTCGGGACGATTTATTTGTAATTATAATGTCTGCTACAATAGATACAGAAAAGCTGCAGGCTTATTGTGAAGCGCCTGTGATGAAAATACCTGGTCGTCAGTTTCCTGTGGAAATTATTTACAGACCGGGGAAGAGTGTTGTAGATGTTGTAGAAGATGAGCTTGATCATAAGCGGCCCTTCCACAGACTCAGGGCCCGCGAAAGGACTGGGGTCCCTGAGCCTGTCGAAGGGCCTGGAAATATTCTCGTATTTCTTCCAGGTATTTCAGACATCCGAAAGGCATACGACGCGCTTTTAGAAACTGGTCTTTTCGACGACGACAGCGAAAATGAATTGCTTATTCTTCATTCAAGTATTTCGCTTGAAGAACAAAAGCGTGTTATAACTCCT
>JAEEGH010025912.1_pt1 | contig 11725 bp, 12 predicted proteins | sample 9134181 | NCBI WGS metagenome assembly JAEEGH01 (sample SAMN16246544, study PRJNA631951) | gut metagenome | biome: gut microbiome; feature: rumen; material: DP-attached | host: Bos | place: Iran: Karaj | collected 2018-10 | reverse complement strand
TATAGATTATTTTCATGCCGTTGTTGTCGGTTCCGGACACATATCCTTTGAAATATCACATCTCTCAAAATTTTGCGGATGTCCCTACATCGTGGGCATAGATATTTTTGTCCTCGATCACAAAGCTGAAGATCCCAAGGATCAGACGGCGATGGCTAAAGATGCACTTTATACCATTGCAACCGCAGATCTTATTGCCTCGGGCTCCGTTAAAGAAAGGCACAGGCTGGCTGAATACCTAAAGCAGATAGCCACACTCCCAAAGGCAAAGAATGTTACTGACGATATAAACCTTGATCCGATCAATATCCGAAAAAATCTTTATGAAGTTGTTGAAACTATGTTTGCTTCTTTTTCGGAAGAAAAGTCGGGTAAACTCATTCAGAATTTTCCTTTCGGCTTAAAACACCCCGATATGGAAATTGATGAGAAGGAGTATTCTGAGACTGTATATCTGCCTTTCGAATTTTCAACAATACCCGTTCCGGCACACTATGACAGGCTCCTGAGACAGAAGTATCGGGATTACTGGCGTATCCGTAAAGAGGGCGGAGCCCATGAATATCCATGCTATACGGAGCAGGAAAAGACCCTTAGGAGCAATCCGGAATTTGAATTTCGCGGATTTAAATACGATCCGTCGACCGGAAGAAGCATCCTTGAACTCAGAGATGAAAAAAGCCGGGAAAGCTGGAAAAACACGGCTCTTGAGTGCGTTGAGCAAGTCAGTCAATTGTTTCAAGATGCATCGAATAAATTAAATTCAGATTTTATTAACACTGATCTTGAGGCTGTTCTTCAGATCCTGGCCGATGCACAACAGCTTACGATAGATCTTGGGGGCTTTATAGAACAGATCAAGGGTGAAGGAACCTTAACCGTATCATTGCTTGAAAAGGTATGTGAGAAGATATTTGTCACATACAACGCAATAGCATCGCAAGAGGAGACTAAAGCCATATTGAAATGCTTCGAGGAGACCTTATCTGCATTTACAGATGCCTCGAAGGAAATCGATGACATCCTTAAACGTAAACTCTATGTTTTCGTCTCCTTCAGATATTCTTCATGGAGTTCTTTTGCATCGGAATATGAAAAATGCCTTAACGAAGATGAGGCGGATCTGCTTGTGCTTGCAATTCCTTATTATCATAAGGCCTATGACGGACGTGTTATACGAAAGATATTTGATATGAATGATTACCCCGATGATCTGAACGTGATCCGGGGCGAGGAGATTAATCTTGAGATACTGCATCCGGACCGAATTTATATACAGTTTCCCTATGATTCCTTTAATCCGGTCATGGATATCGATCCGATATGGTATTCCTTCAATCTTGCACCGTTTACAGAGGAACTGATCTATATTCCATGGTTTACAACTGCGGATTTTACCGAAGAAGATGATAAGGATATGGTAAATGCGAAGCATTATATCAACATGCCCGGGGTATTGTATTCCGACAGGATCATTCTCGATTCGGAAGCAAAGGGCAGGATATATGCGGGAGAACTGTCAAAAATTACCGGAGAACCCATTGATCGGTTCCTTTCCGATAAGATCACCGTCCGTGATGCAAAGAGGCCCGATAAAAGGCGTTCTTCCCTGCTTTATTACGTTTCCCTATATCCTTTCGTACAATATGGGGAAGCAGCGGTGGATAAGCTGAAATCAAATCTTGAACTGCTGATCTGCGGGCCTGAAGGGCTTGATATTACGATTGTTTTTGATCCGGCTGTAAGGATCAACCTTCCAAAACTTCGCCCGATGCTTTGGGAAAAGCTGGAAAAAGAAATAGAGAATGCGGGACATAAACTTAAGATCGTCATGGCTGACAGGGTTCTTACGGAGGCTGATATGGACGGTTTCACAGCGTTCTACGGGGACGTTTGTAACTGCGTTCCGGTCTTTGTGGAGAAAAACAAGCCGGTAATGCTGACATCATACACATCTTAAGAACCTGTGACCTGAAAACCGATGTCTGACATATATTAAGAAATACGGAGCTGATATGAGACTTTTATATTATGCATTTTCATACCTGGACACGGATATCGCCAATATCCTGATCTCAAAAGGCATTGGGATCCAAACCATCGATCGGAAGTTTAAGGACAACAACCACGACGACTCCTTTGTGGAATGGTTTGAGAAAAATGTGGATACATCCTGCTTTGACTGTTGTTTCAGTGTGGATTACTGGCCGGTCATTTCCGAGTTGTGTCAGAAACACGGCCTGCTTTACATAGCATGGAGTTACGATACGCCTCCGAATGTCAAGAATATTGAGCGTACGCTCGGCAATGACGTGAATCGGGTTTTCTGGTTTGACAGGACACAATACCGTCAATACAAGGATGAAGGCTTTGACAATGTTTATCATATGCCCCTTGGCGTGAATCGCGTCAGAATGGAGGCGCTAAAGGCATCGCCACAGCAGCATGCAAAATATGATACGGATATTTCCCTTGTGGGAAAGCTCTATGATTCGGACTATCAGTTTCTTTTGTCTGTAATGCCCGAAGCATACAGATCCTTTTTCGAAACCCTTGTAGACACTCAGGGAAAACTGTTTGACAGATACATTATCGATCAGATGGTAACCGACAGGATGGCAGCAGAGATCACTGCCTGTATTGCAAAAGACCACCCGGAACTGAAGCTGACTGTTCCCAGGGAAGCTCTGACTTATGCTGCGGCCAGCGAAGTTACCAAACGGGAAAGGATAATCCTTCTTACTTTGTGCGGAAAACGCTATGCCACAAGGCTGTATTCATATCAGGATAATGAGATCATTCAGAATGTGGAACGCATGCCTGCGGTGGATTATCTTACTGAAATGCCTTATGTATTCCAATGTTCGAAGATCAATCTCAACCCCGCATTCTGCATGATAGAAAGCGGTGCATCTTTGCGTGCCCTTGATATCCTGGGAGCGGGAGGCTTTCTTCTTACAAGGCATCAGCAGGAACTCACGGAAATGTTTAAAGACGGCGAGGAGATCGTGGTTTATAAAGATTTCGGCGATGCCATCGATAAAGTCGGGTATTATATGAGAAATGAAGAAGAAAGAGAGAAGATAGCTTTAAACGGAAGAAGAAAGGCTCTTGAACAGCATTCCCTCCAGCAGAGACTTGATGAAATCCTTAAGATCGCATTTGGCGGCTGAACCCGCAAAAAGGCGAATTAACTGATTATTATTGAAAAAACTGAAAATGCCCCTTGATTTTGACTTTCCTACGTGCTAAATTGTAAGTAACAAAATAGAATTAGTATACCTATCTATACCTATTTCTACTTTGCCAGGCCGGTGGGAACGGAATTCCACGCACAACCTATCACGGAGGAAAGGAGGGGCTTATGGCAAACGAAGCTGCTGTTAATAATATCTATAATTATTATCTCACTACGTATGCGCCGAAATCGGATTCGAAATTCGACACTCATAAGAAGAGTGAACTTCGCGGCATAATCAATTCCATTGTCAAATTAAATAAGGAAGACCCTCTTTACATCGTTGACAGGTCACAGGCAACGAAGGCTTATGCTGTTGGGTTAAAGGAGAATGCAAGGGCGTTTAAGAACACCATTGCTTCTTTGGGCGGCCTTGATGAATCCGAACTTTTGAATCGTAAGACTGCAAACTCCACAAACCGCGGTATCGCAGAGGCTATATATATCGGAGAGAACGGCGAGGACGCAACTGCTCCGAGTTTTGAACTCGGAGTTACAAAGCTTGCAACTACCCAGACCAATATCGGAAAGATGCTTCCTTCCGGAGGAAGATCCCTTCCCGAAGATCTTTATTCCTTCGATGTGGGCATAAACGGACTTAATTATGAGTTCCAGTACAATGTTTATGAATCCGACACAAACGGTGACATACAGAGCAAGCTTGCAAGGCTTATCACCAATGCGGGTATCGGTCTTACCGCAGATGTGGTAAGCGACGGAAACGGAAACAGTGCTTTAAGGATCGAATCCGATGCTACCGGAAATCCCAAGCACGGTGCTCATATGTTTACCATCTCCGATGAGAATACGAGTAAGCAGGCAGGTTCCGTTGAGTTCTTCGGGCTCAACAATATTATAAATGAAGCGTCCGATGCGGAATTTGAAATTAACGGTGAGCCCAGACATGCGTCCGGAAATATCTTCACCGTTGAGAAACAATACGAGATCCACTTAAACGGCATCAGCTCATCCGAGGAGGATGTGGCATCCATAAGCCTTACAACGGACGTTGAATCCCTTGCGGAAAACATCACCACATTTGTGGATGGCTACAATGCATTTGTAGACAGAGCGGACGCGTACAAAGAGATGCATCCCAAGAGCGACAGGCTGGTTCGTGAGATGAGCGCCATCGCTGCCGAGTACAGCGAGCAGTTAAGCTCCATCGGTCTGACCCTTGATGATGACGGAAGGATAAGCCTGAATGCGGAGAAGCTTAAGGATGCGGCGGCATCTGGCGAACTTAAAGAGAATTTCGATGCTCTCAAGACCTTCGCCGGAGCCATGGTCAGAAAGACCAATGAAGTAAGCCTTAACCCCATGAACTACGCAGACAGAACGGTAGTGGCTTACAAGAATCCCGGTCACAATTATGCGACACCTTATGTTACAAGCGCATACACCGGAATGATGTTCAGCAGTTACTGTTAAAGATCCCTGGTATGAAAGCCCGGGATCTTTTTTTATGTCCCAAAACGGATATGTTTTAAAGGCGGGGTGGTATTTAACCTTTGATTGATGTACAATAATCCCCATGGGAAACAGGATAAAGATCTTTCTAACTGCATTTCTGATCTTCGGACTTACCGTAGGCGTTACCCTGATCGGCACCAAAGGCATCTGGGTATTCTACGGTGATTTTAACGTGCAGCAGATTCCCTTCTATATGCACCTTCACGATCTCATAAGGGAGGGCAACCTTCTCTATGACTGGAGCACGGACCTTGGCGGAAGCGTTCTCGGGTGCTATTCCTTTTATATCCTGGGAAGCCCCTTTTTCTGGCTTACCATTCCTTTTCCTACTGAAGCGGTCCCTTATCTGATCCCCTGGATAAATGCCCTTAAATATGCGGTAATGGCCCTGACGGCATTCTGCTATCTCAAGCGCCACACTCAGACTGAGGACGGTGCCTTTATGGGTGCGCTTTTATATGCATTTTCCGGATATTCGGGGGCGGTGCTTGTATATAACCATTTCCACGATGTTGTTGCCTTCTTCCCGCTGTGGCTCCTTTTGTTCGATCGCATGGTGGAGGAGAAGAAGAAAACGGGCTTCATTCTGATGACGGCTTTCATGGCGATCCTCAATTATTATTTCTTTGTGGGAGAGGTTGTTTTTGCTATCATATATTTCTTTACGGGAAAGGTGGATGTAAAGCGTACTGTCCGTGCTTTTCTTTGCGGAGCCGCAGGTGTCATCCTTTCCTTATGGTATGTTCTTCCGGCCATCGCATACACCGTCGGCAATTCCAGACTGACGGATACGCTTGAAGGTTATAAGCTTCTTTCCTATGAGGAGCCCAACATGCTTCTCGGAATAATAAAAAATGTTGTTCTTCTTCCCGACGTATCGGGACTTAACTCAATGTTCAACATGTCCTACAGCCGTGTTTCGGGGCTTGGCGGGTACATTCCGCTGTTTTCCGTTTCGGCGGTTTTTGCTTACTTCCTTATATATAAAGGGAAGGACCTGACAACGGAAAAAGAACGCAGGCCCGTAAAGATCCTTACGGTCTGCCTGATATTTGCGGCTTTCCCTGTTCTTAACGCACTTTTCTCGGCACTTAATTCGGAGTATTACGCCCGCTGGTATTACATGCCGGTGCTGATCATGAGCCTTGCCACCGCAAGGATCCTTGAAAAAGTTCCCGAGGACAAGGGTATCGGAACTCCGATGCTCAAGGGAACCATCCTCGTGGCGATCTGCGTTTGCTTCTTTGCCATAGCGTCGATCCTGCCCGGCAAGGACTCCGACGGAAACTGGACCTTGCTTGGAAATCTGAAGAATCCCGAGCAGCTTCTTACGGAACTGATATTTACAAGCGTGATGACCGCGATACTATTTGTTCTTGTGCTTGTTGTTTTTCCGAGGTTAAAGAGTACGAAGCTTCTCAAGGTGATCGTTACGGCGGGATGCCTTGCAACGGCCATGACCATGATGATCGAGGGATCTCTTCTTATAGAAAAGGAAAGAAAGCTGTCATTCATCGAACAGGGCATAAAGGGAGCGGACAATGTCGAACTGCCGGACGAGACCGTCTGGTACCGCATAGAGACGGAGGAGGATGTTTTCAATTATCCCATGATCTGGAACAGACCGTCGGTCACTTCTTTTATAAGTACGATCCCTTCGTCCACCATCGATTTCTACAACGGCATAGGTCTTGGAAGAAAGGTGACTTCGAAACTCGGGGTTACGAGAGCGGGGGCGAGGACCCTTCTCTCAAGCAGGTATTTCCTTGTGGAAAAACAAACGCCTATTGAACATATCGGCCGCGTTGAGGACTTAAACACCATGTCCTATTTCTCGGTGGTGTCTGCAACAAACGGATTTGAAGTATACGAAAACGACTATTTCGTTCCCATGGGCTTCGCCTTTGACGAGTATATGCTCGAGGATGAGTATTCGGAACTTGAGATATCCTCCGCAACGAAGGACAGGCTTCTTATGAAGGCGCTGATCCTGGATGAAGAAACCGCCGGGAAGTATGAGAAGTATCTTACGAGGGTCAAGGCTGGGGACATCGACAATGTGAACCTTCACGAATTCATTGTTGACTGCGACAAGAGAAGGGCAAGCGCCTGCTCGAGCTTTGAAACTTCCAAACATGGCTTCACCGCAACGGTGGATATGGAGAGAGAGAACCTTTTGTTCTTCTCGGTTCCTTATGATGAAGGCTTTACGGCTTACGTGGACGGAGTTGAAACTAAGATCGTGAGAGTCGATTACGGTCTTTCGGCAGTGGTCGTTCCCGAGGGAAGTCACGAGATAGAGTTCAGATACGGCATTTACACACAAACTTTAAAAACAATAAAAAAACTTATTGACTAACGGGATCTGTTCGTGCTATATTAGTCGGGCAGAGAGCAAAAAGCTCTTTTTTTATTGCGTTTTGAAATTTGATCACAATTATGCGCGGAGGTGAATTTAATGCGTACAAGAATTACACTGGCATGCACAGAGTGCAAGCAGAGAAACTACAACACAACGAAGGAAAAGAAGAATCATCCCGATCGTATGGAGACAAAGAAGTACTGCAGATTCTGCAAGCGTCACACATTACATAAAGAGACAAAGTAATCCTTAGGGATAAAGGAGTACATCATGGCAAATCCGAACAATGAGAATAAAGAAAAGAAAGCGGGCTTTTTTGAGACGGTTTCTGCTGAGTTCAAGAAGATAGTTTGGCCTACAAGGGAGTCTGTGTTCAGACAGTCCGTTGCCGTTACCGTGATCGCTCTTGTATTGGGCGGCCTGATCACCGTATTCGATTTCCTTATTCAGTACGGTATCAACTTTATCACACAGTAGGAGAAAAACTATGGCAGAAGCAAACTGGTATGTTGCACATACCTACTCAGGATATGAGAAAAAAGTACAGGATAGCCTGTTAAAGACAGTTGCCAACCGCCATCTCGAGGAACAGATACTTGAAGTTCGTGTGCCGCTTACTGAAGTGGTTGAGATCAAAGACGGTGTCAGGAAGACTTCCCAGAAGAAGCTTTTCCCCGGCTATGTTCTTGTTAATATGGTAATGAATGACGATACATGGTACGTTGTTCGTAATACCCGCGGAGTTACCGGATTCGTTGGACCCGGAAGCAAGCCTGTACCGCTTACGGAACAGGAAATGAAATCCCTCGGTATCCGCACCGAGAATGTTACCGCAGACTTTGCAGAGGGTGATACCGTTAAGGTTATCGCAGGTGTCTGGAAGGATACTGTGGCAACGGTTACACATATGGATTACAGCAAACAGACCGCTACCATCAACGTAGAGATGTTCGGTCGCGGAACGCCTGTTGAATTAAGCTTCAACGAAGTTCAGGCGCTCAGATAGTCAGGTTATTTAAAGCGAAAGCTTTGAATATACATGTTACACGTCGTGGGAGTGCTTCGGAGTGTCTCCGGCATAAAGCACGCCTTACCACATTTTTATTTAGGAGGTGCCAATCATGGCAAAGAAAGTAGAAGGATACATTAAGTTACAGATCCCCGCCGGCAAAGCAACTCCCGCTCCTCCGGTAGGACCTGCCCTTGGTCAGCACGGTGTAAACATCGTCGAGTTCACCAAGCAGTTTAACGCAAAGACCGCAGATATGGGCGATACCATCATCCCCGTTGTTATCACGGTTTACGCAGATAGAAGCTTTAGTTTCATTACTAAGACTCCCCCTGCAGCAGTTATGTTAAAGAAGGCATGCAACATCAAGTCCGGTTCGGGCGTTCCCAACAAGACAAAGGTTGCAACCATCACCAGAGCTCAGCTTCAGGAGATCGCGGAAGTCAAGATGAAGGACTTAAACGCAGCATCCATTGACGCAGCGATCAGCATGATCGCAGGTACCGCAAGAAGCATGGGTATCACTGTAGCAGATTAATCAAGTATCGGTGGGAGGCAGGGTACTGCCGCTGGCTATAAGCCACGCTACGGCGTTGACCACATTAGGAGGAAATTTTAAATGAAACACGGTAAGAAATATGCAGAGGCAGCTAAGTTAGTTGACCGCGCTACATACTATGAAGCAGACGATGCGATCGCTTTAGTTAAGAAGACCGCTACCGCAAAATTTGATGAGACAGTTGAATTACACATTCGTACGGGCTGTGACGGACGTCATGCCGAGCAGCAGATCCGTGGTGCAGTTGTTCTTCCCAACGGAACAGGTAAGACCGTTAAGGTGCTTGTTTTCGCTAAGGGACCCAAGGCTGACGAAGCTACTGCAGCAGGCGCTGACTACGTTGGAGCTGAGGATCTTATTCCTAAGATCCAGAACGACGGATGGCTTGATTTCGACGTTGTTGTTGCTACTCCCGACATGATGGGTGTTGTAGGACGTCTCGGTAAGGTTCTCGGACCTAAGGGATTAATGCCCAACCCCAAGGCAGGTACCGTAACAATGGACGTTACCAAGGCTATCAACGATATCAAAGCCGGTAAGATCGAGTATCGTCTTGACAAGGCAAACATCATTCACGTTCCCGTTGGTAAGGCATCATTCTCAGAGGAAGCTCTTTCCCAGAACTTCAATGCTATTATGGATGCAATCCTTAAGGCTAAGCCTTCAGCATTAAAGGGTCAGTACATCAAGTCCGCTACCCTTACAACCACAATGGGACCCGGCGTACGCATGAGCGTAGCTAAGTATTAATTTAATTTGTGATTGACACGGGAAAAACTCCGTGATAATCTAAACAAGGCCGAAGACAGCAGGTGTGGGATAACCCACGTAAGAACAATCGCCTGCCGAGGAACAGTTGAGTATTTGTATACTACATCCCTCTGTCTTTGGGCAGAGGGATTTTTATTTTAATAATCTCCTGTTCGGCATTAAATCTAATAAGGAGGTAAAAAGAATGGCTAGCAGTGTTATTCAGGCTCAGAAGGCTACGGTCGTTGCTGAGATCTCCGAAGCTATCAAGGACGCTGACTCTATCGTAGTTGTTGACTACAGAGGACTTACCGTAGAGCAGGATACCAGACTTCGTCGTTCACTTCGCGAAGCAGGCGTAACCTACAAGGTATACAAGAACACTTTCATTAATTTCGCAATAAAGGGAACCGAGTTCGAAGGAATCTCCGAATTTTTGGAAGGCCCTACAGCTATTGCTATCGGCAAGGACGATGCAACAGCACCTGCAAGGGTTATCGCTAAATTCGCTAAAGAGGCTCCCGTACTCGAAATCAAAGGCGGTGTCGTTGAAGGTACAACCTACGACGCTAAGGGAATTGCAGCTATCGCAACAATCCCTTCAAGAGACGAGTTGATTTCCAAGTTGCTTGGAAGCTTACAGTCTCCTATCACAAATTTCGCACGTGTTATGAACCAGCTTGCTGAGAAAGGTGGCGCAGCTGCATGTGACGCTCCCGTAAAGGAAGAGGCAAAGGCAGAAGAAGCAGCACCTGCTGAGGAAGCAAAGGCAGAAGAAGCACCTGCGGCAGAAGCTAAGGCTGAAGAAGCAGCACCCGCTGAAGAGGCTAAGGCAGAAGAAGCTCCCACAGAGGAAGCTAAGGCAGAATAAGTAACCAAGTAAACTATTATTTATATGGAGGAAATTGAAAATGGCTAAATTAACAGCTCAGGAACTCATTGATGCTATCAAAGAGTTATCCGTTTTGGAATTAAATGATCTTGTAAAGGCTTGCGAAGAAGAGTTCGGTGTATCCGCAGCAGCAGGCGTTGTAGTTGCAGCAGCAGCAGGCGGAGACGCAGCAGCAGCTGAAGAGAAGACAGAGTTCGACGTAGAACTTACCGAGATCGGACCTAACAAGGTTCAGATCATCAAGATCGCTCGTGAAGCTACCGGTCTTGGACTTAAGGAAGCAAAGGACCTCGTTGAGGCAGCTCCCAAGGTAATCAAGGAAGGTCTTGCAAAGGCTGACGCTGAAGCTCTTAAGAAGTCTCTTGAAGATGCAGGCGCTAAGGTTACACTTAAGTAATCAGATACCTACCTATGAGATTGAAAATCCCGAACCAAGAGGTTCGGGATTTTTTAATGCGATCTTGTTACTGTGTAGTGAAAAAGGTTGTGAGTCGTATAAACGTAAGGGATGCGGTTCGGGAAGTATTTAACCATTCCGTAAATGTATACGCCTATCGTAATGATCGCCGTTATCGTAAGGAGAGTATGGAAGATGCGGCTTCTTTGACCCTTAATGTATCTGAAAAAGATAAACCAGAGTATAAGGAAAAACCATGCGTACGAAGCAGGATTAGTCTCAAAGGCATATTTGAAACGAAACGTCAGTATCGCTAAAAGAGATCTTGTGATACCGCAGCCGGGACACGGAAGTCCGGTGAGCAGTATGCACGGACAGGAGGCTTTGAAGAGATTTAACGTCAAAAAATAGTATATGACGCATATTGCGATCCCAACTTTGTACTTTTTGATGTCTGACCATATTCTTTTAAATATGTTTTTTAACGCGTCTATCATAAATGTGATTATACTATGAATCGGTACTCATTGCCATGCAGTGAAGCCTTAAATGCAATTTTTTGTTGCGTATATGGTCCGTTTATGATACGATTTTTACAGTTAAGGAATTCTTAACAATTAAACTAGACTTTTCGGGGTGGACAATTATGGATGGAAATTTAAATAACAATCAGTACTCACAGCCTCAGGGACAGCCGATCCCTCATCAGGGACAGCCGATTCCCCCTCAAGGACAGCCGATCCCTCCTCAGGGACAGCCTATCCCTCCGTACAATTACGGCGCACCTGTTTACAATCCTCAGGATCTTGAGCCGGTAAGTATCGGAACATGGGTTGGAATACTTCTTCTTATGTGTATCCCCTGTGTAAATATCATCTTACTTTTCGTTTGGGCTTTCGGTGACGGCAAAGAGTCACGTAAAAACTGGGCAAAGGCACAGCTTATAGTAATGGCTATCATGATAGTTCTTACCTTTTTGCTTTATGCCATACTTGGTGCAACTCTTCTGAGTGCATTCAGTTATTATTATTAAATCAAATAACGA
>JAEEGH010025911.1_pt1 | contig 11725 bp, 18 predicted proteins | sample 9134181 | NCBI WGS metagenome assembly JAEEGH01 (sample SAMN16246544, study PRJNA631951) | gut metagenome | biome: gut microbiome; feature: rumen; material: DP-attached | host: Bos | place: Iran: Karaj | collected 2018-10 | reverse complement strand
TCTGTATCAACGGATGGGGTTTGAAGACTTATCAAAAGAGAATGGAATTGTCTCTATGAGAATAGATCTTAGCAAGATGAATTAAGTTCCTTTTGAATGTTAGTCAGACAAATCACGAATATATCGCACTACTCGGATGATATAATGATTTAAAAAGGGGTATAAACGACGAATCGAATGCTCATACGAGGCATCATTCAACTACTATCAATGATGCAAGGAGATGTTCGTTATGAAACATAAGAAAACCATTATAATCGCGGCTTCGTTGTTCATTGTTGTCTGTATTGCATTTACGATTCTGCTGACAATGGTGATCATCCCGAGTCAAAAGTTGAACAAGGCAAAAAAACTGATCGATTCCGGGGATTATGAAGAAGCATATAGTATTCTATCCAACTTGAATTATAAGGATAGTGAGGACCTGCGAAAATCCATCAAGACCCAGTATGAAAAAGCACTCTTATCCAAGGCTTCTGTCGGTTCATACGTTATTTGGGGCACATATGAGCAGGACAACAATTTGGAAAATGGAGTAGAAGAGATCGAATGGCTGGTACTTGCAAAAGAAGATAACCGCATTCTCGTCATAAGCAGATACGCTTTAGATTGTCAGCCCTACAACAAAACACAAGATCCGGTCACATGGGAAACCTCTTCCCTACACAAATGGCTGAACGGAACTTTCCTGGACAAGGCGTTTTCCGAAGCCGAGCGGGCCATGATAATGAATTCGTATTTCGATGCAGCCGAAAACCAAGTGTTTCTGCTAAGCATTGCGGAAGCAAACAAGTACTTTAGCAGCAGCGGTTCTCGTTCTTGTAAGGCAACAGCTTATTGCTATGAGCAGGGTGCCTATACTACCGAAAAAGGACTTTGCTGGTGGTGGCTTAGATCTCCCGGCGACGATCCCCTTCTCGCTGCAGCTGTCCAAAACAGCGGCTCCATCGATTACATGGGGCTCGCTGTCAGCACATCCGCCAACCTCTTCAGGGGCCCTGACATGGTCGAGTCCATCAATTGCGCAGTTCGACCAGCTTTGTGGATAGACCTTGATGCGACTCAACAAAGTGGTACATAATTCCCTTCAACTTCTTATCATGCCTTGACTAACTCATAATCGCTCGCATCTGCTTGTGTTAGGGTTTACAAGTGGAACCTTCTTTGTAATTCTGCTGCCACTTCTCTACCTCTGAAAATCACGGCACCTGCAAAAAGAATTATGCTGACCATAAGGCAGATAGCCCAGGCAAGTAGTATTTTCAAGAGCAAAGATCACCAGGCAATTCTGCTGATCTTTACTTTTTGTCTTTACTGTTTTCAACAAACGAGCTTTGAAGCTGTTCAAGGAAGCGTTCGGCAATCGGAGTGAAGGCCTGATATCTGTTCCATGCGATATAAAGCTTTGTCTCAAGTTTTGGAGTCAAAGGACGGAATACAAGACCGCTGCTGTCAGATGTATCAACGAGGTGATCAAAGGTCAGCAGATATCCAAGACCTTCTTTTGCGAAAATGGAACCGTTATAGGACAGGCGGAAAGAGCCTTCGAGTTTCATCTTGGAAAAATCTGAGCCTGCCCATTCTTTTACTTCATCATTCCATGCCTGCTCTGAGCAGAATAAAGGCAGTCCCGCAAGATCTCTTGCACGGATTGATTTTTTGCCTGCCAGGGGATCGTCTTTCGGTATCACGAGCCCCCATCTGTCGCTTTCAGGGAATTCTATAAATTCATATTTGTGACTGTCGGGATATTCTGCAAGGACAAGAAAATCAAGCAAGCTCTTATCGAGCTTGTCCGCTATCTGCTCTGTATCTCCGCTGGTGATGTGGTAGTGCAGATTCGGATAGCGGGTCTTAAATTCTTTGATCACTTTGGCAAGATGCTTGATCTGAAAGGACTCTGCCAGTCCCAGATAAAGTTCGCCGCCTGTGATGTCATCGAGGGAAACAAATTCCTTCTCTATCTTGTCGGCCATGCTTATAAGGTCTTCGGCACGGTTTCTGAGGAGAATGCCTTCGTCTGTAAGACGGATACTGAAGCTGTGTCTTGTAAATAATTTCTTGCCGAGTTCATCTTCCAGGGACTTTAACTGTTTGGACAGCGTCGGCTGGGTTACATGTAGTATTTCCGCTGCCCGCGACATGTTTTCTTCCCTTGCTACTGCAAGAAAGTATCTGAGGGTCCGTATCTCCATATCAGCACCGCCTTTTCTATGATATGCCGAATCGGAATATCACGATATTCATTATAACCATTTGCGAGGGATGCCACAAGCGATTAAGATGGAAATGTAAAGAACGGAAAAGCATATGGTTGTGAGGATTTCTGTGGATCAGATACGATTAAAACAAAACCTGACCGACGCCGGATGCAGTAACAGGACGGTAGACGAGATCACCGGAATGTGTGAATCAGGGAATATGGAAGGAGCCTTACATCTGATGAAGAAAGACCGGTGCAGGCTTATGGATGAGCTGCATGAGAGCGGAAGGAAGGTAGATCTGCTGGACGTTCTGATCCGTGTCACGGAAAAGGAAATGAAACAGGCAAACAAATAATACGGAGGCAACATATCATGATGAAGACTGAAGAACTTAAATTGACACAGGAGTGGGACAAGACTTTCCCTAAGAGTGAAAAAGTGAGTCACAGCAAGGTGACCTTTGTAAATCATTTTGGCATCACGCTGGTGGCGGACATGTATGTACCTAAGGATGCATCCGGAAAGCTTCCTGCGATCGCTGTTTCCGGTCCCTTCGGAGCATGTAAGGAGCAGGCATCGGGGCTTTATGCACAAACAATGGCTGAAAGAGGATTTATTACGATAGCATTCGATCCTTCCTTTACGGGAGAGTCAGGCGGATTTCCGAGAGCGATGCATTCACCTGATATTGACGTAGAAGATTTCCAGGCTGCTGTTGATTTTCTTTCCGTACAGGACAATGTGGATCCGGAGCGTATCGGCATCATCGGTATCTGCGGCTGGGGCGGCATGGCACTTCAGACTGCATGTGCGGATACAAGAATCAAGGCAACCGTCACATCAACTATGTATGACATGTCCCGTGTTGCAGGCAACGGATATTTTGATTCTGCTGACAGCAAAGAAGCAAGAAAAGCAGCAAGAGAAGCAGTCAGCAAACAGCGTACGGAAGACTACAGGAATGGCAGCTACGTGAGGGCTGGTGGTGTAGTCGATCCGCTTCCTGAAGACGCACCGTTTTTTGTGAAGGACTATTACGATTACTATAAGACTGACAGAGGCTATCATGTCCGCTCACTGAATTCCAATGAAGGATGGACCGTTCAGGCAGGAACATCCCTTGCAAATACAAGGCTGTTCACCTATGCGGGAGAGATAGACAGTGCCGTGCTTATGATACACGGCGAAAAGGCTCATTCCTGCTATATGAGTCAGGATGCTTTCAAGCTTCTGAACGGAGACAACAAAGAACTCCTGATCATTCCGGATGCTGTGCACACAGACCTGTATGACGGCGGTGATAAGGATTATATTCCTTTTGATAGGATGGAAAGCTTCTTTAATGAGTATCTTAAGTGACCGGAGGTTATGAAGATTATGGGTAAAAATGTTTTGGTCATATCTACCAGTCCGCGTACAGGCAGCAATTCTGAGCTTCTGGCCAATGAGTTTGCCCGGGGTGCAAAGGACGCAGGCAACGAAGTAGAGATTATAAGCCTTAAGGATAAAGATATAAAGTTCTGCAGAGGCTGCTTCGCTTGTCAGAAGACTAAGAGATGCGTGATCCGTGATGATGCGGATCTGATCGAGCAAAAGATGGAAAAAGCGGATGTCCTGGTTTTTGCCACGCCGATCTATTATTACGAGATGAGCGGACAGATGAAGACTATGCTCGACAGGGGCAATCCTCTGTTTACAACGGATTATGTATTCCGTGACGTTTACTTTATTGCGGCGGCTGCTGAAGATGAGGAGTATGTCTGGCAGAGAGCGAAAAGCGGTCTTGAAGGCTGGATAGAATGCTTTCCTAAAGCAAGGCTTGCCGGATGTGTATTTGGCGGCGGGGTAACAGAAGCAAAAGAAGTGCTGGGCAACACAGCCATGGACAAGGCTTACGAAATGGGAAAAAAACTGTAAAGAGCGAGGTGTCTTGAAGATGCGCAAACAAGTTGGACCGAAGATCTGCATAGTCTTTTTGCTGGCACTTGTGCTGATATTTGCAGGGTGCGAAAGAAAGACACCGGAAGTTATAACAGATCCGGAGATAAAAGAGGAATCATCCGTTTTTTCGCAGACTGAACCTGACAATACAGAGGTTCAATCTGCCTTACCGGAGACTTCGGATACAAGTAAGCCTGAGAAACCGACAAATCTGACACAGGAGACAGATGCAGAGAATATGGAAATGATAATGAAGATTGATGGAACCGAGGTTAGCGTTGCATGGGAGAATAATGAGTCCGTTGATGCTATTAGGAAGCTGGCAGCTTCCGGTGGACTTGAGATCAATATGTCCATGTATGGTGGGTTTGAGCAGGTCGGTTCTATCGGACAGAGTATTCCGAGAAGCGATGAGCAGACGACTACAAAAGCCGGAGATATCGTTCTGTACTCGGGGAATCAGGTTGTCGTGTTTTATGGTTCCAATTCCTGGGCATATACAAGGCTTGGCAGGATTACAGATAAAACAGAGCAGGAATTAGCGGAGATGTTGGGGAAAAAGAATGTGGTGCTGAGTTTCGAGATTGGAGCGAAAAGATAACCCGCAATTTAGTGCAAAACAAGTGTAATATGGAGGAGTAATCCCGGCTCGTATTGTATTATAGAACAGAAAATAAACAGAATTCTGAAAGAGGAGAAAAAGTATGAGTAAAAATATCATTGAGATATCTGATTCTGAAAAGCTTGTGCTTTTTGAGTTCCTGAACCGCATAATCAATGATAAATACGATGAACTGTCAGGAGATCTGTTCGAAGATATTTCTGAGGAGCATGTATTAAGCACAATACTTTGTCAGCTGGAAAAGACTATGACAGAACCGCTTGATCCGGATTATAAAGAGTTGCTGTTAAAAGCCAGAGAAGATGTCAGAAATCACTACTGACGTTTTTATAATGGTTAGACTCGATAATCAGGAAGTTAATGAACTATCGGAAAATGAAATTTGAGGTCGAATGATATGAAGTGTGAATTATTATCAGAACATAACCTTGCCCTTCTGTTTGATTTTGTTGATGATCAGAATACAAAATACAATGAGGATACGCTGAAAGCATTTTTGAGCGAAAAGAACGCTTTTGGTTACATTGCAGAAGACAACGGGAAAGCTGTTGGATTTGCATATGGTTATGTATTGAATGAACCCGATGGACGAAAGACTTATTATCTGCACGCAATCGATATTATGGCCGGTTATCAGAATCTTGGTTACGGAACGGAATTGGTCAGATATGTGTATGCGCATTCAAAAAGCCTGGGTTGCCGCAAAATGTTTTTGCTGACAAACACCGGCAACGTGTCTGCGTGCAGATGCTATGAAAAGGCAGGCGGAACGAGTGCTGCTGCCGACGTCATCATGTATGAATACAAGAAATGAAGGTAATGAACTAAGAATTATATTGTATACAGGCGTATTTTTACGGACAGAAGAGTTTGGATGATGTAATAGCAATTATCAATAATCGAGTCTCGCTATTACAGAATGAAAGAGGATAGGATTCAGTCATCCGAAAAATCCGGATAACTCCCCAAGACGGCAAAGATAATAAGGAACTGAAAAACTGATGACAGCTCCTTATACGCCCATCCGAGTATAGTATAATGTACTCGGAACAGGGTAAACCCTATGGAACGTTATTTTTTTGGGGGGGAAGGGGATTACAATATGAAAAAGGATGTAGCTGTTATTGTCGTTCTCTCCGTGATCGCACTTGGTCTTGTTGCCGCATGTGTCGTGATCTTCGGATTCGGTGTTGGAAAGAGCAAGAAAGTAACTGACTTTGAAGAAATCTATTTTACGACGAGCCCCGGCCGTGGCAAAAGCACTCGATATATCATCATTAACGAGGGTGAGGAAACGAAGATCTCGATCAGCGTGACCACCTCTGCAAAAGGCGGAGGGAGAAATAGTGAAAACGGTAGCTGCTCCACTGAAGAGATGATCGATCTTCTGAATGAATACGATGTCCTTTCTTGGGATGGGTTCGACAAAAAAGACAAAGAAGGGACGATGGATTTCAGTTTCGAGGGTACCATCAACGGAAAAGAGATCGAAGCAAAGGGCCGCGGAGCATGTCCGAAGGACTTCGAAGACTTTGTCGATGAAGTAGAGAATCTGTGCGAATAAACGATAATTGTATTGATGTAGTAATGAGATGGTAGTAATATAGTATTACAATCATATGGTAATGGAGGGCTATATCATGTCCAGCACAATACAAATCAGAGTAGATGATGAACTGAAGCAGAAGTCAGACAGCCTTTTCAAAGAACTGGGAACTGATACCACTTCAGCTGTCAGGATGTTTCTGACACAAGCTGTGGCAACCGGTGGATTTCCTTTTGAGATTAGGAGAGTAACACCAAGTCCGTATCTTCCTTTGTCTGAAGAGGATATGATGAAAAAACTGGAGAGAGCCAGAGAATATAGTAAAAGAGGTTCTGTGAAATCTGCCGACGATGTCATTTCAGATATGAGGTCGAAGTATGGGTTATAAAGTAATCGTCACACAAGAGGCAGAAGAAGATTTAGATAGGTTTATCGCTTACCTGATCAATGAGAGGAACGAAAATGAGCATTCTGATTAAAGATACGACAAGAGAAGAACGCGAAAGGATCGTTAAGGAGTCGCTGGGAAACATTGATGGTGCGTGTGACGGCTGCATGGCCGGACTTGCCGAGATGTATCAGGACTACATCGATGGCAAGAAAGAGATCCGTGAGATCAACATGGAGTTTAATGCCCGTTATGTATCCGGAAATGAAGGACCGGAAAGATCCGGATGCAGTTACGCTGACTGATCGATACGAAAGGATCCGATAAAAACACATGGACGTTAAGTTTTACGATGAAGCCGATGACGCGCTGATCAGGTTTGCCGTCGTCTAATCTAAATCCACAAAATTTGCTGTTCGAGATGATATGATAATGATGTGGTCTAGTTTAAGCAGTTTCAGTAGAGAGGGATAACGATCATGGACGAAAGAACACTACAAGAGATACTGACGGATAAATATGGAATCGAGACCCCTTCTCTGGAATTTCTGCGAGAAGGAGGCACCCACACCTATGTTGTGAATGGGAAGGGAAAATTTCTCCTTAAGGTTATTGGTTCTGCTTTTTCCGATACCGCAATGCAGTCGGTTTCTATTATGAGATATCTGGAAGGCTGTGGATTCCCGGTTCCCAAGACGATACTGACGAAAGACGGGGACGCGATCTTTTCTGCGGATGTCGATGGGGAGAAAGTTCTGATTGTTCTGATGGAATACATCGAGGGCGACGAACCGGATCTGAAAGAATGTGCAGCCGAAGTCGGCACTCTGGTGGGAAGACTTCATGAACTGATGGAAAAGTGTCCGGTAGAACCGATCGAGCATGGAAAAGAGTTTTTCATCGAACGTTATCTGAAGCTTCTTCGCCAAAAGAACTATCCGCGGATTACCGCCTACGAAGAAATAGCAAAGCGTTCATGGGAGAAGGTGAAGGATCTTCCGTGCGGGAATTGTCACGGGGATCTGCATAGAGGAAATCTGCTTCAAAGTCCGGATGGAAAGATCTACCTTATCGACTTTGATACGGTCTGCCGTGCGCCCATCATGTTTGATATCATGGTGATGTGCGATATGACAGACTATTTCATGTTGAAACCGGATGACATCGAGTTTACTAAAGAAGTGTATCGGAAGTTTCTTTCCGGGTATTCGAAATACTATGCACTCAGCCGTGAAGAAGTGCTTTCTTTTCCGGATTGGGTAGCGATCCGGCATTTCCAGCTTCAGGCCACGATACTTGAAGTACATGGGATAGACTGCATCAATGAACAGTTTATCGACTATCAGCTGTACTGGCTGAATAAATGGCAGGAGAGTGCGGAAGGATTTAACGAAAGTATTTTCGAATAATGAGAGAGAGAAAGTGATCCGGTAGGAGTTGTTATGGAAACACAGGATATATATGAGGTTTGGAATAAAGAAGGAAGCGGTGTTCTTTCGGTTGAGCCGCTGATCCTTACAGCATGTAAAGAAGGAAAACTCGGGTCGGTCTTTTCGTATCCGGGTGGCGCGATCTATAAGACGGTATTTACGTATCTGTGCGGAAAACCGGACGAGAAGATCATCTCGGAAAACCTGGAACTGATCTATAATTCGAGACTCGTATGCATGAGTTCTGAATGGGAAGAGTACATCCGTAAACTTCCGATCAAGTTTATCTTGCGAAGAGAGCTCATGAAGCCGCTTCGTGCTGCATCTGATAAGATGCTGAGACCACTTCCGGAGGGGTACAGTATCAGTGCTTTTACCGAAGAGATATTCGAAAAGCACCCGTTTGACCACGGACGGGGATATGCGGATTATCAGGACTTTGTAAAGAGGGGAGCCGGTGCAGTCATACTTTTTGATGGGAAGGTCGTATCGGCATCTTCGAGTTTTCTGACCTTGGAAGATCATGTGGAACTGGATGTGTTTACGGATGAGGGACACAGGGGTAAGGGACTGGCCGATCACTGTGTCTATGAGATGATCCGGCAGAGTCATGCTAAGGGTCTGACTGTGCACTGGGATGCGCAGAATCCGATGTCATCGAAGATGGCGATCGGTCATGGTTTTGTTCCGGAGGCGGAATACGCAGTATATTGGGTGGAGAAGTAATGGCCAGGCGATAGTGCTTTTACATAGGGAAAAGCACCTGACAATTTTTCGCAAACGAGGAAATGTGCCCTTTACGGATCTCGTCCATAATGGACGTGTAAGAAGGAGGACAAAAGCATGGAATGGATCGAAGCATTACAGAAAGCCATCACGTATATGGAAGAGCATCTTCTCGAGGAGATCAACTATGAAGACGTAGCAAGGCAGGTGCACACGTCGAGCTACGAGTTTCACAGGGCTTTCAGTTTCGTGACGGGCATAACGGCCAACACATATATCAGAAACCGCCGTTTGTCTCTGGCGGGAAAAGAACTTGTGGAGACCGATGCGAAGATCACGGATCTGGCGATGAAGTACGGCTACGAGACACCGGAAAGCTTTACCAAAGCCTTCACAAGGTTTCACGGTATCGCACCGAAGACAGCCAGAGAAGAAGCCGGAAAACTGGTGCTTTTTAATCCGCTTACGATTACTTTATCTGTGAAAGGTGGTAAGAGTATGGATTACCGTATCGTTCAAACAAAAGAAAAGAAGTTTATCGCGCTGGTAAGAGAGTTCAGCAACGGAATCATCAACGATGAAGCCAACCACGAAGTGGCGGATTTCTGGGGCGAGGTCAACAGCAATCAGATGCTCTCTCCGATCTGGATGCTGCGTGAAGATGGGAAGCGCGACCTCTATGGTCTTTGCTCTCCGACGACAGAAGGAAGAGACACCTTCGATTACGGCATCGGCATCATCATCGATGAGGACACGAAAGAGTTTGACCAGGCGGATCTGGAGAAGAAGGGCTTCCGTATCTGGGACGTTACCCCGGGCACGTATGTGGTCTTCGACTGCGTCGGAGAAGACGGCGACTGCATCGCGCAGACCTGGGTGAAGTTCTATAAGGAATTCCTGCCGCAGATGGGCTACGAGGCATCGGAACAGACGGACTACGAGCTGTACTTCGACGGTACCCGTCCGGAGGTCTTCTGCGAACTGTGGATCCCGATCAGGAAGAAGTAATCGGGAATAAGCTTCTGACGGTTTGAACTTTCTTAGTTTACGTCTTGACACGAAAAAGGTAACATGTTACATTGTTTCTGACAAAGGTAATGTGTTACCTTTTTGATGTCTGATTCTAGCTAAAGGAGTGACGACCATGGACTACGATAAGATGATGAATAACAGCAGTGTGGAATTCGGGAATATTCCGCCGCAGGCTTTCCTTCTGGGACTGCTGAGTGCTTTTGACAACCGGTTTCAGGCAAGCGCGGACAAGTTCTTTTCGCAAATCACCTGGAAGCAGTTTTTCGCGATCATATGTATTAGTATCTGTAAGGAAAGTCCGACGATCAATGAGCTTTCCGACATTATGGGAAGTTCTCACCAGAACGTGAAGCAGATCCTTCTGAAGCTGGAGAGCAAGGGTTTTGTCGAGATGGTCCCGGATGAAAACGATAAGAGGAAGCAGCGGATCCGGCTGACGAAAACGTGCCAGAGATTCTGTAAGAAAAACGATGCGGAGAGCCAGCGGATCATCGGGAAGATCTTCGAAGGGATCGACGAAAAGAAACTGGCAACAACGATCAAAACGATCATGAAAATGGAAAGGAATATCAGTGAATTATGAAAGCTTTAGTTGTCTATACATCGCAGACAGGTTTTACGAAGAGATACGCGGAGTGGATCGCCAAAAGACTGCAGGCGGATCTTCTGGATGTGCGCGATGCGAAGAAGAAAAAGAAAGATGAATTTGATCAGTATGATGCCATCATTTACGGTGGCTGGGTAATGGCCGGAAAAGTGACACAGTCGAAGTGGTTCCTGACAAAAGCACCTGCCTGGAAAGGAAAGAAGCTGGCGGTGTACGTCGTCGGCGCAAGTCCGATGGAAGCTCCGGATGTTGAGGCCAGCATGAAGAAGGTCCTTACGGATGAGCAGAGAGGGTATATACGGGCCTTCTACTGCCAGGGCGGTCTTGACTATGACAAGATGAATAAGCCGTCGAAAATGGCGATGAAGATGCTAATTTCCATTCTGAATAAGAAAAAGGATCCGACGGAAAAGGATAAAGCGATGGTGGAAATGATCTCCCATTCCTACGATATTTCGGACGAGAAATATATTGAGCCGATCGTGGAATATGTGATAGGATGATCCGGTAGAAAGAATTACACTATCCGATGTGACGAATAAAGGAGAAGAAAATGGCAACAAGAACAATTGTCGTTGTTCCCTATGATTCTGCCTGGGAGCAGGATTTTCTGAAGATAAAGGCGGAGCTTGAAGAGGCCCTCGGGGATCTGGCGCTTCGGATCGAGCATGTCGGAAGTACTTCGGTAAAGGGACTATCCGCCAAGCCGATCATCGATATCGATGTGGTGATCGAGGACGAATCCGTGTTTCCTTCTGTGGTGGAATCTCTTTCGAAAATCGGTTATTACCACGAAGGAAACAAGGATATCCCCGGGCGGGAAGTATTCGGATATGAAGGAAAAGAACACCTCCGGAATCACCACATGTATGTCTGCTGCAAGGATGCATCGGAACTGAAGCGGCATGTTTCTTTCCGGGATTATCTGAGGTCTCATCCGGAGGCGGTCGCTGAATATAGCCACATAAAGGAAGAGGGAGCAGTGCTTTTCCCGCATGATATCGATCAATATATCCAGCATAAGACGCCTTTTATCGAAGGAATCTATAAGGAACTTGGGCTGTAATCGGGCGGGTAGTGAGTAAAAGCGAAAAGAAATCAGGGGTATGCCTGGCTGGTCATTTCCGGAAGATGAGCAGCTGGGCATACTTGTCGAATTTGAAGTCTCTTTTTTCTGTGTTCTTTTTCATGTCTCTTTCCTCTCTTTCTCGGCGGCGAGGTAGGCTCCT
>JAEEGH010025909.1_pt1 | contig 11726 bp, 12 predicted proteins | sample 9134181 | NCBI WGS metagenome assembly JAEEGH01 (sample SAMN16246544, study PRJNA631951) | gut metagenome | biome: gut microbiome; feature: rumen; material: DP-attached | host: Bos | place: Iran: Karaj | collected 2018-10 | reverse complement strand
ACGGTTCTGGAAGGGATGCTGTTATTGAACGGTTACACAAAAAACGCGGAGAGTTACCGAAACAATTCACGGATAGACAGCCTGCTCATTTATGGAAACTTTTTTGACACATACAAGGATGAAAAAGGCAAAATTGACACAACAACCTATAAAAACGGCATGTTGTTTAATGTTGAGTATGAGCAATGGTCGGAAAAATGGGCAGATTATGCTCCCGTACCATCAAAATATCCTGAAAAAAACATAAAATCCTTTGACTGGCAAACAATAATTGACAATGCGTTGATATTGAGAATTTCAGATAACCCGTGGTACGACACCCATTACACCGAAATCCGCATCCTAATCACCGCCGCTACCAAAGGACTGAAATATGATGACCTCTGCGTGTCGGAGATTTTACTGATAGGAAAGTGACAGGTTTACATTTTGAAATAAGGATGACAGATAAATCATCCTTATCAAGTTACCAACGAATAATAATGAAAATAGATATGATAATTTAGTTTGTGAAAATTGTCTTTATTGTTTTACAAGTCTTTTGATGAATGTTTCCAACTCCTCTTTAGACGACCATTGTTTAGCAATAAAGAAACAACCATTGTCGATGCCGCACCGGATTTGCCAATTTTGCACCTCGATACCATCCAAATACAATGCGGCGTGATGTCCTTTTGCCCGAGTGGTGAACTGCTGCCACAGCAAGGCGGCTTCAGGGGTGAATTCTGCAACCACCTGTGCGGAAACGTCACATACCTTATCCTGATTGCTTACAGACACGTATTTTACCAGAGGTTGCCCGTCCAATATTGCCGTACTGATGACCAAAGTGTCGGCATCCACATCCCAAATTTCCAGTTTTCCTTCCGTTGAAAGGTCGTCTGCTGCCCGCCAATATTCCAATTTTATCGTACCCCACATCGCCGGTTCTTTTACATGTGAGCGTATAATCATACCTGCCCACACGTCAAAACCGATAAATGCGACAATCATGGCAACACAAAGCCATTTCTGTCCCTTGCTGAATCCGGTTTTCTTTTCCGCTGAGTTTTCAATGGCTGCTATCTGACGGATAATATCATCACAAGCTCTTGTTTTATAGCGTATTTCAAAAAAACACAATAACGCAAATAACACAAATATGGCAATAAATAACATGAATACAGCACCCAAATCCGGCAATTGAATTTCTCTACCGATTCTGGCAAAAACCACCCCAAAAACAATGAAAATGCCTGTGGAATAATTCAGTGCGGTAAAGATAGAAAAGAGTTTCTTAAAACTTTTGGCTTGATGAGCCAAGGTAAGCAAATCGTTGTTTTCCAACTCCTTAATTTTCAGTTTTCGTGTCAACCACAACTCTATGGCAAAACAAACCGAACAGAAAGACAGCCAGAACAGCATTAATGAAAGATCCTTGCCTTGGTACCATTTGATACACAATATACCGATAATGGCAAACAAGGGATAAAGTATGATTTGCATACGTCTGTACCGCCTATAAAAATCGGTGCTGTGTTTTACGGACGATTTCATCAATCTGTCGTTGACAATTTCTTGTTGTTCAAACTGCTGTTTTAAGGTTTCGTATTGAGCTTTCAGTTGCTCCAATTCATTCAAATTATTGTTTTCCTGATTTTCCATGATGATTCCCTTTTACTTGTTTTTAGACATGTTCACCAATTTTTCCTTAATGCGTGCCAATTTGACTCCCACGTTGTTGGGTGTGATGCCGATGATGGCACCGATTTCGTCATAGCTGACCCCTTCAAGCCAGAGCAGTACAAGGCTGCGGTCTATGAGATCAAGGCGGGAGATGCGGTTGTACAATTCGCGGATTTGTTGTGAGGAAGGGTCGTCGGCCTCGTAAGGGTCGATATCCACTGTCAGCGGAATGGTTTCAATGCGGTGGCGTTCCTTTTTGTCTTGGTTGATAGCCGTGTTCAATGCCACACGATAAACCCATGTTTGTGCAGAGCTGCGACCCTCGTAGTGGTCAAAACCGTTCCAGAGCCTGATCAAGATTTCCTGAAACAGGTCGTCTATCTCGGTCTTGTTGTGCGAAAACATATAGCATACCGTATAGATGGTTCGCTTGTGCTGCCGTACCAAAAGTTCAAATTGATGTTCCTTGCCTTTGTTCATACATAATGCTTTTTAGTTGCAACTTTTGTTTCTTTAGACAACAAAAGCAGTGGATTTATTACAAGTTGAAAGTATTTTTTTATCAAAGAATTTTTTTATGTTGTGCTGATGACAATTTATCATACTTTATCACTATTTTTTTCATGCTGTTTGACATATATTGAGTGTTTCCCCAAGTCTTCGCAACCATGGAATCCCGTAAATTTGCGGAGTTTGTCTATAAGAATAATATTGTTGTTATAGGAATGGATAGGCAATTGGTAAACATCTCCTTCGTTAGTTTCAACGAAAAGATATGCCGGATTATTCAAAATCCGTGTAAACCCAAGTTGCTTGATATATTCCCATTTGAAATGATATACTTTGCCGGAATTCAACTTGTTTTCTATAGAATCAACTGTACCGCAAAAGGTAAGTCCTTCCGATGAGAAGATGAGGAACACCTCTTTCTCTTTTTTGTAAAACAATAATAAAGGAAAAAACATACATGTCCATAAAATAGGAACGATGACTGCTATCCAACTTCCTATCAGTATTAAAAATGCAGCAATTATGACTGACAAAAGGTCAATACAAACCAAAAAAATTACTAATGCGATGTATGTTTTTTTCACACTGAAAGTAACCGGTTGCAGATGTTCATTTTTGATAATCATGATATTTTTTCTTTGAAAGAAAAGCATTTGATAGCAAGTATTATCATCAAGGCGCACAACGAACCGACAAGGCAGCAGAACATATCCGATTGTGTATCCCATATATAGCCTTGTGTGCCGAGAAAGGCCTCCGTATCCGTAGGATTAGACAGGGAAGCCAACCATTCTATGATTTCATAGACAGCCGAAATCATCATGGCGACGCTGAATGAGAGAAAAGTTATCCAACCATATGATTTCAATGTTGTTTTTCTGCTAAGAATCTCCACTGCTATTAGCGTCGGGGTAAAACCTTGCATAAAATGCCCTATTTTGTCGTAATTGTTGCGGGTAAAACCAAACCAATCCTGCATTCGGTAACCCAATGGCACTTCAGCATATGAATAATGTGCACCTACCAGCATTACAATAATATGGAGCAACATTATCACATACATCCAGTTTGGAAAGCGGAAACGCTTACATGTCAGCACCAACACCATTACCCAAAGAATGGCGGGTAAAGCCTCTAGCATCCATGTCAGATAGGTATCTTGTACATCAACAACCGACCAAACCAATACACCAACTGCTACCAACAATAACAAGGCGGGAAATCCCCATTTTATAAAAAAGCTATCTTTCACTTTTATTGAGATTCAAATTATTCACGAAATTCATTAATGAAATGGTATACTTGTCCTGTTACCTTATCAAATACAAGAAGATGTTGTAGCGGTGTTCTTGTGCATTTATAGAATTCAAGACTATCGGGATGTTCGCACCAACGCCACTCCACATATTCAGGGTATGTTTCTTCGGATGGCAGTTGAATATTGTTGAGTATATATTCTTTGTCGCATGAGACAAGAACAGAGTCGGGGACAATCTCAACATAGGAACACGTCTTTGCCATTAATGCGTTTTCGACTTCGGCAGGTATGGCTTTGTATCGAAAACAATAGTTATAGAAAATCCCATCGTCAATTTTTATTCCATCGCAGTCTTTCCCTTTCAAGTCAGAATAAAGAGAACCGATATGGCATTCTGTTATTGCACAGTTTGTTATCACGCTTTCAACTTTATTTTTTATTCTCGTGCAGGCAGAAAGTGTAAGGAGAACTACGCATAGTATCAAAGTTTTCTTCATTTCATAAATCTTTAAATATTCATCAATATTAACGCTATGATGTGTGTTTTATTATATTTCGGAGATGTGTGTCTATTCTCTTTCTAATCTTATTTTGGGATTATATCATTGCACCGAGAAAGTGTATCTCTTTTCTTTTAAAGCCTGTCTGATTTCTTCATCCAATTGATATTCATCATATTTTGTTGACCAATAGCCGTCTTTGCCGACTTTTTTGAAATTGAGGAGATAGTCGGTTCGTAGTCGCGACACGAAATAGAAATATTCCGGTTTTATTTCATTGCTTGTCACAAAATCATAGTTGTCCTCTCCGGAAAAAATACGCAATCCTTTGTCTATCGGAAACGAAGACGAGGTGGAATGATATTCGCAAAACCCCTCAATCTTCCAATTCTCGGAACGCATTTTGATGAAAAAGCGAACCGCACCAAGTTTCTCCCTTTCATAATGATGAAGTGCTTCGTGCAATAAAGTCGAGGTAAGACTGCGTGGCAAAAGTTCCGGTTTTCGCGGTTCTATAGAATTTTTCGACCAGTCGCACGGTCGGAAGAAGGTTGCCTTCAGACCTGTTCGCGACAAAGCAATAGGTTTGCCAATCGCAATAGCCTTAATATGAAACTCGGCCATTGTTCGGCATAAATAGACAGAAATATTTGGAGAATACTCGCTGTCAACCTCCGATAATTGAACTCTAAGAGTTTCTGTCATTTGCTTAGCCTCCTCTTTATACCGCACATCGTCAGCATAAATGGAAATGCCGTTATAGGAATAGATTTTTTTAAGACCTATGCCACATGCCAAGCGATAGGCAGGAGCCAAAAGGAGCAAAACAGCCACACTCGCAAGTGCCGTGATGATAATTCTTTTCCTATTCTTTCTCGCTACTTTGTGCATATATTATTTGACAGCGTCATTGTTATTTTTTTGTTTCTTATGGTGTCCCGGTCCTTTCGGGAACCAGCCCTTTTCCACACGCTTGCGTTGTTTTACAAGTTCCAGTATCGACCAAAGGCTGCTGAATCCCACCACACCCAATATAATGGAAAAAATGCCGTGCAGAAAAAGCGAAGCCGCTATGCAGCACATCCCGACCAGCAGGAACAACCACCAACAGCCTGCCCCCAAATAGTATTCCGCCTTGATGACTAAAGGATGGAATAGTCCTATGGCAAGAAAAGTGGCAAGGCCTATGATGATACCGGTATAATCAATTTCCATTATTTTTGTCGTGTTTTTGAAGTTTGGTGCTTTTTAAATAGTTTTCTCTATTGTTTAATAATAACAAAGAGATTTTAATCTATTTATTGTGATGTTCTAATTCATCAGCCTGCTTTCGCCCCAGGTGTACTGCGGGTAGGCCTTTTTCAGGTCGGAGGCGGAATAGAGCACGTTCTGTTGATTAAAGCATCATATGGCCATGATTTTTTGAAGGGTCGTATCAGTAAACGTATGCCATATCTCCAAATTGATGGGTTTGTAGTCGTCAAACAATTGCTTCACGAATTCAATCTCAAACACTAAACGCAAGTCGTTGGGGTCGGCTTCGGGATGAACTTCATGTTTTGAACCCACGCGGGCAACTTTGATATAGTATAGATCTTGGATTCCCTTCCCATTGCGATATGGCATAAAGTAGTATAGATGATTCAATTCTACTGTTGAAGGAAATTTCTTCCCGGTATAGTACACATTGATAGAACCGTCAAGCAGAAGGTCAATGGTATCTTTTTTTACAAGAGAAACGAGTAAGTTTTTAGTTGGATCTAAACCATCCAAATCCTTTGCTATCTCGTTAGTAACGATTTTGTCAGGATATTCCTTAGCCACTTCGCTAAACTTTACGAGTTGAACAGGAACAGACATTGCAACCATAGATGTTTTGTGTAGTTTTATAGCAGGATGATTGGTTATTGTGACTTCTTTTTTCAATATAGGTTGTCCATGCTTTTCAAGATATGAGGCAACGACGGTAGCAACATATTTTGCCAGATTTACAGGAACAGCATTCCCAATCATCTGTTCTATGTCCGTTTTGCTTCCTTCGAAGTGGAACTCTTCCGGAAAGGTCTGAATCAAGCTGCGCTCTTTTGTCGTCAATGGTCTAATTCCATCTTTGCTGCGCACGGGGTCGTTTGAATGAATTTCATATCCGTCAGGCATAGGGCGGTTAACTCCCCTGACAGTAGGGCTTGGCTCATCTATGCTGAAAATACCTCTACGAGCATAACTACGAGGATGACGATAATAATACTCTATTCCAAGCGAATCACCAAAGAAGTCTCTCATCGTCATTGGCTCCTTAGACATGCTTGCTTCAAGTGCTTCATCAAGAAAACCGTCCATTTCGCCCAAGACACCCACCATAAAGAACCTCTTTCGCTTTTGAGGAACTCCACAATAACTGGCATCAAGGATCCTGAAAGAGAGTCCATATCCAGCTTCTTTGAATATCTTTTTAGCCTCAACGAGTTTGTTGGTTTTGACAATTCTGTCCACATTCTCCATCACAAAGACGGGAGGCTTTATTTTGCTAATGATTTCCGCGTAGTTTACAGTAAGGTCTCCACGTCCATTGTCCTCATCACGTTTTCCTGCTGATGAGAAATCTTGACAAGGAGGCCCCCCGATAATCATATTTGGGGACAATGCGGATATTGTTTCAACACAGGTATTGACATCGGTAAGATCAAGTTGTTTGGCTGAATGGTTGAAATTTGTGTTATACACATGCAATGCAGCTTCCCATTTGTCATAAGCTGCGACGACATTAAAACCGGCTTTCTCAAATCCGAGACTTAGTCCACCACATCCGCAAAAAAGATCAACGACTCTCATAAAAATTATTCGAAAATATCAGGACTGTTAACAAGGACAGCATCAAAGCGGCGTTCTGGGCTCAGTAAGTCTTGTCCACCACCAAGAATAATGTTTTTAATCTCGTACTTGGAGATGCGGGGTTTTAGAATCTGCTCCATTTTAAGAAAGACTCGTGACTTTGCACCTGGCATGGAGAATGCCTTGTCGTTTGCAAGATTGTAGGATTGTAGGCGGATGATACGTTTGTAGTCGAAAGTATCGTAGGTCACATAATCCAGCAACATCTTATATATCCAGATGATAGTACGGTGGAAACGATTCAAACGACGAATATTCGAGGAATCCTCTGTGCAGCACATTTGTATAATCGATAGATTCGACCACACAAACACATCAAGGCAGTTATCTTTCAACCGCATTTTATTTCCCTCGGTTTTCCAAACAGGCTGAATGATAAGCGGTTTCTGCTTATTGCACATATCTGTGGAGATTGCCAATACAGAGTCTAATATCTTAGTATAATGAGGCAATACCTCGTCTATTTCCTCCCAATGGTTGATCTGAGGCACCTGACGAAGCATGGAACGAAGTCGTTCTTTTCCTTTCGGAGTGCTGTAGTTTTCGCAAATACTGCAAGCGAGGAAACAAATGGTTGGAGGGCGCATCACTATTTCAGTTCCCCAATCTGATTCCGGCTGGGATTTCGTGGTATTATCTGGCAACGCGGTCAGCTTCACTTCCAATCCGGAGAGAGGTTTACCTGTTTCATAGTCAAGCATGACAAGGTCGATATGTTCGCGTTCACCCTGATAAAACTTTTCATAAGGAGCGAATCCTGCTTCATAGTTATAGTAGGCATTCTCACTTAAAGGGTTAATACCAAACAAATCAACACTTTCAATCTCATCGTGAACAATAGCATTTTTCTTGTTTGCTTTAATGTAGATTGGCTTGATGCCCTTTGAATACATATAAGCAACCAATGAAGCCGGGAAGGAACTATTGAATTGATTTTTACCCCAACTATCGGCCTTTGTGTAATCACGACTAGAATGTTTCTGGCCGAATAGGCCTGGTTCTTGTTTTGCTTTCATATTATTTCCTTCAAGTTTTATTCTTTAAGTAATCTCTTGATTTTAATTTATTTCCTGTTTCTTAGCAGTTGGCAGCCGAGGTTATTGAAACCGTCAGAGCACAACGGTATTTTTTTTACTTCGATTTACATAATATAATCAAATATTAGATTCCATTTCGTCTATTAGTTTTTTGTAAACGTCGCATCTCCGGTTTTATTGTGTAATATGACAACAATTTTCCAGCAAGTCGAACTAAAACGCAGTCCGAAGGACGCAGCCCTACACCAATGTAAAAAGCATCACTGTCTGTTCATCAGCCTGCTTTCGCCCCAGGTGTATTGCGGGTAGGCCTTTTTCAGGTCGGAGGCGGAGCCTTCCACGCCGCTGCCGCCGCTGGTGGCGAAAACATTGAGCACCTTTCCGCTGAGGTCGTGCGCCTCAATGAAGGTGTTGACAATAGTGGGTGCGGTGTACCACCACACAGGGAAGCCAATCCAAACGGTGTCGTATTGGGCGATGTTTTCACATACGCCCTTGATGGCGGGGCGGGAACTCTTGTCCTTCATCTCCAAGGTGGAGCGGGAGTTCTTGTCGCGCCAGTCAAGGTCGGCGGCGGTATAGGGAGTTTCAGGCGTGATCTCGTAGAGGTCGGCATTGAACTCGCGGGCAAATTTTTCGGCGGCGGCCTTCGTGTTGCCGGTGGCCGAGAAATAAACGATTAATGTCTTTTTCATGTTGTCTCCTTTCTGTTGATTGGGGTTGTTCTGATGGTTTTGCGCGCAGGCGGCCGTCATCAGGCAGCAGGCGGTCATCAGTATTGAAAATGTTTTCTTCATATTGCCAAGCATTAAAAAATTATATCTGTATTAACGCAATCCCGCCGGATTTATTGCGCAGCGCTAAAAACGGCCTCACCTCCCGCAATCCGCCTCTGACAAGTCAATGTTTCCACTCCGGTTGCCAACGGCAATAAGGCTGATCACTAATACAAAAATCCCAGCATCCATAGCGGCAATTTGGCTCCATCGGGCATGTCCCAGTCATCAGCGAAAATGTAGGAGTCTTTCATGCCGGCAATCTGAAAAAAGGTCTTGTTGCGACCGCCTATCTCGAAGGTGTATTTTGCATCCACCTTGAAGTCGCCCTGCGCCTTCCCGTACTCAACACTGTGAGCGTCCGATAGGGCGCAAATGGCGAAAGTCTCACGCAAGGTTCCGACTTCCACCTTCATCGGTGCAAGGGCATACATCAGGTTGGTGTTTTCCATATAGATCTTGTCCGGCTTGGTGAGTTTGCCAATCTTTTTCTTGTCCGAATACAACAGGTTCAACACTTTGGCATCGCCCAGATACTTGAGGTACTCCACCACCGTGTCGCGTCCGATTTCCAAGGCGGCGGCAATTTTGTTTGCGTTCAACTCAAAGGGCACCTCACCGCAAATCAGGGCGATGAGCGCCTGCAGTTTTCTGACGTTGGCCACATCCACCTTGCAAAGCTGCGGCAACTCGGTTTCGATGATATAGTTCACCACCTGTTCTATCTTCGTGTAATATTCTCCCTCGCCCTCCAGCAGGAACGGATAACAGCCTTTCTCCATATACTCCTTGAACAACGCGACCGGCTTGCATTTTCTGGAAACTGTATGCCAAAGGTCGTAAGGATGAGCCAGGATATCCTCCAACGACCATTTGGGGAAGGATAACCCATGGTAGAAACGGAGTGCCTCGCGGAAAGAAAGACCAGGCATCGTGTATTTGACAGCACGACGTGAGAGGTCAGCATCGCCCTCCTTCAGGCTCAGCAGCGAAGAGCCGCTCACAATCATCCTCAAGTTGGGAAACAGTTCGTATATCTCCTTGATTTCGCGACTCCAATCTGTAGTGCCGGGATGATATTTATGAATCTCGTCAATCACCAGCAGTTCGCCACCATGCATCACGAAATCCTCTGCCAATCCTACCAGCGTACGTAGGGAAAAATCCACGGTATCAGCCGAACAGTACAGAACAGTACGGTCTCCAAGTTCGTAGTGCTGCTTCAGGTATTGCCTGATGAGTGTGGATTTTCCCACGCCCTTTGCACCCATGATGCAGACAAGATGGGTGTTCCAATGAATTTCGTCCATCTTTTCACGGATTATCTCCATTGAGGTATTGGCTAAAAGCCTGTCACTCTTTCTGAATAATACGTCCATTACCAACCAGTTTTTACGCTGCAAAAATAATAAATTGTTGCATACAAAAAGCATTTTTTTGCAAAAAATGTTGCGCATAGGCAACATTTGTGGTTTGGCTCCAAATATCAGATTATTCTACGGATTCGGGAAGATGTGTGCGGATGCCCCTTGCCCGAACAGCGGCAGAACAGGTGGAATGACGTTCCATAAAGCAATTCATTTGGACAACTCTTATATTGATCTGCTGTTTCTTTCCTGTTTTATCGTGTCCAGCCTTCCATGCGGTAGATTTTCTCCATCAGTTTGTGTGGTTTGCCATGGATGGGGTTGTGCCAAACCTCAACGCGTACAGCGTAGTAGTCATCCCAGTCGCCTTCGTGAATGGCGAATCTCTTATGATTTGGCTCGACAATTTGTCCGAAACTGTAGTGGTTTACGACTTGTGTAGTGGTGCGGGACTTCACACTCTTCTTGGAGAGTTCGATGTTCTCCGTCACTTCAAAACAGCGGAGATAAACTTCGCCATCCTCAAGTGCCGGCCAGTAGAAGGCAAAATTATAAATGCCTTCCTGTGAGCCGTTCCATATCTGTAGCCATGAGGTGGTGTCGGTGCTGTCAATGCTGACTGGGGTGAACATAGCACCGTCTGTTGCATTCCATTTGCAGACAGAGTCGGTTATGGGAATGCTGTACTCCAATCCTTCGGGAATGGGGTGTTCCTTGCCGAATTTGTCAGGCATTGAGTCGAAGAACATGCCAATTAATAACAGTGGTATGGTAACAAAGGTGACAAGGCAAACAATTCCCGCAAAGAATGCCCCTACAGCCCGCCACCATTTTTTCTTGGCCAAAAGAATAATGAATACCGGAACTTGTAGCAACAGGGCTATTGCAGAGAGCGCACAAATGATGAGTCCGACAACCGCATTCCAGTCAATAAGGAATATGGAACTTATGCTAAGCGTAAACGTAATAAGCGGAAATGACCACCAATAGTGTGATATCCAGTTAGTGAATGATTGTTTTGTTACGTTATCTAACATGTTCAAATGGTTTTGTTGTTGTTTGATAACGCACCGGATGATATTTTATTGCGCAAGCCGAAAAAAGGCCTCACATCCCGTAATCCGCCTCTGACAGGTCAATGTTTCCGCTCCGGTTGCCAACGGCAATAAGAACCTTTCCTCTTCATCTTTTCTTACAAGGTTCGTCGAATTTGTTTTTCTTTTTTAATGTATTGATGTTATAGCTTTTATCCAGTTTGGTTTCGTATTTCTCCTTATAGACATCAACGTCTTCTTTTATCTGCTTATAGTAATTAACGTCTGTTTTTATATATACATCTACCATTGAATCGTTTCTGCTTTTGGGGATAATTATTTCGTATGGGAAGTCCTCAATGCCGATATATTTCCTGAAAGAAATTGAATCTGAGAGATATACATAGAATAAATCCGTTGTTGTCGCTCCACCACAAAAACAACGGTATTTCTCCACATAAATGCCATTTGAAAGCGTACTGGTACTATAGTGATTATTATCTCCACAATCGCCATATCCGCAGCCATTGCATAACATTGCCAAAAACAATGGGGATATTAAGTTGATAATTAAACTTTTCCTTTTCAAAAACTTTGTGAATTTACTGTTTGACGACATTTCTGTTTGTTGGCAGGTATCCAAATTATTATGTCCTGTTTTTTTGGGGGGGAATGATACAAACCACT
>JAEEGH010025904.1_pt1 | contig 11727 bp, 5 predicted proteins | sample 9134181 | NCBI WGS metagenome assembly JAEEGH01 (sample SAMN16246544, study PRJNA631951) | gut metagenome | biome: gut microbiome; feature: rumen; material: DP-attached | host: Bos | place: Iran: Karaj | collected 2018-10 | reverse complement strand
GTGATGTCGTTTAGTGCCGTAAAATCTCCGCCCGGAGTATGAAACACACGTGTAACGCCTTCGATCTCCATAACGGGAGCGGGTGTATTTTTGTCTTTGATGTTTTCCATACTACTCCTCCCCCATCTTCAGCGCTTTTGCCACATCGAGTTTTCTTATCGTACCGAAAAGCACAAGAAGGCACACAAGAAGCGCGAGCACTATCACCGCATAGAGCCTCAGGAAATCGCCGCTGTCTGTGACAAGCTGCATCGGGAGGACCTGCCCTGACGCGGAATATGCCGTCTGAAGTATCGGCACAAAAAGCTTTGAGGCCGCAAGTCCCGCTCCTATCCCGCAAAGGACGGAAAAACCGCCCGCAAATATCTGTTCGTTTATAAGTATCTGAAAGATCTCGCTCCTGTGCATGCCCTCGGCGCGGAGTATGCCAAACGTCATCTCGCGCGACCTTATGGACATTATCCAGAAAATGAGATATCCCACCGAGCAAAGGAGCATTGTCACAAGGAATCCCATAGTAAGGATACCGTTCGTGCCCTGAAGCAGAGGATCCGTGACCACCGCTTCGAGGTTTTCCTGCCTGATGCCAAACTTTGAAAGCTCGACGTTCTGACTGTTCACCCAGTCATAAAAGCCGTCGGTATTCCCGGGTTTCTCAAGCTTCATCCACACCTCATAGGGCTGCAGACCCCATTTTTCATAAAGGAGGCCGTAATGCGTGACAATGAGGTATGCGGGCTCAAAATAAAGATTGCCGTCAGCGTCGGTCCGAGAAGCAGAAGGGGTGAAGCCGGGCCAGTAGTCCACAAAATCCACTATCGTACAATAGAGTTTTTTCCCGTCGCTGCTCGTAAAATTGATGTTGTCCCCTATGGAAAAGCCTTTTTCGTCCCTGAATGAAGAAGATACTATGCAGCCTCTTTCGGAGACGGCGAGTTCATTTAAATATTCCCTGTAAGGCTTTTCGTTGAGCCCTGCGGGAAGGGAGGTCACAAGGCCGAATTCCCTGGTATGCACGCCAAGTAGCAGCGTCTGCACGTTTTTGCTCCCGATATTTGCGGTCGCATTGTCATACAGCACTTTGGTATATGCACATACGCCTTCCACATCCCCAAATCTCTCGTAGTCAGGCTCATAGTAGGTAAATTCCTGCCCTTCCTCCTCCACAAGATAGGAATTATCGTGCCACACCTCTTTCATGATGATATCGGCGCCCGAAAGGTAGTCCGCGTCATTTTCGGCATTTTGAAGGAGTGTCCTTGCCATGCTCGCGTGAAACATGCCAAGCGAAACGGAAAGGATCATAAAGAGCATTATGAACTGCTGCTTCACGCCGCGCTTCATGTTTTCCGTAAACGAGATGTAACCTGCAGGCCGCCAGAGATTTTTTCCTATCGTGTAGATAAGCCTTATGATGAGCGGCTGCAGTCTTATGAGCAAAAGCCCGAGACCTACGAGCATCATTGAGGAACTGATATAGATGACGGGGTCCATAGGATTCCCCTTCATCACGTCCTCGGCCATCTTTTCACTCGAACGTGTTGCCGTATAATAGCCGTATGCGGCTATCGCGAGGCATATGAAGTCAAGCCCGATCTTTTCCCAGAAAGCATGCTTTTTCAGTGCTTTTTTCTGCTTTAAGCCCACTATGCTCACCCTGCTGTAGCTCACTGCGGGTACGGTCATGACGATTATGCAGATAAGGCAGGCGGCTGCCGCAAAGATCGCGGTCTCTTTTGTGAAACGGACTGAGAGACTTCGCGATGCGGAAAATTCCATAAAGCTCTTTGTGGCTCCGAGGACCTTTGCAAAAAAGATCCCGAGCGGAACACCGCAAAGACACCCGACGATCATGAGGAAAACGTTCTGGTACAAAAACATCCTGAGGATCTGCCACGTGGAGCTTCCGCGGCTCTTCATCACGGAGATCGCATTTCCTTCAGTCTCGTAGAGCTGCCCGGAAACCATGAAGATAAAGGCGCCCACAAGAAAGAGCACAGGTATCATGAGCATGAACAGTGTCGCTTCGGTCCTGTCTTTTTTTGCGAGAAAAGAATCAAGTATCGCAAGATAAGGAGGTTTTGCAAAACTCTTGCTGTAATCCCCCTCATTCATCATGTAAGTCGTGTATTCATAGAGCTGCTGCACATTATCGGAAGACAATGCCGTGTGGTCGAACATATCGCTAAAGATTGCAGTGCAGCTGTAGGAGGCCGTTTCTCCCGAGAGGAAGAGCTTTTTAAAGCATTCTTCTCCCATGAATATCTGCTGGTTTGCGCTTTTTGACACCATCTGCCAGTAAAAATCGTTTGATGAGGATGCCGCAAAAACTCCTACGACCTTGAGGACGATCTTGTTCCCGTCGGCATCTTTAAGCCTCGTGTTCAGCGTTTCTCCCACAAGGAGCTTTAAACGCACCATGGCATCAGAGCTTATCACAACTTCGACCTCGCCCTGTTCGTTCATGCCCTCATCCGAAAACAGCTTTCCGGACAGGATCTTTACGTGTTCTCCGAGATTTGAGTAGGATCCGATCCTTACAGACACATCTGTAACATCGTCACGGTTCATCGTAGATGAAACTGAACTCGGACCCAGAGTAAAAAATCCGACGGTCTCTTTTTTAGTGACTCCCATCTGAGAATACAGTTCTTCCGCGGCACGCTCGGCATTGAATATCTCCTGAGGGTCGCCTTTTTGAGGGATCACAACGTTAAATTTGGTGTATGCGGGCCATTTTCCCGTTTTTGAAATGGTGTTTGAAAATTCGTCACGCAGCATCCTGTTGAGCGCAGCGTCTTTATACAAAGGGAAGCTCACTGCTGTCGCAACGAACAATATGATCCCGGCCACAAGGCAGAGTGTCATCCACTTTTTTGAGCCGAGTCTTTGAAACATTACTTTAAGCATACCTCATCCCCCTCAGACAGCCCCGAAATGCAGTAGTAATAATCGTTATCCCTTCCGCATGAAACAAATGTCGCACTGTGTACACTTCCATCGGCATACACAAGGTTCACAAAATATGAGCCTCCGTAGATGGTCACCGCGCTCTTCGGGACTGCGACCATGTTCTTATATGTCACAAGCTCCGCTTTTACACCGATCCTTACGCGTCTTCCCGCTGCGCTCACGGCCTGCATTGCCTGAGCCACCGCATCCGGTGAGAGCTGTATCAAAGTATAGTCGCTTTTTAAAGTCATTGCTTCGGCGATATCCCCGAGAGTCACCACTTTTCCTTTCGCCTCTGCGCCTGCGTTTCCTGCGGATAAGGTAAGAGTGACCTCCGTTCCGTACGGGAGCTTGCTTCCGGCATCAACCGCGACATAGCAGTTTTCGGGATCCGCCACGGTAATGAGCAAAGTCCCCGGCCGCAAAACGTCGCCGTCTTTGATATCCGCGAGCGTTGCCACAATGCCGCTGTGTTCGGATACTATCTCCTTGCACGCAAGATCACGTTCTATCACAGCTATCTGCTGTGTGAGCTTTTCGATCTCGGCCTGTGATGCGTTCCTTTCCTTAAGTCTCTGCAATTTAAGGCGGAGTCTCTCAAGTTCTATGTCATCTCCGGTCACGTGTATGCGCGCAATGACGTCTCCGGCTTTCACGATGTCATACTGTTCCACCGTAAATTCGGTAAAATACACCGTTCCGTTTGAAATGGCGGCATACTGTGAAGACGACTCGGGATACATAAAATATCCGTTTTTTGAAAACTCCGTAACGTAATCCGCAGTCACAACACTTGCATGCCTGCCGTTATCGTCCACGGCGACGCTGTTTGATATGCGTTCGCCCACAGCGGCACCCGACAGTATCTCTGTATATACGCCGTCCGTAACACCTGTGGTTATATATCTTTTCTCACTGCTCCCGCCGTTCATCACATAGATATACGTTCCGGAAGCATCTTCTCTTATCTCGTCCTGCGCGATGGAGGGAACATGTGAAACGCTTGCGCTCACCAGCACGAGCACGGCGTTCGCTCCGATATTGACAAGACCTTCGGGGTCCGAAAGTCTGAAGGTCGTGGCCGACTTTTCGGCATCGGAGTGCTCAAAGATCACGTCAAATCTTTTTCCTTCTATCAGAGCATACAGCTCCTTTGCAGCATTTATCGTCTGCGGCCTTATAAGATCGGTCTTCAGGAATTTCTGTGAAACATCGGTGACGGAGATCACTGCGGCTCCCGCTTTTACAGTGTTTTCGGTAAGGAAAATGCTTGCGACGCTTCCGTCGATACCGGAAACGATGACGCTTTTTTGAAGTTCCGCCTTCAGTCCGTTGAGTTCCTTTTCATAGTAGGCGCTGTCAAGGTCGTAAAGCTGTTTTTGCTTAAGATACGCGTCAAAAGCGCCGGGATCGTTTCCTTCATCGTAAGCGGCTTTCAGTTCTTCGGCTTTTTCCAGCTCATCATTTAAAAGCGACTCGATCCTCTCTATCCTTTTTTCTATGTCGGAAGAATCGGTGCCTGCAAGCACATCGCCTTTTTTTACTTCGGTTCCCGGAAAAGCATTGATATAAAAACCGTTTACGGCTTTTGAAAACGAATATTCCTCAACATAAGGCGAAACGGTGGTCGCATAGGTTTCGGTAAGTGAAATGTTTCTGTATGCCACTGTCTCCTGTTCGGTAACAAACCCCACAGGATCGACCAGTTCTATGTATTCCTCGTTATGCTGCGCCTCATTGCAGCCTCCGAGAAGGAGGCAGAGTGAAAACAGGCACAGGAAAGAACTATTTTTCTTCATCTCAGCACCACATCTCCTTCCGAAAGCCCGGAAAGTATCTCCGTTCCGTCGTCACCTTCAATGCCTGTGGTGACATAGCGCATTTCCCGCACATTGTTCTCACCCGGTACATAAACATAGTGTTCCTCACCGATATCATGTATCACATTTGCGGGAAGCTTCAGCACATTTTCCTTGTGGGCGAGCACCACATCTATATATCCCGAAGTCCCGACAGGTATCGAGGCGTCGCGATAATCATCGGTAAGCGCATAGTAAAGCTTATCGTCCCATTCCCCGGTATTTACGGGCATGAGTTCATAGGTTCCTGCCGCAGATCCTATATTTATCCTCATCAGGACGTTTTCGTCTTTTGAAAGAAATTCCGTATTCCTGTTCTTTGTGAGCGTAAAAATGCACGATGTCTCGTCGACGATCGTCATCACTTTTTCACCCTCGGTGGATGTTGAGCCTTTCAGCTGTCCCTTTATCCAGGTGACAGTCCCGGCTGCGGGCGCAAATATCCTGGAGCCCTCAAGTTCCTCATAAAGCGCCTTGAGCTTCAGTTCATCAATATAGATCTCATCCTCAAGGTCCTCGGCCGCATAGCTTTCCTTGTCGTCTATTGCGGAGAGCAGCACCTTGTTCCTTTCGATCTTGTATTCCGCTTCCCTGATACGTTCCTCCAGGTCGCTTCCTCCAAGCTTTATCAAAAGGTCGCCTTCAGATACCTTGTCTCCCTTTTCGACCTCGATCTCTGAAACGAGTTTACCCGAAATGTTTACTGTTACACTTGTTTCTTCCTGTTGCTGATAAGTGCAGATCACGGATTTTGTGCTCGTAACATCCCCTCTTTTTACGATCACGGTGGAATATGATATCTGCTGTTCCAGTTCGGGAACGACAATAAGCCCTCTTTCCGCATCCGCCGCTTCACCGCAGCCGGAAAGAAGCAAAAAGACCATTCCCGTAAGGATCATGACTTTATGTTTCATCTCACACCTCTCCTTCCCCTTATAAAAATCCACGATAATTTAATCACTTTTGGATATTACAGACAATAATCATTTTATTAAAACACAAAAACCGGAAGGGCGTTCATTCCCTTCCGGTCTTTGATCACTGTATGAATTCAGTAACGATCTTCAGATCGTATACAGCAGTTTACTCCTGATTAAGAACCTCATATGCAAATTCCGCAAAATCACCACGTGTCATCACAGCATCGGGTGTCTCTGTGGAAAGACCGAACCCATATGAAAGGTTCATAAGATCACAGAATATCTTCTCTGTGATCACCTGGTCGGGATCCTCGTCTGCCTTGATGATGTTGTAGCCGGCAAGGAAAGCTCTTGCGGTATCGTAATCATTTCCGCTTCCGCCCGCGAAAATGTAAATGAGGTTTACAAGATCACGCATCGTAGCGTTCTTCGCCGTGCCGAATTCGGTGTCGCTGACAGGCGCCATTACCTGATTTTCGATCACATAACGAAGTGCGGTATAGTCATAATCTCCGCCTTCCTTGACATCGGCATACTCAGCCTTTGATGCATCCTTTGCGTTGAAAGGATTGAGGATGACATCGTAAAGATCCTTGTTGTCGTTGATCTTTCCGGCACTTCCCGCTGTATAGAGGACACCGTTGTCATAGGCGTTCTTGTAGATCTTTGCGGCTTCCTTTACCTTTTCGGGAGTAACGGCCTTTAGCTGCTTCATGTATTCAAGCTGGTAGCCCTGCTCCTCGCCGACCATGATCGTAGTGATGGCATTTTCGGCGCCCGCAAGCTCTCCCACAGGCTGAGCATATCCTGAATATGCGCTGAGGATATAGCCGTTCAGCGTATCCTGATCGATGGCAAGCGCCTCGATCATTTCGGGAAGTTTCTCATAGGTGTCAAATGTCTCTCGGATGTTGGGGTCACGGTATGTAATGAGATACATGCCGTAAGCAGCCATAAAACCGTTCCAGGGTGTGTATACACCATATCCGTCACGAAGAGTCGGAACAAGGATGGTATCAGCAACAAGAGACGCGATTGCGTCAAAGCCGGCATCATACTCCTCGATGCCGAGCTGTCCGTAGTTTGCGATGATGCAGTTGAACTGAACATTGCTGTCCACGATCAGTGCTTCATTGTAAGCGGGCGCGGGAATGTCATACACTGCAGGTGTTCTTGTTACGGAAGGCATATCTGCAAAAAATGCATCCGCAAGAGCACGGTTTACATTGATGCTCTCCTTGTTGCCCGCAAAAGTCGAGACTGCGCCGGCCTTGTTCTTAAAGAACTCCTGCATTGCCGCAAATTTCTTTCCGGGCTCGTCGGAACCTGTCTGGAGCAGAGCCTCGAGCTGTTCAAGGAACTGGTAGTACTCAACGTAATTCATGTACGAATAGAGTCTGAGCGAAGGGATCTCCACGCCGAGACCACGATAGAGCGCAATATTGTAAGGGTTTGAATTGATGCTGTTTCTGGTCGCAGTCTTCTGAGCCTGTACCTTTTCAAGAAGCTTTGCCTTGTCATCAAACTTTGTCTCAAACAGAAGTTCCTTCACAAGGTCGTAGCCCTCGTCAAGATCCTCGTCGACAGCTGTCCATGATGCTACAAGATATGTAACGAAACCGTCGAGGTCAAGCTCGTCACTTATCTCCTGAATGCTTACGCCGATCGATCCGTCATACAGGTAACGGGACATAAGTACTGAGAGCTCATCCTCACTGTGCTTTGTGGTATCAAGCTTTCCGAGAAGACGAGTGAAAAGTCTGAGCCAGTGGATATCCTCCTGAGGAACGGCCGCAGCGTCGAAATATACGGAAGCTGTGCCGACTCCGTCAACGTTTGCGACAGCGTCAATCTTTCTGATGCCGTCGTCACCTGTGACATCGTTCACATCATAGATCCTTACCTCTTCGGGAAGGCTTGAAACGTCGACAGCCTTGAGGTAAGCGATAGCCTCACTGAAGTCCTCCTCTTCCGCGGGAGCGTTGGTCTCTGCAACGATCGCGTTGATCTCATCCTGGGAAAGTGATGCCTTTATAGTGGCAAGCTTATCTGCGAGAGCGGCGTCCTTTACTTCCTTTGCTCCGGCATCGGGATAAACGGTCACAAGCGCTGTGAGGTCGTTTCCTACAAACCACTTCTGCGCAGCTGCCTGATAAGCACCGTTGTTCATCTCGGCAAGCTTGTCGAGATATTCCACGTTCTCGATATACTTGAAGGCATCGCCTGTTACGGCATAATCATATGCAAAGCTGTAGATGATGCCCTCGATGGGATTTGAATTCTCCTGGGAAAGCCTTGTGGAGAGATTGAGGGATGCAACATAACTGTCAACAAGGTCCGCGGCGAAACCGTTTGCGGCAACATCCTTGAAAGCCTCATCGACTATTTTCTTTATAAGTTCCGCATCGCCCTTATTTACATTGTTTACGGTGATGCAGATGCCGTCATCCTCTGCGGCAAGTTCTCTTCCGATCCCGAAAGAAGCCGAAGGGAACGCTCTCTTCATTGCCTGTCCGAGGACGGATGATGTTGAGCCGAGGAGCGAACACATATTGTCAACAACATGCTCCTGCTCGATATCGTCACGGAGTCCGGGAACGATGATATAGTACTCTACAACGGAAGTATTGTTGACATCGGTCTCAGCAGGCATAGGATAACCGTATTCCGCCGAAACGGGGCCTGTGAGCCTTGTGTATTCCTTATCCTCGAACTTGAACTCGGACTTTTCGTAATTCTCATAATATCCGTCAAGTACCTTGAGGAAAGCGGTGGGATCCTCAAACTTTCCGTAAAGGAAAGCAACAGAGTTTGAAGGATGATAATAGAGACTGTGATAGTTCTTTAATGCTTCCCATGTCATCTCCGGGATATGATCGGGATTTCCGCCGTAATCAAATCCGAGAACGGAGCCGGGAAAAGCTGTCTTGTAAGCCATCTGTGAAGCAAACCTGTTGAGTGTGAATGAACCCTGCATCTCACTGTAAACGGTTCCTTCAATGATCATTTCGTCTTCCGGCTTTTCAAGGCGATAACGCCATGCTTCGGTACGGAAGATCTTTTCATTCTGAAGGATGAGCGGATGATAGCATGCATCCGTATAGTACTCGGCAAGCTTTAAAAGCTGTGCTTCACTGAGCGAACCAACAGGATAACAGGTCATTGCGTCTGTGGTATAGGCGTTTACATAAGTATTGTATGTCTGATAAGAAACCGCCCACCAGAGCTGGTCATAAGGATACTTGTCCGAACCGCAGAGGCAGGAATGCTCAAATACATGAGGAAGTCCTGTGTCATCGACGGGTCTTGTGTTGAACGTGAGCTGGAACGCTCTGTTTGTATCCTCATTTGCAATGTAGACAAACTTCGCGCCGGTCTTCTGATGCTCATAAAGAGAAACATCCGACTGGATGAGAGGGAAATTCCTCGTCTCAATGAGCTTGAACCCGTAAACGACATCAGGGTCCGGTGTGGGTGTGGGTGTCATTGTGGGTGTTGCCGTCGCCGCAGGCTCCGTGGGTGCCGTTGTCGGTTCGGGCGCCTTTGTGGCTGCTGCCGTAGGCTCAGCCTTCGGTGTGTTCGTGGTCTTGGCGTCTTCGATCTTGACACCGCAGCCCGCGAAGAGAGATGCCGCAAGACATGCAGTCAGCAGCAGAGATAAAAACTTCTTCATTTTTCTCCCCTTTCAGGTAATAAAATCGCCGGTAAGACCATCGGGCCCCACCGACGTGATTTGTGTGACATTATACAGCAAAAACAGGTTCAAATCAAGAAAAATGTATACACGGATGCATCACGTCCTCGGTAGTTTCGCCCTTTCCTCATCCACCACCGACTTGTCCAGTCTCTCAAACAATATGCCGATCTCGGGAAGAACGTATCCCGCCTGAACGCTCTTATATGTCCAGCTTTCATCCTGCCCGAACCACTTGCACACCTTTTCGGAAGAGAACGGAAGGAAAGGCGCCAAAAGGACCGCCAGATTTGCTATGATCTGAACGCACTGATAAAGCGTGTTTCTGCAGGCTTCTTCATTGCTTGTCCTTGTTTTCCAAGGCTCCTGCTCGTCAAAAAACTTGTTGGCTTTTCTTACCACCTCAAACACTCCCTCAAGCGCATCCTTAAAGCATCCCTTTTCGATGCGGTCGGCGGTCGCGGTATAGAGATCATGTAAGGTACTCTCCCATTCGGCCGATAAACTGCCCTCCGGCACAATTCCGCCGAAATACTTATTTACAAAAGCAAGGCTCCGATTGATGAAATTACCGTATGCTCCAAGCAGTTCCCCGTTATGATCGTTAACATATTCGACCCATGAAAAATCCGCGTCCTTCTTTTCCGGTCCGTTGGCAAGGAAATAATACCTTAATGAATCCGCGTCATACCTGTCCAAAAGGTCTTTTACCCATATCGCGTAATTACGGCTCGTCGAAATCTTTCTTCCTTCCAGCGTCAAGTACTCGCTCGACACTATCCTGTCGGGAAGGTGATAGCCACGGCCATGCGCAAGCAGCAATGCAGGCAGGATTATAGTGTGAAAAGGGATGTTGTCCTTACCGTGCACATAGTAATGCGTCGCATTCTCTCCGAACAGTTCTTCAAAACTCTCGCCGTTCCTGTCGGTCACCTGTTTTGCTGCCGACAGGTATCCCAGCACATTTTCGGCCCAGATATAGATCGACTTCTTTTCATACCCTTCCTTCGGAACGGGAATGCCCCAGTCAAGATCGCGGGTCAGCGCTCTGTCACGCAAACCCTCGTCAATATAACGGTTTGTGAATGCTATTGCGTTCTTTCGCCAGTATTTGCCGCTATTTACCAGTTCTTTCAGTTCCTTTTCCAATTTTGTGACCGCGAGATAAAGGTGCGTGGAAGGCCGGAATGTCACAGGGTTTTTGCATGTTGCGCAAACAGGCTCCTTTAGATTTTCGGGGTCGAGGACCGTGCCGCAGGCATCGCATTGGTCTCCCCTTGCCGGTTCTCCGCATTTCGGACATGTTCCGACAACAAATCTGTCTGCCAGAAACGATCCGCAGCATTCGCAGTACGCCTGCGGAGTCTCTTTTTCGTAGACGTACTTTCCTTCATACATTTTCCTGTGAAATTCCCTGACAAATTCCTTATGTGCCTCATCCGACGTCTTTGTATAACAATCATAGCTGAAGCCAAGGCGCTTAAAGCAGTCCGTAAACTCCTCATGATAATGGTCGCTGATCTCACGCGGCGTTTTTCCCTCTGCCTTTGCCCTTATGGCTACTGGCGTTCCGTGGCAGTCGCTTCCGGACACAAAATAAACCTTGTCCCCACAGGCTCTGTGGTATCTTGCAAGCACGTCTCCGGGCAAAAGGCCTGCGATGTGCCCGATGTGTAATGAGCCGTTGGCATAAGGCCAGGCTCCTCCGATCAAAATATTTCTGTTCATTTCTGTTCCTCCTCATGAATTAAGATCGATAACAATAAGCTATTAATGTTTTATGGTATAAAAAAAGCCCTCCTCTCTGAATAAAATTCAGGGACGAGAGCAATATGCTTCGTGTTACCACCCTAATTCACCCATACCTCACGATATGAGCCTTATCAGCTACGGACGGGAAATGATCCGTCGATAGCCTGTCACTGTAACGGGTGAACCCGTCGTAGCCTAAGCATTCCGCCTCGGTACGCAGCTCCAAGACCATGTTCGGATGTCGCTTCCTTACCGGCTCTCACCTGCTCCGGCTCTCTGTGAAGGTCCTGACAACCTACTCTTCTTTTCACGGCTTTGCTGTAGGTTACCACAAAAGGATGTGTTTTTCAAGACTAATTTCTTTTTTGAAAACCCCTGTGGTCAAACAAACTCACCAAACACAGTGTTCGCGACGTCCGTTCCGAACTCAGTCAGTCGAATGTTTTCCGCGTTTTCCGCGTTTTCCTCGATCAGTCCTTGTGACAAAAGCCGGTCCAAAACCCCCGGAAAAGCATCGTCCCTCGAGATTCCGAACCTACGCTCTACTTCA
>JAEEGH010025903.1_pt1 | contig 11727 bp, 10 predicted proteins | sample 9134181 | NCBI WGS metagenome assembly JAEEGH01 (sample SAMN16246544, study PRJNA631951) | gut metagenome | biome: gut microbiome; feature: rumen; material: DP-attached | host: Bos | place: Iran: Karaj | collected 2018-10 | reverse complement strand
CTTCATGATGAGTGCGCAAAGGGCAGGGGAGAGGGTCAGCGCGTTGAAGAGCGAGATGCCCACAGCGATGGCCATCGTCAGTCCGAACTGCGTGTAGAATGTTCCCGTGACACCACCGATGAAGCATACTGGCACGAAGACGGCCATGAACACCAGTGTGGTGGTGATGAGGGCCGAGGTAATGTTGTGCATGGCAAACTCTACACTCTCCGTTCTACACTCTCCACTATTAGCTGGACCGCCCATGGCCAACATTTTAAGCACGGCATCCTGCGTATGGTCACTGGAGTCCTTAGCTCTGCCCTCGCGCTGCGCAATCCAAATATTCTCATGCTTTTGGGTGACAGCATAGTGGATATAGCGACTCATTAACTGACTGGAACGCATCATCTCATGAGCTGTCAGACCGCGACGAACGGTGAAAGCTTTGTTCATACGCACCAACCGCTTTATCCAAGGGTAGATGAGCAGGTTGTCGCCAATGCCAATCTCAACGGTTGTAGGATAGCCTGCTTCAACCAGCATCACGTCAAGGAATGCCGAGTCGAGCACGATGTCACGATGGTTCGAGACGAAGGTATAGCGTAACGATTTATCCCTTGGCAGCAGTTTTTCATTGAACGTACAGCCATCAGTATGTTTACGGATAATCCACTTAACGACGGGCTTCATGAAACGCTGTTGGAAGTCGAGCGGTGTCTTTACACCGATAAATGCCAGCTTCAGCAGTCCGTTGCGCACACTTTTGGGCAACCAAGGGACAAAGCCTTTCAACACCAGCGAGAATTGCCGATCATTAATCAGCTCATCAAACGCTTGTTGCATCTCGCCCGCTTCGTAGGGTCTTATCTCATCGAACTCGTTACTCATAGCGGTAGCCAATTATTCACTTTTCACCTCTTAGAACTGATTCTCCACGATATCCGTCAGCACCTCTGTCATGGTCATACCTGCAGCCTTTACCTGCTGGGGGATGAAGCTGGTGGGCGTCATACCTGGAGTAGTATTCACCTCGAGCATCGTAATCTTGCCGTCCTTCGAAATGATATAGTCGATACGGATGATACCATTGCAGTGCAGGATATCGTAGATGTGGCTGGTAATCTCGCGAGCCCGGCGAGCCCAATCCTCACTGATACGCGCTGGAGTAATCTCCTGTACCTGACCATTATACTTGGCATCGTAGTCGAAGAACTCATTCTGTGTTACCACCTCGGTAATTGGCAGTATCACAGTCTTCTCGTTTGTCTTGTAGATACCAACGGTGATTTCCGTTCCTGCCAGATACTGTTCTACCATCACTTCATCGCTCTCGAGCATAGCCTTGCGCAGAGCAGGAGCCAACTGGTCCTTATTCTTTACCTTCGACACGCCAAAGCTCGATCCATCGGTAGCAGGCTTCACGAAGCAAGGCATTCCGATGCGCTGCTCAATCTGATCTTCACTAACCAAATCCTCATAACCACGGCGGATGAGCAACGAGTCAGCAACACTGACACCATAGCCGCGCAGATACTGGTTAAGCACAAACTTGTCGAAAGTCATAGCCTCAATCAGCACGCCACTTGTAGAATAGGGAATATCTACGAGGTCGAAATAGCCCTGCAGAATACCGTTCTCACCTGGAGTACCGTGAATGGTGATATAGGCATAATCGAAGAGCTTGGCCTTACCGTCTTCCACAAACGAGAAGTCGTTACGGTCAATCTTTGCCGTGATGCCACCAGGCAGTTCCACGTGCCAGTCCTGACCCTTGATGTCAACGATATACACATTGTATCGCTCTTTGTCGAAGAACGAATAGAGACCCTGAGCCGAGCGCAGTGACACGTCGTGCTCTGAAGAATCGCCACCACAGACGATGGCAATGTTACGTTTCAGTTGTTTCATATATTTTTTATTTATTCGTTATTTCGTTATTCCGTTATTTCGTTATTACGTTATTTAGTTATGACGAGTATAGTTACGCCATTTGTCAATGAGCGCCGCCATGTCGTCAGCCAGTTCGCTGGTGAAGTCCATCTGTTCGTGGGTCACGGGGTGGACAAATCCCAGCGTCTTTGCATGCAGGGCCTGACGCGAACAAAGCTTGAAGCAATTCTGGATGTAGGCCTTATAGGATGCCGTGCGCTCGCCTCGCAGAATTTCCGTACCACCATAGCGCTCGTCGCTGAACAACGGATGACCGATATGTTTCATGTGAGCCCTTATCTGGTGTGTACGGCCTGTCTCCAAACGACATTCCACCAATGTGGTATAGCCGTAGCGCTCAAGCACCCGATAGTGAGTGACGGCGGTTTTGCCGACATCACCTCCTGCTGGGAATACCGCCATGCGTTGACGGTCACGCGGGTCGCGTCCGATATTACCCTCAATACGCCCAGTGTCCTCTGTGAAGTTACCCCATACCAAGGCGACATAGCTGCGATGGGTATCGTGATTGAAGAACTGCGCTCCCAACTCCGTCTTGGCATCAGGGGTCTTGGCAACGACAAGCAGTCCACTGGTATCTTTGTCAATACGGTGAACCAGTCCTACGCTGGGGTCGTTAGGGTCGTAGCTGGGCAGATTGCGGAGGTGCCAGGCAATGGCGTTAACCAATGTCCCATGAAAATTGCCCACCCCTGGGTGAACTACCAACCCTGCAGGTTTGTTGATGACCATCAACTGGTCGTCTTCGTAGACCACATCAAGGGGAATATCCTCAGGCTCGATGGTCGTATCGTAGTGCGGACGGTCGAGCATCAAAGTAATGACATCGCCTGCACGCACCTTATAGTTACTCTTGACAGGTTTGCCATTGACATGGACAAAACCGGCATCAGCCGCTTTCTGAATGCGGTTACGGGAAGAATGCTGCACATGCTCAGACATGTATTTGTCGATACGCGCAGGCTCCTGACCGCGATCCACCTCCATGCGCAGATGCTCGTAGAGCTGACCATCGCCCTCTTCGTCAAGGCTCAGCGCGACGTCGTCCAATTCTTCGACCTGAAGGTCGAAGTGTGGCACGCAATCGTCGACCAGAAGATCCTGTGTCTTATCGCTTATGTCTGTCATCATGATTTATTCTCCTACAACGGGTTCGGTTACCTCCTCAAAATCGTCGGCTAAATTCTCTTGAGGTTCAGCATACGACTGGTCCACATATTCATAATCATCCGCCTCGCTGATAGTGCCTCCTCCCACAAGCAAGGTCAGCGGATAGTCAATGGGGATACGGTCGCCATTTGACACACGACGTCCACGACACACAATGCCATAAACCCAGTCGCGCTCGCCAGGTACCGTTTGTGCAGGCAACAGACGGAAGCCCATTGCCATCAGTTTGGCTTCAGCCTCGCGAACACTGGAGTTATCGACAATGTCAGGGATGGTAAACGACGGTGACGACGGTGAATTGACTGTCACGTAGATGATATGCCCCTGCTTTACTTTCGTACCATTGCCTGGTGTCTGAGCCAGGATACAGTCGGCAGGCAGGGTCTTGTTATAGCCAGAGTCACTGACCAGAATAATCAATCCCTCCTGTTCCAGCAACAGACGGGCTTTGTTATACGTCATACCCTGAACTTTTGGCACTACAACACCCTCACCATGATGGGTGTAATATTCGAGACCATACTTTACACCAAAGCACAGAAATACCACTACTAAGGCCATTGCCAGCAGGTTCCCCCACAGGTAGAGGCTGCCCATTTTTCCAAAGAATTCCTTCGCGTTCATGAACCATATGCTATTATGAAGGGCAAAATTACAAAGAAATATTGAGACAACAAAAAAATTGGGTATATTTCTTAGAAAATACACCCAATTCTTATGCGTGACGATTGATTACTTTCCGTGATGCTCGTCAGATACAGTTAACTTCTTACGGCCCTTAGCGCGGCGAGAAGCCAGTACGCGACGACCATTCTTTGTTGCCATGCGCTCGCGGAAGCCATGCTTATTTACGCGGCGACGATTGTGCGGCTGAAATGTTCTTTTCATTGTTCTATCGTTATTTTATTTGTTGTGATTCGACAATATATCCTCCGAAAATCGGAGTTTCGGGCTGCAAAATTACATAATTATTTCTAATTGTGCAAGTTTTAGACGATTTTTCTCAATATTTTATTCATTTTTCACGGAAAATTCGTACCTTTGCACCCGCAAAAGTGACAATTACATTATTAAATAGCTATTTTTTATGATTAATTCACAAGACATTAAGAAAGGAACAGCCATCCGTATGGACGGTGGCATTTGGGTATGTATTGATTTCCAGCACCGCAAGCCTGGTAAGGGTAACACCATCATGAACATCAAACTGAAGAACGTCAGCGACGGCCGCGTGCTGGAGCGCCGCTACAACATCGGTGAGAAGTTGGAGGACGTCGTCATCGAGCACCGCGACTACCAGTACCTCTATGAGGATCAGGAAGGCCGCATCTTCATGAATCAGGAGACCTTCGAGCAGATTCCCATCGCCAACGACCTCGTTATCGGTCATGAGTACATGAAGGAAGGCGACGTCGTATCTGTTGTCAGCGACACCACCGACGGTACTATCCTCTATGCCGAGATGCCCGTTAAGACCATCCTGAAGGTGACCCACTCTGAGCCTGGTATCAAGGGCGACACCGCTACCAACACCTTGAAGCCCGCTACGCTGGAGACTGGTGTTGAGGTTCGCGTTCCCCTGTTCATCAACGAGGGTGACCTCATTCAGGTTGACACCCGCGACGGTTCTTATCTGGCTCGCGCTAAGGAGTAATGAGATATTCCATTATCGTACCTGTCTTCAACCGTCCTGACGAAGTGGACGAGTTGCTGGAGAGCCTTAGCTCCCAAACACTTAAGGACTTCGAGGTGGTAATAGTGGAAGACGGTTCACAGATTCCCTGCAAGGATGTTTGCGACAAATACGCAAACATCCTTGATTTGCATTATTACTTCAAGGAGAACAGCGGTCCAGGACAAAGCCGCAACTATGGCGTAGATCGTGCTCAGGGCGAGTATGTCATCATTCTCGACTCCGATGCTGTTACTCCTCCGGGCTTTATGCAGGCTATTGACGACGAATTAAAACGCCAGCCTACGGACGCCTGGGGCGGTCCTGATGCTGCCCACGAGTCGTTCTCTGACATTCAGAAGGCCATTTCGTATGCTATGACCTCGTTCTTTACGACGGGCGGCATTCGTGGTGGTAAAAAACAACTCGACAAAAAGTTCTATCCCCGTTCGTTCAACCTCGGCGTACGTCGTGAGGTGTATCAACAGTTAGGTGGATTCACAACAGAGCGCTTTTCCAAAATGTCGCTCTATGGTGAGGACATCGACTTCAGCCTTCGCATCTATAAGAACGGATACAGCTGTCGTCTGTTCCCTGAGGCTTGGCTGTGGCACAAACGCCGTACGGATTTCCGTAAGTTCTGGCGACAGGTCTATAACAGCGGTTATGCGCGCATCAACCTTTGGCGCAAATATCCTGAAGCCCTCAAGCCCGTTCACGCTCTGCCGGCAGTCTTTACGATAGGCGTCGCTGGCCTGTTGTTGCTCTCCGTGTTCTCTGTATTGGCATTTATACCTCTTATATTATATAGTGTCCTCATCTTCATCGACTCCACTATCCGCAACAAGAGTGTGATGGTGGGACTCAAATCCATTCCGGCAGCCTTCATCCAACTCATTGGCTATGGCGTAGGCTTCCTGGAGTCGTTGTTTACGAAAAAGCATGGATAAACTGAACATCAACCAGTGGGCAGAGGAAGACCGTCCGCGCGAGAAACTCATGCGGCTCGGTCCGTCGGCACTGACTGATGCCGAGTTATTGGCCATACTGGTTGGTTCAGGATCCACGAAGGAAGATGCCGTCACGCTGATGAGGCATATTCTGGCTGACTGCAACAATAACCTGAATACCTTGGGAAAACTCACCATTCGCGACCTTTGCAAATATAATGGCGTAGGCGAAGCAAAGGCCATCACCATCCTTGCTGCCTGCGAACTGGGCAAACGTCGACAAAGCGGAAAACCCGAAGAACGTCCCGACTTGGGCACTGCGACCCTCATCTACAACTACATGCATCCACAATTGCAGGACCTTGACGTCGAAGAGTTCTGGTTGTTGCTCATGAACCAAAACCACCGCCTCATCAAACAGATACGTATCTCGCACGGAGGTATCACAGAGACGGCAGTCGACATTCGTATCATCATCCGCGAGGCTGTACTCGCCAATGCAACCATGCTAGCCATTTGCCATAATCACCCCTCAGGTTCGTTACGTCCCAGTCCGATGGACAACGACCTGACAACCAGCATCCAACGCGCCTGCCAGCTGATGCGCATCAAATTTCTCGATCACGTCATCATCACTGACGGAGCCTACTACAGCTATTGCGAAACAGGTCGCGTTTGATTGATGATTTTGGCTTCGAGGCGTTTGGCGCGCGCTTCGGACTGAGTAGAAAGCTTACCCTTCAGATATTGTTCAATGATGAGTGCGGCCATCGGAGCGGCGAGGTCGGCACCGAAACCTCCGTGTTCGACATACACACTGACGGCAATCTTTGGGTCGTTCATCGGTGCAAAGGCGATGAATGCCGAATGGTCGGCACCAGGATTCTCGACAGTTCCCGTCTTGCCACAAATAGGATACGTGGTGCGGATGCCGGTGGCCGTACCCTTCTCTACAGCCAAGCGCATACCCTCCACAACAGGCGCATAAGCCTCTGGCACCACCTTGGTCTGACGACGGGTCAGGTAACGCTGGTTCTTCGTGTCCTTATGGATATGCGGCACGTAGAACCACCCCCTATTGGCAATAGTGACAGCGAGGTTACATAACTGCAAGGGCGTCAGCGTGACGTCGCCCTGTCCCATGCCTGCCCACCAGATGGTCTTTCCGTCCCAGCCCTTCGGATAGCGACGGTTCAGGTAGTCGGCACCAGCCAACAGACCACCCTGTTCACCGGCAATGTCAATATGCATAGGACCACCCAGTCCCATCGACTGCATATAGCTGCGCCAAGTGGTGATTGCCTCGTCGCGCGTCTCATACATAAAGTCATCGTTGATCATCGAAGCGAACGTCATCAGGAACCACGTGTTGCACGACTGCGCCAGCGCATCCTTCAGTTTCAAGGGCGACCGGTGCTGATGACAACCCACCTTGATATTACCATCCGTCACGCCATTCTCACACTTCACAGCGGTCTCTGGAGTGATACTGCCCTCAGAAAGCATCACCAATGCTTGCGCCGTCTTAAATGTCGAACCAGGAGCCTGCGGTTTCCCGATAGCCTGACGGACATCACTACCCTGAGGGGTGTTCGTCGCCAGACAGAGTATCTCGCCGTTGGCAGGATTGATGGCCACAATGGCTCCCGTCTTACCTTTCAGCAGACGTTCACCCAATTGTTGCAGCAAAGGACGCAGCGTCAATGGTCCATCCGTCGGCAGGTCTTGTGCGTTCAGTGACAAACTCGTCATGAGCAGCATGGCGAATGTTAAAAAAAAGCGATATTTGTGTTCCATTTTTGTTGTTGCCGTGTATATTTGTTGCAAAGATAGCACTTATAGTCGACAAAAAGAAATAAAAAACATTTTTATTTTGTTATGTGCTCACTTTTTTGTACCTTTGGCGGCGAAAAGAAAAAACAATGGACAAGCAACTATCAAAAATAGACTTTGAAAATGCTCGTGCCGAGGTGTTCTGTTTTGACAACGGCACGGAGGTAAAGGAATATCACGTGATGATTCACGTGAGCAAAAAGGGACTGACGTATGCCAAACAGTTAGAGGCAGTGATGGACGCATACAATGGTTTGCTGGACCAGCTTCCAGGACGTCCGCAGGCAGTGTTCAAGCGTTACTTCCTGAGTGACGCTGCCAATCAGGCTGAGGATATATTCGCTTCGGATATGACCCCATGTGCCAAGAGCGTCATCCAGCAAGCTCCCCTCGATGGTACAAAGGTGGCTTTGTGGGTATATATGATGACGGGGGTACAGACAGGAGTAGCCAGAAGCGGACTCTACGAAGTACGTCACGGACAGTTCCGCCATCTGTGGAACGGCAGTGCCTGCAACCTGGCAGCAAACTCAGAATACCAGATGCGCCTCTTGTTCAACGAGTACATCATGCAGTTGGCTGAAGAGGGATGTAAACTGTCAGATAACTGCATCCGCACGTGGCTGTTCGTCAATGATATCGACCTGAACTACGGTGGTGTCGTCAGAGCCCGCAACCAGGTGTTCTTCACCCAGGGACTGACACAGCATACCCACTTCATTGCCTCAACGGGTATTGGTGGACGCCAGCAGGATCCTAACGTTCTGACGCAGATGGACAATTACGGTATTGCCGGTATCCAACCCGAACAGATAAACCATCTCTATGCTCCTACGCACCTGAACCGCACCAGCGACTATGGCGTGAGTTTCGAGCGCGGCACACGCGTGGACTACGGTGACCGTCGCCACGTACTGATATCAGGTACGGCGAGCATCAACAACAAGGGTATGGTGGTGCATCAGAAGGACGTGGTAAAGCAGACGCACAGGATGTGGGAGAACGTGGAGGCCCTGCTCAGCGAGGCAGACTGCACCTTCGACGACGTAGCCCAGATGATCGTGTACCTGCGCGACGGAAGCGACTATGCGGTAGTGAAGGAACTGTTTCAGGAGCGTTTCCCCAATAAGCCACTGGTCATCGTGAGAGCAGCAGTATGTCGTCCTGACTGGCTCATCGAGATGGAGTGCATAGCTGTGAAGGCTATAGACAACGAAAGTTTCGGGAAATTCTAAATCACTTATTATTCTTCTTTATCAGGCTATAGGCATGATAAAGTCCCAGTTCGCCCGCCTTACTGAGGTCGAGCACGGCTTCTTGTTGCTGCTTCAGATAGAGGCGGCAAAGTCCGCGGTTGAAATAAGCCTCGGCAAACGAGGGGTCATGACGGAGGGCTGCGGTGAAATAATCCACGGCAACAGCATAATCCTGCTGGAAGGCAGCCATGGTTCCCAGGTTATATAACAGCCAAGGTGACTCAGGACTCAGTTCGAGGGCATGCGTCAAGTCGCCACGCACACTGGCATTCTGCAACTGCACATTGGTGCCCTGAGAAGCCTGGAATCGATTGATACGCATCTGGCACACAGCGCGTTGCCAAAGGGCAAGTACGGAGGTGGAGTCGATATAGAGATAAGTAGAAAGGTCCTCAATGGCGGCCTCGAAATTCTGGAGCATAGAGTAAGCCACAGCACGCTGCAGCAACAAGTTGGCAGCACTTACAGTAGATGATGTATTCTCAATGCCCTGCGAGAGTGTGTCAATGAGCTGGAAATAGACAGCCGACTGCGCATCATCGAGCGACGTGTGGGTGTTGCTGATATAGAACTGGCGATTCTTCAACTGAGCATTCGCCTTTTCCACCTGTTCGTCATATGGATTACGACTGTTCACCTCGTGCTGCTGAGGCACATACGACAGGGCAAACATCGGCTGGAAATCCATCTCCACACGACGGTTCTGCACGTGACCACGATACTCGTTCTCGTACTCCTGCTCCTGTTCCTGCTCGTCTTCCATCACCAACTGGTTGTATTTCTCCACATCAGCATCGCTACGCTTACGTATCTGACTAGGATCCATGCGTGGCTGGGTGCCGTAGAGATGCTTATAGAGGCGCGCCTTATAGACGGTGAACTCGTCGGCCTCGGCCTGCTTGGTCATACCCAACTTACGATAGCAGGCCGCACGGAATTCCAGTCCGGTCCAGAAATTGGGGAACTCATCAATCACCTTGGAATAGTCGCGGATAGCAGCCTTCAGGTCGCCCGTCTTATCGAGCAGCACGGCACGATTAAACAGCGCCAGCATATTATCTGGTTCCAGTTTCAATACGAAGTCGAAGTCGGTAATAGCACGGTTATCATCGCCCACCTGCGCACGGAGCAGTCCGCGGTTATAATGCCCAAGGAAATTTTTGGGCTCCAGATCCAGCGCCATGTCATAGTCGGCCATGGCTCCACGCAGATTATTCAGATGAATGCGAGCCAGGGCGCGATTGATATAACAGCCTGCATGACGCGGCATCAGGTGGATGGCACGGTCCAGTTGGACCACTGCAGAATCCCACTCCTCACGGGAGAGATAGATGATGCTGCGCGCCGCCCAAGCCTGTCCGTCATAGGGGTCAATCTCAATACTTTTATCGAGTGCCGAGAGGGCCTGCACGGTATCCTTCATCTGCATATACACATCAGCACGCATCACGTAGGCACGGGCATACTGGCTCCAGCGACTCTGCATGGTATCAAGTTCAAGCAGGGCCTCGTCGTACTGCTTATCGTGCATACGACAAAGCACGCGGTTGTGCCACAGGCCACGGTTGTCGGGGGCATACTTCAACGCCCGCGTATAGTCGTCGATGGCCTCGGAGAACTTCTCCTGCTGGATGCGCGTCAGTCCGCGCAGCTCGTAAAGGTTGGTGACATAAGGATTACGTTTGATAGCCTCCGAACAATCGTTCTCGGCACCAGCATAATCGTCGAGGTAATACTTGGCTATACCCCTGTAGAACCAAGGTTCATAGAGGTAAGGTTTGGCTATAACGGCCTGATTGAAATACTGGATAGACAACACGTAGTCCTCATAATAGAGCGCAGAACGGCCTATGGCAATGAGACGGTCAGTGTTGAACTGGGCAAAAACAGGTGAAAAATGAAAGATGAGAGATATGATTACAAAGGAAATACGAGAAACGCAGCCCTGTTTATTCCCAAAGCACAATCCTCTCGTGAAAGAACTAATCATATCTTTCATCTCTCACCTATCATTTCTTATCTCCTGACGGGCTTGGTCTTGTAGCCACAACGATAGCGACCCTGAGTAAGCGCTTTCAACTTACTCTTGATGAGTTGCTTGCGAAGAGGAGAGATACGGTCAATGAACATCTTTCCGTCCAGGTGGTCGAACTCGTGCTGCATCACACGTGCCAGGTAACCATCGATCCACTCGTCATGAGCCTGGAAGTTCTCGTCCATCCACTGCACACGGATACGCGTGGGACGAATCACCTTCTCGTGGATTGCAGGCAACGAAAGACAGCCTTCCTCAGAAGCGTCGGTATTGGTTTCGTCGTACTCCACGATATGAGCATTAATATATACCTGACGGAAATCCTTGTATTCAGGTAAATCTTCAGACAATGGGTCTAAGTCAATGACTACCAAACGAATATCAAGTCCAACCTGAGGCGCTGCCAATCCGATACCTTCTGAATCGGCCAGTGTCTCCCACATATTAGTAATGAGTGTCTTCAACTCAGGATAGTCGGGCGTAATGTCTTCTGCAACCTTACGCAGCACGGGCTGTCCGTAAATATAAATAGGTAATATCACTTTAGATTAAAGATTAAATATTTAACATTAAAACTTACGGCTACGCATATAGTCCTCAAGGATAATCGTAGCACTAATCTCGTCAACCAGTCCCTTGTTCTGACGCGCCTTCTTGCGCAGACCGCCGTCAATCATGGCCTGATGCGCCAATACCGACGTGAAGCGCTCGTCGTAATACTCAATGGGAATGTTGGGCACGGCTTTGCGCCAACGGTTCACAAACTGCTGCACACGTGCCAGGTTTTCGCTGGGTTCACCATTAGGCTGACGCGGTTCGCCAATCACAATACGCTCCACAGGTTCGCGGGCGATATAGGCCTGCAGCCACTCAAAGAGC
>JAEEGH010025893.1_pt1 | contig 11730 bp, 11 predicted proteins | sample 9134181 | NCBI WGS metagenome assembly JAEEGH01 (sample SAMN16246544, study PRJNA631951) | gut metagenome | biome: gut microbiome; feature: rumen; material: DP-attached | host: Bos | place: Iran: Karaj | collected 2018-10 | reverse complement strand
TCTCTTCTCCTGCCCATGTCAGGTAAAATCTCTCTGACAGCAGTTTCTTTCCTATATTATAGTTCATATCTATGAGTCTTATTACCGGCTTACTATAAGAACAAATCTGATGATGTTTAATATTCAGTTACGTCTTCAAGGATGATGTCGGGTCGCTCGTCAGGACGCATCAGTTCGAACTTCACGTTCTGCAGATGCAGACCGTCAACGTGACGGGCGAAGAGGCCGTATGCAGGTGTGGGACCGGCCCAGCGGGGTTCGGGATAATTCGTGCCCTGCTCGCGGTAAGGTGTCGTTACCTTCTTGCCTCCGCCCCGATACTGTATGCGGATGTTCGACAGCGAGACGTTACGGATGGGTTCGGCCTCCATGCCGGTGATGATGATGCCTGCCAGAGAGTCACAATCATCAGCCACCACATTATTAATATAGATGTCGCGGGCCGACGACGAACGTGTCACCTCCTTTGGACCGCGGTTACGACAGCCCGTCGTAATGTAGATGGGATAATGGTGGACGTGGCTCAAAGAGATGTTCGAGACCGTGATGTTTTCCATCCGTCCCTGATCCACCTCCTCGAAGGCCAGACCGCTGCTCCACATACAGGTGCAGTTGGAGATGGTGATGTTGCGATAGCCACCGTTCGACTCTGTGCCGAGTTTGATACGGCCGCACACCCAGTTCACCTTCTCAGGGATATACTCACCACCAAGGAAAGTCCCCAGCTTATAACCCGTCACGATGCAGTTGGTGATGAGGATATGCTCGCACAGCACGGGGCGCTTCAGCGCATACGAGCTTTTCAGTACAATGGCATCGTCGTTGGGCGTGTTCACTTTCGTGTTGCTTACGGTGAAGTACTTGCAGCAGTCGATGTCGATGCCGTCGCGGTTGGTGTCGATGGTCACGTTGTCGATGGTGCCGATGTCGCAGCCCGTCGCGATGATGGCGAAGTGGCCGCCACGATAGATGGTGATGTCGCGGATGGTGACGTTGCGGCAGAGTTTCAGGGCAATAGCCTTGTCGCCCGTGCCGATGCTGCCGCCCTGCACATTGCCTGCCTTCTCGGTGTCGCGCTTCGTCAGGCCCTCACCGTCGATCATCCCGTGACCTGTGATACTGACGTTCTGCTGTCCCTCTGCCCAGATCAGACTATTATGAAAATAGGTGTGGCCGCCGTCTTGGTATTCAGGGAAGCCACCAAACGACTCGCTCTCGTCGTAAGCCTTTAACGAGGCAGGGGCTGCCAGTATCTTCGCCCCGGCCATCAGGTGCAGATCGACATTGCTTTTCAGTCGGATGCTGCCACAGAGATAAGTGCCTGCCGGTAGCACCACCTGTCCGCCACCATCAGCCGTCGCAGCTTCTATCGCCTTGTTGATAACTCCGTGGTCAAGCGTTGTTCCGTCACCCTTGGCTCCATAATCGCGCACATTATATACGCCTGGCGCTGCCGTCATTCTGCAGCAGAAAGACAGGGCAAACAGTATGCAAATAAAAGTTCTTTTCTCCATTCTTTTTCCTATCTTTTTTCTATTGAGCGGGTTTCGAGGAATTGGCGGAAGGACTGCAGGTAGCCATCGGGGATGTGGATGATTTCCTTGCCGATGTAGACGCAATCGTTGCGATCTACCTTCTGTATCTTGTCGACGGCAATGATGTAGGAGCGGTGGATGCGTAGGAAACGGTCCTTGGGCAGCATATCCTCTACGGCTTTCATTGTCAGATGAGTAATCAGTGCCTTGGATTCGTTGTCGAGATAGAATAGTACATAATCCTTCATACCGTTGACGTAGGTGATCTGATCGATGGGTACGTTACGCCATTCGCCATCGACGCGGATGAAAATGGTGTTGGGTGATGGGTGTTGGGTGTTGGTGGATTGCTGATGCTGCTTCTTGGCTTTTTCGACTGCTGCGAGGAACTTGTTGTATCGAATAGGTTTCAGCAGGAAGTCGAGGGCATTCACCTCATAGCTCTCAAAGGCATACTCTTTAAAAGCTGTGGTAAAGACGACGCGTGTTTCCTCGGGCAGAGAGTGGGCCAGTTCCATCCCGTCGAAATTCGGCATCTGGATGTCAAGGAACAGCAGGTTGGGCTTCTGTGCCTTGATGGCGTTGATGGCTGTGATGGAGTCTGTGAACGAGGCTATCAGCTGTAGGTCTGGCGTTTTCTCGACGTAAGATTCGAGAAGGCGGACGGCCAGCGGCTCGTCATCGACGATAATGCAAGACAAGTTCATTTACGATTTACTGATTTTCGATTTACGATTTAATACTGTAGCGGTAGCAAATTATTCACTTTTCACTATTCTCTATTCACTTTTAAAGTGATGCGGACGTGATAGTTATTCTCTGGCGTGATGGTCTGCTCCCATTGGTAGCGACCCTGATAGAGGAGATCCAGACGGCGACGGGTGTTCTCCAGTCCGATGCCTGAACCGCTGCGGTCCTTGGTGGGCTTGGGATTGTTGGTGTTGTCGCAATTGAAGACGAGCGTGCCGTCTTGCTGCGTCAGACTGATGTCGATGGTGGCAGGTGCATTGCTGTTCATGCCGTGCTTGAAAGCGTTCTCAATGAGCGAGATAAACAGTAACGGGGCTATTTCAAACTCTGAATTATGAACTCTGAACTCTGAACTAACCTCGGTCATCTCGTTGCAACGGAGTTTCATCAGTTCGATGTAGTTGCGCATAAACTCCACCTCGCCCTCCAATGGCACTTTCGGTTTGTTGGTCTCATACATCGCATAGCGCAGCAGGTCGCTCAACTGCATCACCGTATCTTGGGCTTTGTCGGCATCAATCTGCGTCAGGCTGGAGATGTTATTGAGGGTATTAAACAGGAAATGCGGATTGATCTGATTCTTCAGCCAAGCCAGTTCTGCCTCCACCTCCTTCTGTTTCTTCTCGCTCTGTCGCATCACGTAGCGGATGCTCAGGGCGATGCCGATGGCCATCAAATTGACGAGCAGGGCAAAAATCAGAAACGAGGAATAGCCTGCTAACAAATTTTCGGGCAATGATTTGAAATCTTTAAAAAACACATGGGCGTTGGAGGCCAAAATAAGAACCAGATTGGCTACAACGAACTGCCAACGACGATGACGGAACCACAATAGGGGAACACACAGGTAGAAATTAAGGAGATAGACCACAATAGCCGGAGCCAGCCAATAGGCTGATACTGTCAATGATTCCCACGCTAATTGCGGGTTGTGGCTTGTGACATAGCTGATGAGTCCTGGCGACAGGAGAGTCAGCGACAACAGTAGCACCTGTGCCACGAACAGCCACACATCTTTTACCTGTATCTTCTTCATCGTCGGCAAAGTTACGAATAATTCCTGAGATAACAAAATCCCTCCCGCATAATCTCTATGCAGGAGAGATAATTTAGTAAAGTATGTGGACAATCGACAAGTTGTCTTATCTGTTGGCAGTCAGTTGATCCATCATCCGGTCTGCGGTATTCTTGACTGTCAGGTCGAGGGTTGTCACGTACTTGTTGTACTGCTTCTCGCTGAGAATCTTTCTCATCTTCTGCTTATGGCGAGCCTGGATTGTTTCCCAAGCCTCACCGGCCTTAGAGGCATCATCTGCTTGATAGATGGCTTCCATCGAGCTGTCGAACTGAGCCATTGCCTTCTTCACGGGTTCCATCTGATTGATAGTCAGTTCCAGATAGCTTGCCAGACGGTCGAAGGTCAGCTTGCTGTTGTTGTCAATACTCTGAGCGTTAGCACTCATTGTCATCATCACCATTGCCACGAGGGCGAAAAACATTTTTATCATACCTTTTATTATTTAAATTGTTAATACTATGTTTCTGTCTTTTGATTTTAGACAGTGCAAAGGTATGAACTATTTCTTCTGCTTCCAAATCACCTTCGACGTTTACCCCCACGTCTTTCGACGTTTGCCAATTTCAGATACTTATCTTCCCTTAACGCAGATAAACAAAGGGAGCAACACCGCGATGGATGCTGCTCCCTAAATGTTTAGACGTTTTGAAATCACTTATGATATCTCGATGGCCTTGGTGACCTTCTGCTTCGGCTCGGCCTTCGGCATGGTGACGGTCAGGATGCCGTCCTCGACCTTAGCAGAGATCTGATCCTTCACCACATCGTCAGGCAGCGTGTAGCTCTGCTCGTAGTTCGAGTAGCTGAACTCGCGGCGCAGATAGTGAAGGTGCTTGTCCTCGTGCTTGTGCTCCTGTTTGTTCTCGATGGCGATGGTGAGGTTGCCCTCGTCATTGATGGCCACTCGGCAATATTCTTTCTTAATGCCTGGAGCTGCAAGTTCCATAACATATTCTTTTTCACTCTCCTTGACATTGACTGCGGGTGCTGTGCTGTTGGCACGAGGCATCCAATCATTGTTCAAGAAATCCTCAAATACTGTTGGCATCCAACTGTTCTGAAACATTACTGGTAACATAATCAATACCTCCTAATTATTTTTTAGTTTAACTTAATGATCTCTGATTGCCTTTGCCTTTCGGTTCCGGCTCTTACTTACCTAAAGGCAACTTACGTGCCGAATGACAAAGTGTCACTCTGTAGAGGTCATTATGTCACCGATTTTAAACTCGCTTAAACTATGCTGACAATTCCTTAAACTCCTTTAAACATTGAAGCACCATTAAATCCACGTCAGTTTTCGCCAAAGACCTTCTAACGGTCCGCGAGGATGGCTGCTAAACCAATAGCGGGCAAAGAGATATTGGATGATGACCATACAGCATCCAACCATCACGGCGTAGGTGATGCCTAAATGATGGTAGCAGGCCAGACCGTAGCCGCAGAAGATGGCGCAGCCGATGATGGACTGGAGCAGATAATTGGTGAGACTCATCCTTCCGAAGATGCAGAGATGACGGAGCACCCGACGGACGCCATTGAAAGCATACCAGGCAGAGACGATGGCCGAGACAATCATCAGCAGGATGATGAGGTTGTAGATGGGCTTAAGCCAAGATTCCAGATCGCCGAAATCCACAAAACTCAGTGCGATGACGATGATGGTCGAGCAAATCAGGATGTTATGCCATATCTTCAGATTGCGCCCCTCGTTGTAAAATAGTCGCTGCCGTCCTAACTGCATACCGAGGATGAATAAGCAGAGCAACTGCGTCAGTCGTCCGCTGAAAACGTTGAACCGGAAGTTCACCTCAAAGCCGTATCGCAGGTTGATGAGGGCGTTTTCCCAGAACGTGCCGTGCTCGTGGGCGCTGTTGATCTTGCCATACAGTTCCCACATGGTGCTGTGGTCGATGGTGGTGCCTGTCAGCAGACAATAAAGTTCAACGGGCTGGATGGCTAACAGGGCGATGATGGCCCACACCCACTTCGACGGCAGATAGCTGATGGGGATGAGTAGCAGGCCGTAGCACGCATAGAGCATCAGGATGTCGCCATCATAAAAAGTCACATTGATAATGCCAAACATAAACAATAGACACATGCGCCAGGCAAAGCGACCTGAGAAGTTCTTGCCTTTCTGCTGCTGGTTGTCGTTCATGATGAAGAAACTCAGTCCGAAGAGCATGGCGAAGATGCCGTACATCTTGCCCGATAGCAGCCAGGCCAGCACATCGGCCACCGTCTGGTCGCTCGCCAGCGTATGGGCAATCGGCTCCTGGGTGAAGATGTTAAAGTGCTCTACAGAGTGATAAAGGATGATGCCGGCCACTGCGATTCCTCGCAAGGCATCGGCCACATCGATTCGGGTGTTGGGCAAATTGCGGGTTTTATACATTATATTCATATTTAATAAGTATGTACCGAGGTTGCCTGAGCACTTGGCAGGAGGTTGATACCCCACCAACACATTTGCAGAAGGACAAACGAACCGATGATCATCCAAAGAGCCAAACGCTCACGATGACGAGGCAGCAGACGATAATGGACGTAGACGAGGTAGGAGAGCCAGGTGATGGCGGCCCAGGTTTCCTTGGGATCCCACGACCAATAGTGGCCCCAAGCCTCTTTCGCCCAGAAAGCGCCAAACATCATGCCGAAGGTCATGAAAATCAGTCCGACGTAGACGAGGGAAGATGTATGATGGATGATGGAAGAGGGAAGAGGTCGCTTGATAAGTCCATAGATGGCTATGACGGCAGCGACACCCATCAGCGAGTAGCACACAATATAGACCAGGATGTGGGGGAAGAACCACGGGCTTTGTAGGGCTGGTACGAGGGTGCTGGAACGGACGATGGGCATCAGGTAGCTAACGATGCCTAATGCCACCACAAGCAGCGCGCCTATTGGCAGCAGTCGCTTCAAGCGCCAACGGGTATAGACCACCAGTAGCACCGCTCCCGCCAGCATCATATAGATGCCCGCATAAACCCATGGTAGCCACGGGTCGCTGACGAGTTCGAGTATCGATATCTGGCTCTGGGCGCCCATCTGCGTGTCGTAGCCATACTGATAGATTTTCCAGCCGTCCACCTCGTAAGGTTTGTTCACGTCTACTGTGGTCTCGATGTTCTTGCCCGATTTTGTCAGAATATGAATCTCCGAGGCGAAGCGCTTGGGACTGCCATTGTCGTAAGTGTCCATGATGAACTTCTGCAGTTCGATGGCTATGGGCATCTCCTTGACAGCTCCCTCTTGAGTCATTGCCCGCCACTCTGGCTCACCGATGCCACAGATCATTTTTACGCGTTGCATGTCGGCACTGCCAAGCGTAGCAGTGGTAAGAGCGATAAAGAGGCCGAGGTGGTTGAGCAGGAAAGCGATATCCTTGACCCTTGATCCCTGACCTCTGAATATTTTACGTAGCCTTTGGTGGATGGCAAGTCCAAGGATGACAGCGATATAGACATAGATGAGCACGAAGGGCCAGAACGACAGCATATCGTTCAGCCATGTGCCACCGACTTGCTGACGCGTCACTCCCATGATGATTGTCAGCACTACGGCATACACCATCGCAGGGATAGCTGCTGTATATGTCGCCATCCACTGGAAGGCATATACTTTCTTACGCAAGTAGACCATCGCTGTTAACATCACAAGAAAGCCTGCCAGCACGATGCCGTTAGCCGGCCATGCAAACGCCTCCCACACCACAGGGCCGACGCTCAACTGCAGCGCCAGTCCTGCAATGACAAGGCCTCCTCCAATGAGGAACCCTTCCTTAAAAGTCCAAGGTTTAGTCCACATCATGCGATAGATTTAATCGCCCATATATTGTCCGATGAAGAAGATGGCGCCAGTCGACTGTTCGCTGATGACGTAGAGGAACGGACTCGTAGCGTGGAAGTTCACGCGCTTGGGCTCTTGAGGCACTCCAGTAGATTTCTCCATTCCTATCACCGTGACCGCTGCAGCTTCTGTACCCTCTTCGTTGAGTTTGATACGAGCCACCTGCTTCATCAGGTCGATATGGGTTGGTACGTTGCAGAAGTTGGGGAACTCTGCCAAATTGCCGTCAAAGGCGTTGGGCATACCGAGTGCCGTCATGATTGGCTTCAGATCTACATCCGTCTTCGATTCGAAACGGGGCAGCTTCACATCCACGATAGCTGTGCTTCCCATCCACTGGAATCGTTGCCAGGTCTTAGTCGACAGTTTCTTGGCCAGACTATACACAGTTCTGCCCTCCTTTGGCAACAGGATGGTCATGCGATAGGCATTGTTACCGTATGGCAGACAGAGTGCCTGACAATCCTCATCCTCTGTATAGTTGAACTCATGCTCCTGATGCATCATTGGCACCTGCACCTCTTGGTTGTTCTCTTTCCTAAACGTCTCGTCTTTTGTATTAGTCTTATCGAACTTCTCCGCCCAGGCGCCCTTGAAATAGATGGCGTTCAGCAGATAGCTCACAGCCGATGGGTCAAACTCGTCCTTATCAAGCACTTTCTCGATCATCTTCTCCGTATGGTCGCTGGCCCACTGATTGATGACGTCCATCGTCTGGCCGTCGTAGAAGTCGCGGGTCTCCGGCTCTGCATTGTAATAGTCCTTGGCCTTGGCCACAAAATCGGACTTCAGTTGATAGCCCTTGTTCATATAGATGGTGTTGGCGATCATCACCTTCGTCAGCTTGTCGAGGTTGGGAGCTTCAGTGAGCATTTTACGGCAGAAGGCGTTGATGCCGTCGGCACCCGTCTCTCCGAAGCCTAACACCTTATTGATCTGTGCCTGTGTCTCACCAGCAGCACCGTTGTTCAGCATACCGAGAGCGTAGGTAATGCTGATGGGTGAGAGGATAGTGCTCTTGTTGGGCTCGGCAAAGCGGAACAGGTTGAAGGCGAAGTCGTTGTTGGACGTCACTAATTCCTGCTCAGCCCGCGTGAGGTCGATGGGCCTGCACTCATTGTTCTCGTTCGACAGCGGCTCGTTGTCCGTAATCTCTTCGTCCACGGGGTCTTCGGGTGTGATGTCCCCACTGTCACTCTTACCGCAACTGCTCATGCCGATAGTCATCATCAGCATTGCAAACATCCATAAAATATGATTCTTTTTCATACGCTTATATATTTCCTTCTATATAATACAACTCAATTCTTCGAAAATCTTACACGAGAAGCTCGTTCTTTTAACATCTTTTATTCGGTTCGCTTTTGAATCTTCATCGTTTTAGTGAACAATCCAAATTCTTAAAAGCGGGTCAGAGATAGAGTATGATTTATGTTGCTCGGTAATAAGGTCCAAATCTAAGAGGCGCTTCGTTGCAGATTGCACAGCACTGGCAGACTTGAGATGATGCCGTTTTACAAAGTCGGAGGATGTTATACGCGATACGCAGCGGTCGGCAGCGATGGCATACAACACCTCTTTCTGCTGTTCTGTCACATAAGCAAGAAGTTCTTGCAGTCGTTTGGCATTTTGCTGTATCAGTTGTTCTGCTGCATACTGCATAGCGGCAATGTCGCATGTTTCACCTGTTTGAGTATCTGCATAGCAGTCGTGCAGCAGTTTATGAACATACATTGTTACGCCATCAAACATCTGATATGCCCATACAATGGCTTCAGCTTCAATATCCTTTTCTGCTGTTTTAAACTGTTCAATAGCAAAAGTTATGTAAATCTCAATGTCAATAGGATCCAGTTGCAGAAGAGTAGCACTTTGAAAAAAAGGACGTTTATCAGAAAAGAACATCTCGTTCATAAGACGTCGCTCTGAACCAGCAAAAATAAAGTGAGTATTGACTAATTTCTGAATGCGTCCTCTCAGTAAAGCCTCGATATTTCCCTCTTGATATTTTGTGACTTGCTGGAATTCATCTATAGCGACGATACATGGCCTGTCTGCTTTCTCAAGATAGTTGAATATTTCTTCGAGCGTATATTCTGGTGTGTCTATTTGTCCTAACTTAACATCAAAAGTTGGCAAATAGGTCATAGGATCGATACCAAAGCTGCCACTTAATGAGCGAAGGGTTGTCACAAAGAGCTTCGTCAGTTTTTCGCTACGCTTGGCTACAGAATTAAAAACCGCAGCGCCCAATTCTTTGATAAACTCCTGAAATGAGGTGGTGTGGAGAATGTCAATAGAGACAGTCAGGTAGTTGTCACGAATCTCAGGCTGATTGAAACAATGATAAATCAATCCCGTTTTACCTACTCGACGCGGGGATATTAAAACGACATTCTCCTGGTTTATAATGCATTTTATTATTGATGCAGATTCTGACTGCCGATCACAGAAATACTCGTCAGGAATAGCTGGGCTGAGCACGAAAGGATTGATATTCATAGTCTCAATGTTATAATTAATACCTTTTTGCGCTGCAAAGATAATAATTATATTTGAATTATGCAAATAAAATTATGCTGAGAGAATAATTTTCATATCATAATACAGTATTCCTTTTTGCCGTTTCTAAGAAAAAAGCACCAATTTTGCCCCCTATTTCAACAGTTTTGGCCAAAATACGAACGGCGGTGTCTACGCAGCACCCCAGAAAAAGCTATCCGCTCCATCGCCTCATTACCTAAAAGCAGCTCTGAGCGTTTGAATATTGCACTATCTATTGCCATTATTTTTCTTTATACTTGATGTTAGCCTTGTTCAGAACGTTGCGATAGTAGGCCGACACATCCTTCCAATGGTAGAAGGGGTAGCAGTCGGTCTCGATGGGCACGGAAGTCTCGTTCTCGTTCATCAGAAACTTCACCAGTATATCGTCCGATCCCTGTTTGCGGAAGAAGATCAGCTGCACGTTGCCAGCCATCGGGATGAGCCGGAACAGTGCAAAGGTGTTGTGCAGGTTCTCCATATCGTCGGTACCGTGGATGGCCTCTTTCACGCCTAAGATATAGGCGAATGGCAGCACCACGCTGTCGTGTCCGAAACGCAGACGCACCTGCTTCCCGCCTGATGCAATCAGCAGATCGGCCTCGTCGAGGAAGTTTCTCAGCAGCGGGTAGATGGCATAGTAGTTGGGACGCGAGCCGGGCATCAGCCCTTCCCACAGGCACCAGCTGGCATTGTAGACAAAGAACCCGTCAATCAGTTCATCCTCTGTAAACAGGTCGTTGAACGAGAGTTTCAGTTCGGGCAGACAGTGCATGTCTGAAGCGATGTTCCACAGACCGTCGGCCAGCTTGTAGCCATCGATATAATCTCCCACCGTCTTCGGGTCTTTGAACAGGAGGGCTATCTGGTGGCGTCCGTTCAGCTTCTCGTGGCGGAACTTGTCAAGTTTCTCGTACAGAGGGTCGTCGATGCCTTTCTGGGGGATCTCGATGCTGTCGTTGGGCGTCAGGTAGTACATGTCGTGCTTGCTGGCATCCATCGTGATGTTCAGCTGGGGGTTCATGCTTTTCAGTTCCTGACAGAAGTTGGCCATCGAGAGGATGCAGCGTCTGACGGTCGACGAGTTGGCCCTTACGTCCACAGGCTGCATCAACAGTGTCGGGTAGTTGGTGGCCAGTCGGTGGGCGATTCCCTGATGCTGCAGTGCGCCAAGTCGTGTCAGGTCGCCATCTCTGTGCCACGCGTCAGCAGCCGCTCTCTTCAGTCTGATCAGCACTTCCTGCCCCTTGTCGGTCAGCCAGCCACGCGTCTGCGCTGTGTCCATCTTCCCGATGATATACTTATAGGGGTCGTCGTCGGTCATGTATCGGGCCCCGTGCCGTCCGTAGTGACTCACATAGAAGGGTTCATACCCCTCTGGCGCGGGCGTCACATTGCCCGAGGGATTCGGATAGTTACAGTAATTGCCAGTTGCCAGTTCCAAGTGAGCCAGCAGCTCAGCCTTCGACGTCTGTGCGTAGATGGGGGAAGTCATCATCCATCCCATCAGGATACCGATAATTGTTAGGTTTCTCTTATTCATACAATTGTTATAATAGGTTGATTCGACTGCAAAGATACATCTTTTTTCTGAAACGCGTTACTTATTCCACATTTGTCGACGCGTCTTGTCAAGAGAGAGGCCATCGATATTCACATCGGGCAGAAGGAGTCGGCGATATTGGGCCTGTAGCAGGTGGATCGTGTCCTCGAGCGTTTCAAGAAGATCGGGTCTGTTGTTGTAAACTGCCCAGCAGATGTGGAGGAACGTCCGTTTCAGTATCTTGGCCGTCTCCGATTCGCAGTTGTGGGTTTTGGCGTATTTGTCACCTGTGGGGTCGCCCCATACGAAATGGAGATATGTGAATTCTAACTCATTAGGAAACAGACCCGAATGCAAGGCATTAGGGTCTTTTTTGGGCTTTACAAAATGCACCAGCCGATCGAAGGGGCGCTGATCCATAGGCA
>JAEEGH010025892.1_pt1 | contig 11731 bp, 9 predicted proteins | sample 9134181 | NCBI WGS metagenome assembly JAEEGH01 (sample SAMN16246544, study PRJNA631951) | gut metagenome | biome: gut microbiome; feature: rumen; material: DP-attached | host: Bos | place: Iran: Karaj | collected 2018-10 | reverse complement strand
CATCTGAATGAAACCAAGGGGGCCGTCGGCTTCGGCGGCCCTCGATCTAGAAACCTGAGGAAGTCGCCCTTCTGAATTCGGGGCGTCTTGACGAAGAATGACACGAATGACGCGTCGATGCGGATGCTAGAAGGGTAAGATGGCGCGGAGAGGGAGATTCGAACTCCCGGGGCGCTTCTCCACCGGTCATGAAGTCCGGCGCCGTGGGCCAGCTGGGCTACCTCCGCAACGCGTTCGCCTACGTCCAATCAGTATTTGTTTCTTTTCCAGAAACGGGTTAATACGCTCCAGCCGATTTCCATCCATGATATTCGGGAGGATAGCGCGTCACACGGGCTCATCCTTGGCTCTGCAGGAGATGCTCTACGGCTTCATCATGGCGCTGCTATTCATCACGGCCGTCAGGTTCGACGTGTTGAAATTCTCCACTGCGGAGGATCTGATAATCCTGATGGTGGGGATGGACTTCACCTGGGGGGCCATTGACGCCGTGCTCTTCTACATGATAGACGTCATGGACCAGCATAGGATGGAGAAGATCCTGACTTCAGGGAAAAGCCCCGAGGCGATCGCAGAAATCCTTCAGTACGAGTTCGGAGGAAGCCCGGCGGGGCTGCTTCGCCAGGAAGGGATCAGGAGGGTGGGACTCCAGGTCGCCGTCGAGCCTCTGAAGGACGAGAATGGCTTGAAGGAGGACAGGAGGCGGATGTGGATCAGCTCGGTCTACTGCTTCCTGGCGACCGTGGTCACGCTGCTCGTCGTGGTTCCGCCGCTGCTTCTGTTCGATGATGCCTCGGAGGCCCTCTTCGCATCCTCGGTGTTCTCCGCCATAGCCCTGTTCATCATCGGATACCAGTATTCCGGATATGTAGGGATAAACAAGGTCCTGGGAGGGATCTTCATAACGTCCGTCGCCTGGGCGATCACCCTGGTGGCTACCTTCACCGGCGGATGAAGAACCGGGTCACGTCTCCCGTGGGGTCCTTGGACGGGACGGCGTCCAGCTGCTTGGCGTAGCGGGACGTCCGGCTGTCCAGAATCACCGCCATCCCCCTGTCGGTCTCGGTCCTTATCAGACGTCCCACCGCCTGCTTGATCTTCCTGAGGGCGGGGACCTCGCTGCAGTAGACCCATCCCTTCCCGGCGCCGTATCTCTCGTCGTACATCGCCGACATGGCCTGCATCTCCGGCGACGGCGGCGGGTACGGTATCCCTACGATGATGGCGAAGCAGAGCTCGTCCCCGGGGAAGTCTATGCCTTCCGCCACCGACCCTCCCATGACCGAGAAGAACACGCCGTTCCTCCCGGTGCGGAACAGCTCCAGGCTGCCCATGGTCTTCCTGAGGTTCCTGGCCTCCTCCCAGTACATCTCCTTGTCCAGATGGGTCTCGATGTATGGGCGCATGGCCCTCATGTTGTTGTACGATGTGAAGAACACCAGCGTGTTCTTGTCCACCGACTCGCAGAGCCTCACGATGTATCTCTCGATGCGGTTCTGCATCCCCGGGTCGCTCTTCATGTCCGACTGGCGGGTGGTGACGTCCTCGACGTAGATCACCTTCCGGTTCTCAGGCGGGAACGGCGACGGGTACGTGCGGCACCTGGTCGTGTCCGGGAGCCCCAGTACCCTGGCGTACTGGTTCAGCGGCTGAAGCGTACCGGACATGTGTATCGCGCCGGGGATGCCCCTGAGGAAGAACGAGATCTCCGACGGGTCTATGCACGAGGCGCTGAGGTACTCCCCGTCCTGGTCTATCTTCATGGTCCTGACGAACCTCTTGGAGGACGCGGTGCACCAGTTGCGCATGGCCAGGCCGAGCGTCTCGATGGCGGAAACCCTGGTCTCCCCCGCCTCGATCAGACGCTGGCTGCGCTCCTCCCCAATGTCTATCACCTCGTCGATAGCCAGGGACAGGTCTCCGCGTCCGATGTCGAACTTCGACATCATCCTCTCCTCGATGTAGTCTCCGTCGAACACGTACTCCCTGACGTTCAGCCCCATCTTCTCCGTGGCGACCGCGCGCATGCAGTTCTTGAAGTATTTCAGGAAGTCCGCCGCGGAGACGCCTGGCAGCACGGAATTTCTCCCTATAGTGCTACATTCATCTATGGCCGCGTCCACCATCCTCGCGTCTATCACGAAGCTCTCCTCGTCCCTGGCGGCGTCTATGAAGTTGTGCGCCTCGTCGATGACCGGCACTATCCCGGTCGCGTCGCCGGCGGTGTTGAGGTTTGCCAGAAGGTTGTTCCGGATGTCCTTGGACAGCAGGTGGACGTACGGGACGGCGACTACGTCCATCTTGCGCATGAGCGCCTTCTTGGCCTCGTAAGGGCACGCCCTCAGGCTCTCGCAGTACTTGTCCAGCGTCTCTGAGGTCGGATACTCGCGCTTGCAGTAGGCCTCGATGGAATCCAGCTCGGCCTTCACCCGGTCGTAATATCTGCAGCCGCCGGACTGGCCCTTCTGGCTCCTCTGCTTCCTCTCGTCGCACATCATCGAGAGGACGTTCGGCGACAGGTTCTCGAACCCCGGCGTCCCGCGGTACAGGGGACACGACTTGTTCCTGCCGGTGACCGCGATGCCGGAGACGTCCTTTATTGTGCCGATCGCCCTCAGCTCCCTCATCACCTGGTCGCTCTGCGAGATCGTCCTCGTGAGGTAGACGACCTTCTTCCCGCAGGACTTGGCATGCTCCAGCGAGGATGCTAGTGCCACTATAGTCTTACCTGTTCCGGTCCCCGATTCCATGACCACGTGGCGCCCGTCCGCCAGGGCGTTGCGTATGTCCTCTATGATCATCATCTGGCATCCGCGCGGCTCGTACGGCATGAAAGGGGCACCGTCCACCCTGGTGGTCTTGGGCGCCGGACGCTCGTCCTTGCGCTCCATGCCGTCGAACAGGCAGGTCTGCCTGCTGACCGAGGCGTCGTCCGCAGGGGCTCCGCAGGAGCGGCATCTGGAGCTTCCCGGAGGCAGGAGGCTCTTGCACCGCGGACAGAACAGGTTCTGCATGCATGCCCATCGGCGGGACGGTTATAACGTTATCCCGTCGGGTCCTTAGGTGCCTGCGGCGGGAGAAGAATCTCCTTGCATAGGACACGGGGTCGTCCGACGGGACCGCGTCCAGGTCCCTCTCGTAGCGGTATGCCCGGCTGTCCAGGATCACGGCGAGGCCGGAGTCGGTCTCCGTCCTAATCATGCGCCCTATGGCCTGGTTCATGCGCCTCACCGCGGGGACCTCGCTGGCGTACGCCCAGCCCTTCCCTTCCCCGTAGCGCTCGTCCAGCTTCCTCGAGACCGCATCCAGCTCGCAGGACGGCGGCGTGTACGGTATCCCGACGATGATGACGAACCTCAGCTCGTCTCCAGGGAAGTCGATGCCTTCGGCGACCGAGCCTCCGATGACCGAGAAGAACACGCCTCCCCTGTTGCTTTTGAACTCTTTCAGGCTCTTCAAGGTGGACTTGGCGTCGCCGTCCTCCCAATAGGAGGGTCTGGACACGTGCTTCTCGATCCTAGGGCGGAACGTCCTCAGGGCGGAGTAGGATGTGAAGAAGACCATGGTGTTGTCCGAAGACGCTTCGCAGAGACGTACGATGGAATTGCAGATCCTGTCCGTCATGGTCGGATCGTTCTTGAGCACGGAGTACCTGGTCGTGACCTTCGTGGAGTATATGACCTTGCGGTTCTCCGGCGGGAACGGAGACGGATACGTGCGGCATCTGGCGGTGTCCGGAAGCCCCAGGACCCTGGCGTACTGGTCGAGGGGATGCAGCGTCCCGGACATGTGGACGGCGCCCGGGACCGATCTGAGGAAATCGGACACGTCGGCTATGTCTATGCATGCGGCGCGCAGGTATTCGCCGTCCGAGTCCACGCGGACGGATCTAACATAGCGCTCCGAGGCGCCGTCGCACCACAGTTTCAGCTTCACGCCGAGAAGCTCTATCGGGGACGCTCCCGGCTTGCCTCCCTCTATCATCGCCGCGGTCTCGGCTTCTCCGATCTCCGCCATGCGGGACAAGGCGACATCCAACCGGTAGCGGTCCAGCGAGAACCTTTCCATGAGCCAAGTCTCCGGCCCTTCCTTCCCGAACATGTGCTCGCTCTGGCCCAGGCCTATGTTTTCCGTGGCCTCGGAGCGGACGCGGTCCCAGAAGGCTCCTATGAATTCCTTCAAGGGGATGCCGGGCATGACCTCCATGCCGTCCTTGCATGATTCCATTGCCGACTTCACGAGTTTCGAGTCTATGGCGAAGCTCTCGAACTCCCTGGCATGCTCGGCGAAGTTGTGCGCCTCGTCTATGATCAGGGTCATGCCGCCCGGATCCCCGTCCGAAACGCCGGCGAGGAAGTAGTCCCTTATCTCCTTGGACAGCACGTAGGCGTAGGGCACGGCCACGACGTCGGTCCTGCCCAGCATCGACCTCCTGGCCTCGTAAGGGCACAGTCCTTGCTCTGAGCAAATCATGTCGAATTCCCCGGACGTCGGGAACTCCTCGTCGCAGAGGCGCGCCATGAGTGCCGGGTCCGGGGACTGGCCCATTCCGCATCTTCCCGTCCTTCTCATCTCCTGGCACATGGCGTATTGGACGTGGGGAGGTATGGAGTCCATCCCCTGGATCCCGCGCATCTTGGGACATGACCTCCCGCGTCCGGTGACGACGATGCCGGAGACTTCGGAAATCCTGCGGATCGCTTTGAGCTCCCTCATCACCTGGTCGCTCTGGCTCACCGTCCTGGTGGCGTAGACTATCCTCTTCCCGCGCGGTTTGGCATGCTCCAGCGCCCCGGCCAATGACACTATAGTCTTACCAGTACCGGTTCCGGACTCCAGAACGATGTGGCGTCCCTCGTCCAAGGTCCTCGCGATGTCCTTGATGATGTCGTCCTGGCATCCGCGCGGGACGTACGGCATGAAGGGGTGTTCAGAAGTCTTCCCCATCGCCGTCCCCGCCGCCGGAGAAGCGCTTGGCCTCGTCCATCGAAAGGCTGAGCGCCTTCATCAGGTAGGACTCGGCCTCCTCCGTCCTTCCGGCCTTCATGAGCTCCGACGACACGTTGTGGCAGATGTCCGACGCCTCCGCGACGCTGTCGATCAGGCCGAGCTCCCTCATCTCCTTGATGACCAGTATCGCCTTGTCGGAGTCGGACACGAACATGTCCAGCATCCCCAGGTCCAGGTCGCACTCGGCCTTGGCCATGTAGGTCGCGGCGAGAAGCTCCAGGTCCTCCAGGGAGTTCTTCCTCATGAGGGACTCCCCGATGCCGGCCGCCTCCCCGTAAGCCTCCTCGGCGCCTTCCGGATTCCCCGTCTCCGAGCGGACCTCCCCTAGAAGGCTCAGGATCTCCATCCTGCGGTTCAGGGACCACGTGTCAATCTTGGATGCGGTGCAGGCCTCGGCCTTCTCCAGGAACGGCATGCACGTCACGTAGTCGTCGGCGTCCATGAGGATCTCCGCGGAGGAGATGCAGGTGCGGACGAGCCCGCGCATGTCGAAATGGCGGGACGCAGGGCCTACGGACCCGAGGCGGGCCGCGGCCTTGGCGAGAGGCTTCACGGGATCCATGCCGAAGCGGTCCGAGAGCTCCCCCAGGGCGGCGTACATCTTGACGTACGTGCCGTCGTTCGCCCCGATCCTGGACGCCATCTCCGATGCGGTCTCCAGGTCGTCCATGGCCGATGTGTAATGCTCCAGCATCGACAGCACCCGGCCCCGGTTGACGTAGGCTTCCAGAAGCTCTTCGGAGTCTCCTCCGGGCTCCAGGGCGTTGACCGCCTCGTTGTATTCGGAGAGCGCCTTCTCCAGGTAGGCTTCGGACGATCCGCGCATGCTCTGGCGCATACGTTCCACGTTTATGATTATTGTCGGCAAACGATTTTAACGAATCAGCATATGAATGAGCATGAAGCAGAGAAGGGTGCTGGCCGTTCATGACATCTCCTGCGTCGGGAGATGCTCCCTGACGGCGGCTCTTCCGATAATATCCTCGGTCGGAGTCGAGTGCTCCGTCCTTCCGACGGCCGTCCTGTCCACGCATACCGGAGGGTTCACCGGGTTCACGTTCCGGGACCTCACGGAGGACATACGGCCAATAGGGGCCCACTGGGACGCCGAGGGGATAACGTTCGACGCCGTATACACGGGATTCCTGGGATCCTTCGAGCAGATCGACCTGGTGGAGGAGCTCATCTCCCCGATGGCCGAGAAGGGGGCCCGGATATACGTGGACCCGGTCATGGGAGACAGGGGCAAGCTCTATTCCGTGTTCGGGCCGGACTTCCCCGCCGGGATGAGGAGGCTGTGCGAGAAGGCCGACCTCCTGATGCCCAACCTGACCGAGCTGGCCTTCATGCTGGGATTCCCTTACGAGGACGGCCCGTACACCCGCCAGTACGTCGAGGACGTGCTGGAGAAGTCTAAGGAGCTGGGGGCGAGGCGCATAGTCATCACCGGGGTCAGCTTCGAGAAGGGGAAGGTCGGGGCGGTCTACAAGGACTACGAAACCGGAGAGTCCGGAAGCGTGATGAGACCCGAGATCCCGGGATACTACCACGGCACGGGGGACGTGTTCGGGTCCGCCCTGGTCGGAGCGCTGGAATCCGGGCTGTCTCTCGCGGACGCAGTCGGAACCGCGGTGGACATGACCGTCGGGAGCATCGCCAGGACCTACGCCGCAGGCACGGACGTCAGGTTCGGAGTGAACTTCGAATGCGGCATCCTGGGATACGCTTCGGCGGTGAGGTCGATGTCCAGGCTGCGCCGCGCCTCCACCGAGGAGGACGTCAAGTCCATAGCCACGATGGCGGCGTCCATTTGGCCGGAGGTGTACGTCGGGATGATCCCGGACGGCCAGACCGAGTACATGGTATACAGGTTCCAGTCCGAGGACGCCGTCCGCAGGCAGCTGCAGGAGGGGTACGCCTACGTCATAGCCAGGGACTCCGGAAAGGACGCGGGGTACCTGTCATACAAGATCGAGGACGGGCTCCTCTTCGTCTCCAAGCTCTACGTGTCCGCCGCGGCGAGGGGCAAAGGCTACGGAAGGCTTCTCCTGGAGACCGCCTTCGAGGCCGGAAGGTCGGTCGGAGCGGACAGGATGGAGCTCACCGTCAACAGGAACAACCTCGATGCGATAAGGTTCTACGAAGGAATGGGGCTGAGGAAGCTCCGCGAGCAGGTCACCGACATCGGCGGAGGCTTCGTGATGGACGACTACAGGATGGGCAGGGAGCTATGACGGATCCGGACGCTCTTTTCGAGGAAGGATACAGGCTGTACGCCGAGGCCGAGGACGCCGAGAGCCTGGCGAAGGCATTGGAGCTCCTGGGGAAGGCATCCGCCTCCGGGCATCCTCTGGCCCAGGACGTGCTGGGGAACATGTACGAGGACGGCGACGGCGTCAGCGAGGACGTCTCCGCGGCCCTGCATTTCTATCGTCTGTCGGCGGAGCAGGGATGCCCGGCAGGGATGTACGACCTGGGCATGCTCTACCTGGACGGCCGCGGCGTGGAGCCCGACGAGGAGAGGGCCTTCTCGCTCATCCAGAAGGCCGCCGAGTCCGGGGATCCCGAGCACGTGTACGCCCTGTCCGTCCTATACCACGAGGGAAGGGGCGTCGAAGCCGATCCCGGGAAGGCGCTGTCCCTTCTGAGGAAGGCCGCTGATTTGGGAAGCCCGGACGCCAAGGCCGGCCTGGGCGCGATGATGCTCTCCGGGGAGGGCATGGAGAAGGACGAGGCCGCCGCCTTCGCGCTTCTCAGGGAGGCCGCCGAGGACGGGGAGTGCAGCGCCATGTGCAATCTCGGCCTGATGTACGAGGGAGGGATCCTGGTCCCGGAGGACTCCGCCACGGCGATGGCGTATTACCGCCAGGCGGCCGACCTGGGGTATCCTCCCGCCTTCTACCACATGGCGATGATGGCCTTCGACGGGAAGGCCGGGATCCCGGACCTCGATCCGATGGGGCTGCTGGAGGCCGCCGGCGGAGGAGGATGCGCGGAGGCGGTCCGCCAGCTGGGAGAGCGCTTCTACTACGGGGACGGGGTCGAGGCGGACATGGAGATGGCCTGCCAGTACTTCCGCGCCGGAGCCGACATGGACGACGCCGCCTGCATGTACGATCTTGGCGTGATGATAGTCCGCGGGGAGGCCAGGGCCTCATACGAAGGGGAGGAGTACGACCTCATCCTCGCGTCCGCCGACGCCGGCTACGGCCCCGCCAAGGAGCTCGCCGACAAGACGGCGGAAGGATGAGATGTTCATACCTGCGACCGAGAAGGACATGCGCCGGAGGGGATGGGACTCCCTCGACGTCGTCCTCGTCTCCGGCGACACCTACACGGACAACTCGTTCAACGGGTCCGCGATGATAGGACACTGGCTGATCGACCACGGGTTCCGCGTGGGGATCGTGGCCCAGCCGCGCACGGACGGCCCCGAGGACATCACGATGCTGGGGGAGCCGGAGCTCTTCTGGTCGGTGTCGTCCGGGTGCGTGGACTCGATGGTGGCCAACTACACGTCGTTCAACCGCCGCAGGAAGGACGACGACTTCACCCCGGGAGGGATGGCGGGACGCCGCCCGGACAGGGCCTGCATCGCGTACACCAACCTGATCAAGAGGCACGCCAAGGGGAGGCCGGTGGTCCTCGGAGGGATAGAGGCTAGCCTTCGGCGCGTGGCCCACTACGACGCCTGGACGGACGCCATCCGCAGGTCGGTCCTGTTCGACGCCAAGGCAGACGCCATCGTCTACGGGATGGGCGAGCTCTCCAGCCTGGAGCTGGCATGCCGCATGAGGGACGGGGAGGATTGGAAAGGCGTCAAAGGGATATGCTACGCGTCCTCCCAGGCCCCCGATGGGTTCCTGGAGCTTCCCTCCTACGAGGAGTGCGCGGTCGATCCCGGCGCGTTCGCCAGGATGTTCCTCGAGTTCCGCGACAACTGCGACCCCGTCTCGGGGAAGGGGATGGCCCAAAGGCACGGGAGCAGGCTCCTGGTCCACAACCCTCCCCAGAGGCCGCTCACCACCGCCGAGCTGGACGCCGTGTACGAGTCCGATTACGAGAACGCCGTCCATCCTTACTACGCCAGACAAGGCCACGTCAAGGCCATGGACACGGTGGAGAACTCCATCACCACCCACCGCGGATGCTACGGGGAGTGCTCATTCTGCGCCATCGCGATGCACCAGGGGCGCGCCGTCGTCTCCCGCTCAGAGGAGTCGATACTCCGCGAGGTCAGGAGGATGGCGTCGAAGCCGGGATTCAACGGGATAATACGCGACGTGGGGGGACCGACCGCCAACATGTACGGGATAGATTGCGACGTGAAGGCCGCCAAGGGCGCATGCAGGGACCGCCGCTGCCTCGGCTCCAGCCCGTGCCCCCGTCTGAAGATAGACCATTCGGCGCAGATCCGTCTGCTGAAGGAGATCTCGGCGACGGACGGCGTCAGGAAGGCCTTCGTGAACTCCGGCGTCCGCTACGACATGGTGGTCGCCGACCGGGTCCACGGGGCGGAATACCTGGACGAGCTGACCTCCGCTCACGTCTCAGGCCAGATGAAGGTGGCTCCGGAGCACGTGTCCGACCGCGTGCTGGAACTGATGGGGAAGCCCCCCAGGAAGGTGCTCCTGGAGTTCAAGCGCATGTTCGAGGAGTCCAACGCCAGATGCGGGAAGAGGCAGTTCCTCACATACTACTTCATCGCCGCGCATCCGGGGTGCACGGAGTCCGACATGAGGGAGCTTTCCGCCTTCTGCCGCAGGGAGCTCAGGCTCAATCCGGAGCAGGTGCAGGTGTTCACCCCCACCCCATCCACGCTGTCGACCGTCATGTATCACTGCGGAAAAGATTTAGAGGGGCGGAGGCTGTTCGTGGAGAGGACCGAGGCCGGCAAGCGGAGGCAGAAGGACATCGTCGTCCCCAGGAGGAAGGAGAGGTGAGGTTCGTAAAAATAGGGGGGATGGCGGTGTTTGTGGACTTCGTCCGGATGTCCAGCACCATCTGCCGCTACTGCACGGACGGGAACCTCGTCAAGGTGACCATGGCGGACTACTTCGAGGACGCGCCGTTGGAAGTCATCGAGGATTATCTGAGATACCTGCTCTCCAAGAGGTCGGGGCCCCCGCGGAAGTTCATCGAATACATATCGTCCGAGGAGTTCATATCCTCGCAGAGGCCCAGGTTCCTGGCCAGGAGCCGCAGGTTCACCTTGTCCACGGAAGGGGAGCATCGCAGCCTCGCGGACTCCCTGGAGAGGCTGATAGCGACTGGGATGCTGGACAGGAAGGATTCCGAAGGGGTGTACCTGACCTGGTCCCGCCATCCCTCCGTGTCCGTCCTCGGGACCTGCCATTCGTTGTTCAGGGTGGTCGCCATCTCCAAGGCCCTGGACACCGACGCCCTGCCGGAGGACTGCCTGGACTTCGTGATGTACCACGAGTTCCTGCATGTCAGGCAGGGAGCCAGGATCGGCATGAGGAAGCACGATGCCGATTTCAGGAGGGAGGAGCGCGCCTTCCCGGATTACGAGAGGATAAAGGCGGACCTGGCCAGGCTCAGGCATTAAAGGGCGCTCCGCATACGTCCCGGCATGGACGGTGAAGGCAGGGGCTTCGTGCTCCACACGAGGGACGGAGAGTCGGAGCTCGACATCGACGAGGTGAGGGAGATGGCCGATTCCGGCGACCCGGACGGGCTTTATGCGTTGTCGATGGCGTATCTCTTCGGATGGGACGTCGACGAGGACCAGGAGAAGGGATACATGTACCTGGAGAAGGCGGTCGCCGCCGGGCAGACCGAGGCCATGACGCTCATGGTCAGGCTGTTCATGCAGGGCGAATACCAGGGGATCGGCCCGGAGCGCGCCGCCGAGCTCTCGATAACCGCCGCCCGCGACGGGATACCGGACGCCCAGCTGTACGCGGGATTGGCGTACATGGACGGGATATCCGTTCCGAAGGACTACGCCGAGGCCGTCAGGCTGTTCAGGCTCGCGGCCAACCAGGGCAGCTCCGAGGCCAGGACTAACCTGGCCTACATGATACAGGAGGGTCTCGGGACGAAGAAGGACGAGGCCAAGGCCTTCGCCCTCTACAGGACCGCGGCCAGGTCCGGCAACGTGAACGCGATGTTCCATCTAGCCGTCTGCCACGAGTTCGGGGTCGGGACCAATAAGGACCTGCCTTCGGCGGCGGAATGGTACGGGAAGGGCGCGGAGCAGGGCGACGCCTTCGCGATGGAGCGCCTGGGATTCCTGTGGTCCGAAGGCATTGGGGATTCCGATCCGGACCCGGAGAAGGCCTTCGAATGGTTCCTCAGGGCCGCCATGGAAGGCGTCACCTCCGCGATGACCACGGTGGGTCGCTGCTATCTGGACGGGTACGGGACCGGCAAGGATTCCGAGGAGGCGGCGAAATGGCTGAAGATGGCCGCCGACAACGGAGACGAGGAGGCGTCCCGCCTTCTTTCAGGGATCTGAGATCAGGCCTTCTCCTCTTCGTCGGGGACGATCACGGACACCATCTGGTTCTCCATCCCCCAGGCGGCCAGCTGGGCCAGTATAGGGCCTATCGAGGCGCCCTTGTCGGTGATGAAGTAGGTGACCCTCGTCCCGCCCTCCGAGGTGGCCTCCCTCAGTACCATCCCGTCGGACTCCAGCTCCTTCAGCTGCTTGGACAGGATTCTGGGAGTGACCTCGCCGATGCGCCTCTGGAGCTCC
>JAEEGH010025891.1_pt1 | contig 11731 bp, 8 predicted proteins | sample 9134181 | NCBI WGS metagenome assembly JAEEGH01 (sample SAMN16246544, study PRJNA631951) | gut metagenome | biome: gut microbiome; feature: rumen; material: DP-attached | host: Bos | place: Iran: Karaj | collected 2018-10 | reverse complement strand
AAAGAATCATGCTGCAGGACGGAAAACTGGGTGACCGGGGCACCTGTACGCTGGAAAAGGACGGCCGGGTCAGGATGACCCTGGACGGCGTCAGCTATGACGGCGCTGCCCTCTGGCAGATTGACGATGAACGGGGCGGACGGGTGATGAGCATTTCCGTGATCAGTGAAGAGGGTGAATGCGCCTGGCTCAGCGAGGAAACGATACATGAGGAGGAACCTTCCCGATGAAACCGTTTATTGAACAACGGGCGGATCCCTATATTATCCGAAAGGACGGCTGGTATTATTTCACCGCGTCCGTACCGGAATTTGACCGGATTATCCTGCGAAAGGCAAAAAACCTGAAGGAACTGCCGGACGCGGTGGAAAAGATTATCTGGACCCGGCATGAGGAAGGTGAGCTCAGCTGCAATATCTGGGCACCGGAACTGCATTTTGTGGATGGAAGCTGGTATGTGTATTTCGCGGCGGCACGGGCAGGGGCGGATTCCTCCGGCAGGTATGACCACCGGATTTACGCACTGAAGAATGACAATCCGGATCCTTTTTCCGGCGGGTTTACCGAAAAGGGAAGGATCGATACCGGCTGGGAGAGCTTCTCCCTGGATTCCACTATGGTTCTGTACAGCGGGAAACGGTATTTCATATGGGCCCAGCGGGATTTTGACATCCCCGGGAACAGCAATCTGTATATTGCGGAAATGAAAAACGCGCTGGAACTGAAGCTTCCGGCAGTGAGACTGAGCATTCCTGAGTATGACTGGGAATGCCGGGGCTTCCTGGTGAATGAAGGACCTGCCTGCCTGATCCATAACGGCAGACTGTTCGTTACTTATTCCGGCAGTGCTACGGACGAACGCTATGCGGTGGGGCTGCTGACGCTGAAGGAAAACGGTAATCCGCTGAATCCGGAAGACTGGGAGAAATCCAGGGTACCGGTGATGGTGACCGAAGAGGAGAACGGACTGTACGGACCCGGACACAATTCTTTTACCGTGGACGAAGAGGGAAGGGATCTGATTGTATTCCATGCCCGGCCTTATCCGGGATTCCATGGGGATGCCCTCAGCGATCCGAACCGGCACTGCTTCCTGCGTACAGTGGAATACACGGAAGACGGGATTCCGGTATTCAGCAGGAAATAAGCAGGCATCATTCAGGAAGTCCCTGATTTCAGGGGCTTCTTTTTTCAATTGCATCATTCGGGATTTCAAGACTGCCATTCCGGATACAATGACGATATTGAAACGCGGCTTGAATGATCTTTCGCATCTGTGTTATATTAATCAAAAGGTGCTTGAAGGATCGCAAAGCGGGAAAGGGAAGGGCATGATCTTCTTTCAGCAGTTCTATCTTGATAAGGAAAAGGATATTGCGGTCGACCTTCATATGGAGGGAGACCGCCTGTTTTATACCATCCGGACGCCGAACCACCACACCGGCAACCTGATTACGAACCTGGCGAAGCTGTGCGGGCTGGAAACCGAGGAGGATGAGCGGGGACTTAAGGTGATCCGGGATGAGATTCCCTGCTACTATGACGGGGACTACAGGAAGATGTATATCCTGCGCCTGGGAAACACGAAGATTGCCAACATCTTCCCGGACGGCCGGGTGGAGATGAAGGCATCCATTCCAGCCATATCCAAGACGCTGATGAGCCAGACGCGGGACTATAAGCTCGGTGTGGCCAAGACCATCGTCAAGACCTATATCCGCAGCGAGTGCAAGTTCCATACTGACCTGCACACGCACATGAACGGCAACCTGCCGCCGGACGCGCTGATTGCCCTGGGTATTGTGCGGCAGCTGCGGTATCCCTATTACTACATCAAGAAACTGGGGCTGCGCTGCGACCTGACCCAGACAGCAAAGCTGGAGGAGCGCCGGGTGGCGGCGGAGGCCGCGCTCGGTGAGACAGAACTGACAGGGAAGCACCGGGACCGCCGGATTGATGACAACACGTTTATCAATTTTGCCGAGCTGATTCTCGGGAACCCGGCGGATGCCCAGTACAATATCGACCGGATCCGGAATTCCCTGACCATTCCCAAGGACGGGCAGGCGGTCTTTGCGGACCTCGAGAAAGTTTACCTGTACCGTTATGTATTTACCAAAGGGCTGGAAGCGGAGGATCCTCTCAGCGGAATCAACCTTGGGCTGGTTCCGGACCGGGAAGTGCTTGCCTATGCGGAGCAGATGCGGCGGGACCGGGAGACGGAACGGTTCGGCAGCAATACGCTGTACCAGGATCTGCTGCTCTGGATTGCCCGGGAATACAGGCGGAGGGGCATTGAGTACGCGGAGATTTCAGATACCGGCCTGCTGAACCGGGAGGGCTTTGCGGCAAAGCTGCGGGAAATCCATGAGGTGATGCCTGCCATCACCCGCGAAACAGGGGTTATGCTGCGGTTCCTGGCGGGCATCCGCCGGATTCCGCTGACGATTATCCGGGACCGGGTGACCCCGAACGACTATCTGGCGGATAACCTGCAGATCCTGCGGACAATTGCCGGGGATCCCTATGTGGCCGGCAGCGATATTATCGGTGAGGAAATCAACAACATCCTGGAACTGCGGGCGGTGATCCGGGAACTGGTGAAGATTGCCGGGGAGCAGGACGGCTTTGTCATCCGGATCCATGCCGGTGAGAATGACTCCCTGCGGGACAACGTGGCGAACAGTATTGCCTGCGTGAAGGAAGCACTGGCACCCGGACAGCAGATGCCGGCCCTGCGGATCGGCCATGGACTGTATACCTGCGACCTGCGGACACCCCGTGGAAGGAAACTGCTGGAGGATATGAAGGATTCCCGGGTCACCCTGGAATTCCAAATCACCTCCAATGTACGGCTGAACAACCTGTCCCGGCTGGACAACCATCCGCTGCGCCGGTATCTGCGGGCAGGCGTGGCCTGCGTGCAGGGAACAGACGGCGGCGCCCTGTACGGAACGGATTCCATTGACGAGGAACTGTCCCTGGAAAAACTGCTGGGACTGAGCTTTGAAGAACTGAAAAAGATGCGCCGCACGGACGAGAAGATCCTGCGGGAAAGCAAAGAAATCTTTGAACAGCGGATGGAAAACTTCCGCACGGAGTGTGGTGCCGGGGACGCGGAAAAGTGGTATCTGCGCAAGCTGGAGGAAACGCCCAGGATTACGCAGGACCTGTGGAAGGAATCCGGACGGATCGATGCGGCGGAAGAACTGAAGGACCTGATTGCTCCGCTGCCGGAAGGCATGTTCCCGGTGGTGATTGCCGGCGGCAGTTTCAACCACAGCGGCCACCGGACCGTGATGAAGGAAGAGGACCGGCAGCTGATTGACCGGCTGCTGGAAACGCTTGATCCGGGAAAAGTCTATTTCGTAATCGGCCACAGCCTGACCGGGGTGGAAGGCTACCTGGTACAGCGGAACGGCGGCCGGTTCCGGATTGCGGCTATTGTACCCAACCGGATCAGCCGGCCGGAGAAAAAACGGTTGCTGGAGGCGGGCGTTTCTGTCCGGATTTCCATTGAGAGCTCCGGAATGGGGCTGTACAAGAGTTTTGCCTATGAAATCTTCAAACGGATGAATTCCGTGCTGCTGGCCTTTGACGGCAACGCGCCTGCCCTGAACCTGATCCAGGAGGCGAAAAACGGCCGGTGCAAGTGCCGTATTTTTGCCAATCCCCGGTCCAGGGGACTGACGGTGAAGGCAAAACTGCTGGAGGGATATGTGCAGCCGCTGGCGGATGCGGAGACAATCGCTGAAGCCGTGGACAATTTGCGCTGAAAAGGTTTGTTCTCTTTACAAAATCCGCCGGACAGAGGTAAAATAATCTTTAGTTTTTGCGCTGGAAGGCGGTGATCATATGAGTGAGGAAAGAAAAGCAGCTGAGCGGCTCATGCTTCGCCTGCTGGGCATTGCTGCAGCTTTTGCTGTTATACGCTGGGTGCTGCCTGAGGTATGGGACAAGCTGTCACCGTTTATCATTGCTGTTCCGATTGCGGCCGCGCTGCAGCCGGTAATCCGGTTCCTGCAGAAGCGGATCAAACTGCGGCGGAGCCCTGCCTCATTGATTCCGGTACTCCTGCTCCTGTTTCTTTTCCTGGGACTGCTGATCTGGCTGCTGATTTTTGCCATAGAACAGGCACCGAAAATGATCAACAACTCCGGGGATATGGTAACAGATACCATTAATACAATCCGCCAGGCGTTCAGCAATCTGCTGACGCATATCAGGGAAAATACGGATCCGGGCGTGGCAGCGTGGATCGAGAGTGCCACAAAGTCGTTGCTGGAAAAAATCACCGAGTGGATAACCGGTTTTGCCGGAAACGCAGCCAAGTATGTGGTGGATACCACTGTGGGCCTCGCAACGGCTATGCCTTACAGCATCATTTATATCAGCTTCCTGACTATAGGACTGTATTTTGTTGCCAAGAACTATGACGAAATCCGCAGTTACCTTCCGGGCGGAAAACGCCGGAAGCAGGACAGCCGGACAACCCAGCTGACCAATTCCACGCTGAGAAGCCTGTTCGGATACCTGAAGGTTCAGGGGACATTCGGCCTGATCGTCTGGATCGTTTCATGGATTTACCTGACCTGTTTCGGCTTTTCCTACGCAGGGATCACAGCACTCTTCTGCGGTGTGATGGAACTGGTACCGATGATCGGCAGCGGTGTTCCCTATATTGTAATGAGCATCGTGCAGTTCCTGCTGGGGAATGCCCGGGCAGGCATCCTGCTGCTGGTGCTGACCCTGGGCCTGCAGCTGCTGCGCCGGGTGCTGGAACCGAAGCTGATGTCCGATTCCATCGGCATTACTCCCCTGGAGAGCCTGATCGGCATGTTTGTAGGTATGCGGTTTGGCGGGATCCTCGGCCTGATCGGCGGACCGGTACTGATGTCCGTGCTGGTCGGCGCTTTCAAAGGCGGATTGTTCGCCTCCACAGCGAGAGACTTCCATCTGATCTCCGTCTGGATGAAGAACAGATTGAAATAATATACAGGAGGAACATTCATGTACAGTTGTCCCGGATGCGGATCCCAGATGCTGTTTGACATTCCGTCGCAGCAGCTGAAGTGCGGCCGGTGTGACCGGACCATGTCCATTGAGGAAGCGGATCAGAAAGAATTCCGTAAAGCCGGCGAAAGCTTTACGGTGGATCTGCTGACCTGCCCAAACTGCGGCGGGGAAATCCATGCAATCAATACGGCTGCGGCTGCTTTCTGCAGCTACTGCGGCTCTTCCGTTATGCTGGAGAAGAAAGACACGCAGTATGACCCTCCGGCGTCCCTGATTCCCTTCAAGATTACCCGGGAAGAATGCTTTGAGAAATTCCGGGGGATGCTGAACAAAAGCTTCTGCGCGGATCACCGGCTGAAGAACCGTATTACCCCGGACAGCTTCCGCGGGATCTATGTGCCCTATCATACCTATCAGGCCGGTGTGGAAGGGGAAGCAGAGATTGAAGGGGAAAAAAGCACCTCCAACTATACGTATTATTACAAGTCCCGGGTGGAGCTGAACCATCATTATACGGGGATCATGCATGACGCTTCCAAGGAAATGCCTGACAGCATTTCCGAGTCCATCTCCGTAACCCATGATGCCCAGAGCATGACGGTTCCGTTCTCGCCGGCATATCTGAGTGGGTTTTACGCGGATGTATCGGATACGGATCCGGATACCTATATTCCCTATGCCCGGTCCGAAGCTGTCCGGAAGGGCCTGGAGGATACGCTGCCGACACTGAAGGACGATGAACTGAGCTATTCCACATCCAGTGCGGAAAAGGCACTGCTGCCAAAGGCAAATGCCACCTATACGGGAGATACGCTGCTGCCTGTATGGTTCATGTCCATGAAGAGCGGGAAACGCGTGCTGTATGCCGTGCAGAACGCTGTGACAGGAGAAATGTGGGCGGATGTCCCGATGGATATTTCCCGTTTTGCGCTGGTGGCTCTGGTGATTGCAGCCGGATTGTTCGTTGCGTTCAACAGTTTCCTGACGCTGCGGCCGGAGATGGTCATGATTGCGGCGATGCTGCTGGCAATCTTCGCGCAGATTGCCGTGAACGGCAGGGCAACCCGAATTAAGGAAAAGGAAATGGCGGAAGCCGTGATCCGGGGTGAAACCATCAATATCGAAGACAGAATGTCCAAAATGAAGCGGCTGCAGAAACGTGTAAACCGCCAGAAGAACCATGGGATCTTCCGGTACCTGGGCTCCTTCGGGGCGGCAGTTGCATCCTGCGCGGCGCTGCAGGGACTGTCCAGGCTGGATGACGTCCGCATCTTCCGTTACGGATCGATTGGCCTGCTTGTGATAATGGCGGCCCTGATGCTGCCGGTCTGGGAGGACCGGACAAAGCTGCCTCTCGGCTGCAAGGCAGCCTTCCTTGCCATGGCTGCCGGTACCGTGCTCCTGAACCTGGATCCTTTCCACAGCGCGGATATGCCGGTATATCTTGTCACACTGGCCATCATGGGCAGTGTGATCTGGGAGTGCATCAACCTGATGCGGCTGCATAACAAGTCGTGCTCCAACACGCCGCCCCAGTTTGAATCCCATCAGGGAGGTGAGCTTCTGTGATTGACAAGTGTAACGCAGTCAGAACAGTTAAAGCCACCCTTGCTACAGGAATCTGCGAGTGGCGAGCCGAAGGCGAAGACAGAGCAGAAATGACGATCGCAGGAGGTGAGCTTCTGTGAAAAAGATATTTGCCAGCCTTCTGGTCCTGATGCTGCTGGTCCCCTGTTTTGCGGGGGCGGAATCAAAGGCCTGGAAGAACGAAGAAACCGGCTATACTGCCGTGATTGACGACAGTGCCGCACTGCTGGATGCCGCGGAATATGACAGTGTGCTGGAAACCATGAAGGGGATTACGGATTACTGCCATGCCGGGCTGTATACCTACGGCGGCAGTTCAACGGAATATGTGATGACAAAGGCGGAGAACTGGGGAAACAGCACTTTCTCCGGTGATTACACCCTGTTTATCATTGATATGGCGACCCGCCAGCTGGCGGTGTATTCCAGCAAAAAGATCTACAAGACAATTACCCAGTCCAAAGCTTATACCATTACGGACAACGTGTATTCCTACGCATCCAGGAAGCAGTATGCCACCTGTGCCATGACCGCATTCAACCAGATGCACAGGACGCTGAAGGGTGAAATGGTTACCGGCCCCATGCGCTATATCAGCAACGCCCTGCTGGCCCTGCTTGGCGCAATCCTGCTGGCCTACCTGGTCATCTCCGCGCGGATGGAGCAGGAGGTCAAGGTCAGCATGCCGGATATTGTTACCGCGACAGTCGGCGCCGGAGCGTTCATTGCCGGAAAGAAGCTGGTCAGGAAAGTCAAGCATGAAAGCAGCTCCAGCCATGGCGGCGGCGGTTTCGGCGGTTTCGGCGGAGGCGGCTTCAGCGGAGGCGGCGGAGGCGGCAGCCACGGATTCTGAGCAATTCACAATTCAGAATTCATAATTCACAATTAGAAAAGGTTGAAATTCTGAATGGATGATCGTGACAAGCTATAATCTGTTGCTGAAAAACTGCCCGGAAGTATTGTGCGGGACGATTTACAGGTGTTTTTGAGTGAATTATACATTATGAATTGTGGATTATGAATTATGAATTAACCAATACGAGATCGATGACCCGGAGAGCGCTGTCCGTTGCCTGGCCGGCTATGACGGAAAGCTTTTTTGTGGCGCTTGCCGGCATGATCGATACCATGATGGTTTCCGCCCTGGGCAGTTATGCAGTTGCGGCGGTCGGCCTGACAAACCAGCCGAAGTTCATCGGCCTGACGCTCTTTTTCGGCATCAATGTGGCGGTTTCCGCCCTGGTGGCCCGCCGGAAGGGTGAACAGCGCCAGGATACGGCTAACCAGATCCTGCTGACAGCCATTATCCTGGCCTGTCTTGCCTGTGTGGTTGTGTCGGTATTGTTTGTGGTGTTTGCACCCTGGATGATGGAACTGGCAGGCAGCAATGCCGATACACATGAGGCGGCGGTTACATATTTCCAGATTATCATGGGCGGTACGTTCTTCAACGTGATCACCATGGTGATCAATTCCGCCCAGCGGGGCAGCGGCAATACCAAGCTGTCCATGACCACAAACCTGACCAGCAGCATTGTCAATATCATTTTCAACTACCTGTTGATTGAAGGCCACTTCGGTTTCCCTGCATGGGGAATCCGCGGCGCAGCAATTGCGACAGTGCTGGGCACGGTTGTGGCGGCAGGCATGGCGGTTTCCTCGCTGTTCCGCCGAAACAGCTATGTGCGCATTCCGCTGATGAAGCAGCTGAAGCTTCGCTATTCCGCCGCCTGCGCGAAATCCATCTGGCACCTGACAATCAATACATCTCTGGAAAATATAGCTGCCCGGATCGGCTTCCTGGCGACGGCGATGATTGCCGCCCGCCTGGGAACCGATGAGTTTGCCGCACACAATATCGGTATGAGTGTGCTGGGACTTGGCTTTTCCTTTGCAGACGGCATGCAGGTGGCGGCGGTGGCGCTGGCAGGGGAATCCCTGGGCGCGGGAAAAAAGGATATGGCAAAGCGCTACGGCAGTATCTGTCAGCGCATCGGGCTGCTGATCTCCTTTATCCTGGCACTGCTGCTGTTCTTTGGCGGCCGGTGGTTCTTCAGCCTGTATTTCCAGGAACCGCATATCCTGGAAATGGGAGAGGTGATCTGCCGGTACCTGATGGTCATTGTACTGCTGCAGATCAGCCAGATTATCTTTACCGGCTGCCTGCGGGCAGCAGGAGACGTACGGTATGTACTTTATGCCGCCATGATTTCCATTGCCGGCATCCGTACCCTGTCCACCGTGCTGATGGTGAACGTCCTCGGCTGGGGCCTGCACGGGGTATGGCTGGGCGTCCTGGCAGACCAGCTGTCACGTTTTATTATGGTCTGGCTGCGGTTTAAGCAGGGGAAATGGGTGGATTTGAAGATCTGACTCAGAGATTCAGATCTTCAAAAATGAATAATGAAAAATGAATAATGAAGAATGAGGAGACGAGATCTCTCCACGCGGCGGCAGGTATTCTGCCGCCTTGGTCGAGACGACAGGATAAACGCAATGAAAAACACCAGCGAGCCGGATTGCCGGAACGCTGGTGTTGATTATTATTGGAATCATTCGGTGAAGAGGGCGGTGGAGTAGTAGCGGTCGCCGCTGTCGGGCAGCAGGGCTACGATGGTCTTGCCCTTGTTTTCCGGCCGCTTCGCCAGCTGGATGGCGCCGTACAGGGCGGCACCGGAGGAAATACCCACGGAGATGCCTTCCTTTTTTGCCAGCAGCTTTGCGGTGGCAAAGGCGTCCGCGTTGGCAGCCTTGAAGATTTCATCATAGATTTTGATGTTCAGCACATCCGGTACAAAACCAGCGCCGATGCCCTGGATCTTATGGGCACCCGCATGGCCTTCGGACAGCACGGGGGAATCTTCCGGCTCCAGGGCGACAACCTTGATATCCGGATTTTGGGATTTCAGGTATTCGCCGACACCGGCAATGAAGAGGTCAACCTTGCCGTCCGTATCATTCCAGATTTCGGGACCGGTGGTGGCCCTGTGAATGGCGGGGTTCGCGGGGTTCACGAACTGGCCGGGGATGAAGCTGTTGGGGGTTTCTTTTGCCAGCTCTTCCGCCTTGGCGATGGCACCCTTCATGCCCTTTGCGCCTTCGGTCAGCACCAGCTCGGCACCGTAGGCCTTCAGGATGTTGCGGCGTTCTACGCTCATGGTTTCAGGCATGGTGAGGATGATGCGGTAGCCCTTGGCGGCGGCGATGGACGCCAGGCCGATACCGGTGTTGCCGCTGGTGGGCTCAATGATGACGGAACCTTCCTTCAGCAGGCCCTTCTGTTCAGCATCTTCGATCATGGCCTTGGCAATACGGTCTTTCACGCTGCCGGCGGGATTGAAGTATTCGAGTTTTACCAGGATGGTGGCCTCCAGTCCCAGTTCCTTTTCAATGTTTACAACTTCGACCAGGGGGGTGTTCCCGATCAGCTCCAGTGATCCTTTATAAATCTTAGACATTTTCCTAACCTCCTCGATGTGTTGGGCAAACTATATCATATTAAACCTAGTGAGTCAATAGGCAATAGGATTGATTATGGCTATAGGCTTCAATAAAATGGGCCTATAGCCATAATTAATCAATTAACAATTAACAATGAATAATTAACAATTATATGGTTTACTGTATTGATGGATAAGGTGTTCCGGATCGTTGGTTGACTTTAATGAAAGAGAAGTGTAAAGTGGCGATGCAGAAACCGGAGGAGCGAAGCGCATGGAAAAAAGGAACTACCAGCGGGAAATGGAAGCCGAGATCGAACGGCTGGAAGGCCGGCGGCCGACGCTTTTGCTGCACAGCTGCTGCGGCCCGTGCTCCAGCGCGGTGCTGGAGCGGCTGACGGAACATTTCCGGGTAACGCTTCTGTATTACAATCCCAATATTGAACCGGAGGAGGAGTATCTTCACCGGCTTTCGGAGCAGGAACGGCTGCTGTCGCTGCTGCCGGAGGAAGTGCCGATGCTGCCCTGCGGATATGACCATGACGCGTTTGAGGCTTTCGCGCCGGCCCTGGCGGACGCGCCGGAGGGCGGAGAAAGATGCCTGGCCTGTTTTGCCATGCGGCTGAACTATACCGCGGAGCAGGCGAAGATACACGGCTTTGAGTATTTCACGACCACGCTGTCTGTCAGTCCGCATAAGAACGCGGACAACGTGAACCGGATCGGCGAGGAAGCGGGGAAACGGTACGGGGTGAAATATCTGTTTGCGGACTTTAAGAAGAAGAACGGGTATTTGAGGTCGCTGGAACTGTCCAGGGAGTATGAACTGTACCGGCAGGATTACTGCGGATGCAGGTACTCAAATCAGAAGAATTCTGATTTGAGTACAATGAAGAATGAAGAATGAGATGGTATACTGTCATTGAATTATGAGGTGTTCCTGTGACGTTCCCGAACGTGGGCGGGCGGGGAGATTTCTCCACGCAGAATCCTTCGGATTCTTTGGTCGAAATGACAAAGTGAAAGCATTGCAGTTCCGGTTGGGTTCCCGAATTTGAACGGGCGAGGAGATCCTTCGACTCCACTACGTTCCGCTCAGGAAGACACCGCTGTTCCGGTTGGATTCCAGAACGTAGGCAGGCGGGGAGATTCTTCGACGCGGCCTTTGGCCTTGCTCAGAATGACAGGATAATCATGAACAATGGAAATATAGATATAACATATATTAACAGAGGAGAAACAGGACATGGATTTTGTAAACAGACTGGCGGGAGAGTTTAAACTGCGGCCGCAGCAGGTGCAGGCGGCAGTGGAACTGCTGGACGCGGGGAATACGATTCCCTTTATTGCCCGGTACCGGAAGGAAGCAACCGGATCGCTGGATGACCAGGTGCTGCGGGAGATGGCTGAACGGCTGGAATACCTGCGGAACCTGGAAAAGCGCCGGGAGGAAATCGCAGCTTCCCTGGAAGAGCAGGGCGTGATGACCGACGAACTGAAGGCGCAGCTGGCCAAGGCGGTGACCCTCAGCGAACTGGAGGATATTTACCGTCCCTTCCGGCCGAAGCGCCGGACACGGGCGACGATCGCAAAGGAGCGTGGGCTGGAACCGCTGGCTCTGTGGCTGATGCTGCAGCAGGCGGGAGATCCCGCGACGGAAGCGGCGAAATATATCGACGCGGAAAAAG
>JAEEGH010025888.1_pt1 | contig 11732 bp, 16 predicted proteins | sample 9134181 | NCBI WGS metagenome assembly JAEEGH01 (sample SAMN16246544, study PRJNA631951) | gut metagenome | biome: gut microbiome; feature: rumen; material: DP-attached | host: Bos | place: Iran: Karaj | collected 2018-10 | reverse complement strand
AATTACCATAATCAGAGAAAGCCTGAGATTTACTCCCAGGCTTTGTCAACAATATTCGGGATGCTGTTATCTTTCAAATACCATCGAATCGAAGCAGCTCCTGATCGCTTTTCTAAATATAACAGCGAAAAGCAGCCGGTTTTGAACCGACTGCTAATACTAATTGTGCATTTTTTTATCTACTGTCAGTACGAATAACTGATGATTATTCGCTCCATCCTTTTGTGCTTACCGGGTCACCTTCCGTTTCCCACTGTTCAAAAGGAGGTTCCACCGCATACGATGGATCATAATAGTTCCTGATGTATTGTGCCGCTCTGTATTCAGCCTGCTTATAATTTGTTACACCGGCTTCGTCATATTCAAGATTGTTCATGAAAACAACGAAGGCCTGTTCTGCAAAAGAGCTTTCTTCTTGTAGATCGCCTACATAGTCAATACCATTCAACAATCCCGTTCCGATCGTTCCATGGGCAAACCAATATGCGAATTGTCTTACAGCGCCTCTAACGTACTTATCAACCCTCATGATCAGTTCTCCTTTTGTTATATACTGAAAAATACGTATCAGTTCTCAATCTTCAGTTTGCATTCATGTCCTGAATTATCGCTGTCCAGAATTATGTCCGTAATCATATTAAACAATTCTTCACCCAACGCTTTCCGGCTTTTTCCCGCGTTGATCCAAGTTACCATCAACTCTTCACCGGGAGCATGAAAACCAAATCCGCCGCGCAGCAAATCATTGAAAGCATTAAGATTATGACCTGTCTTCCAGCTGAGATCCTTCGTCAGCAATTTATCTATTTCGGTATAAAACTCTTCTTCGTTCGAAAAGTTATTTCCATCTATAGTAATCTGTTTCATATTCTTCCCCATAACCCGCTCAGTCTGGTTCCCTGTTGAGCTTCCATTCTAACAGCATAATTATAGCAACTCAAGGAAAACACTTATAGTCTCATTATCTGAACAAAGAGCACGCAAACAGAGGATGAGAACATAATTACCATATAGAACAGAATTAATATACCATTTATAAGCATGACCAATAGTTCATTTTCTTCACGATTAAACGTATCATCATATGCATTCAGCATTATACAGTTCTAATATGTTTATAATCTCTTTTCAACTCTCAAACGGAATAGTTTCCTTATACACGGGATAACGTTCCTTATCTTCGTCCGTGATTTCTCTTTGAACACGGCAAGGTACGCCAACTGCTATGACATTTGAAGGTATGCTTTTTGTTACAACGCTTCCTGCTCCGATAACCGTATTATCTCCAATGGTAACCCCGCCGAGAACAGTAACACCCGCTCCGAACCAGACGTTGTTTCCTATAGTGATCGGCAATGCCACCTCAAGGCCCTCATTACGCTGCTGAGCATCCAATGCATGCTCAGCCGTTGTAAACAAACAATTGGGGGCAATAAAGACATGGTCTCCAAATGTCACTTTGCCACCATCCAATATCTGACAATTGCGGTTTGCAAAAAAATAATCTCCGACAGAAGTGTTATAACCAAAATCGCACCAAAACGGTGCATTTACATATACATGCTTTCCGGCTTTACCGAAGATCTGCGATAACAATCCTGACTGAGCTTCGCGGTCAGACGGCCTGATCTGATTAAACTCATAACACAGATCATTGCATTTATATATATCTTTCAAGATTTCTTCATCATAATTGGCATTATACAAATATCCTGCCTGAGCCTTTTCTTTTTCCGTCATTGAACACTCCTGCCTTTTCATCATTCTCTGTAAGATATGCTGATTATTATTTTGACTTCAAAGGTTTGGTTTTCTGTTTTTGCGGTCTATCACTTATTGTTTTCGAAAAAGGGATACTCTTTTTCTGCTTTAGCATTTGATCGAAAACTACGTGTTCTCTCTTCTTTTTCCCCATAATCAAAATCGCTTCCTTCAAACACTATTGTTCCATTGATAACTTCAGTGTATTACTCATCTTATAGTTATATCAAAACCGTCACTTTTTCCTTCACCTTTTCAAATTATCTCCTTGCCGCAGTTCGGACAGAATCTCCTTGCTTCTCCCCTGTACCCGCAGGAACATTGAAATTCACCTTCGGCAAGAGGGACATCTTCTTTGACCCTGGCAAGGACTACATCTTCTTTATGACCGTCATTAAGATCCATCATCTCCAGGTGAAGCTCTTCGTTGCCATACCAGGCCTCCGATACTCTGTATATTGTCTTATCGCCCTCGTATACAATACGGTTATTCAGGTTTATCTTTATCTCTTCACCATCGTGGATCGTGTAAGCTGCTGCCATCATTCCGATCATCATTCCTCCCCGGTTCTGCCCGGGCTGCATGGCATCCGTTACGCCGTATGAGGAGGAAAGCTTTCCCGTCGCATATCGTATCTCTATTCCGGCAAAACGGCTGAGAACAGCTTCGCATGAACCTTTCACATCTTTCCATGTGCCTTCAAGTTTTTGGTAGTACTTATAATCCGGATTTGCAGTTGATGTCATTTTTCCTATCCTTTCAAATGTATATCCTGTTAATTGATCCACTCCGGCTTAAGCAGTCTGTATTCCAGACGGGTTTTCATTTTGCCGTCGTGCCACTCATAGTCGACATGTTCAGCATCTTTAATCTATAGTTACTCCTCGAAATCATCAACATTATAGTCGCTGAGGATAATTCTGCCGGTTTCATGATCGATCATTTCCCGCCCCTTCAGTAAATAATACTGTTTATTCTCTCGATTAAGGGATCGCTCCATCAGACAAGGTAATTATATCATTCGGGAAAAGAACGCTTAGTCTGATTTATTCAGGATCTTAGTCAGTGATCACCGTTTAAACACTCCATTTTTCCAAGGTGCTTAATATGATCGCTAATGTTTCTTCACGGGCCTTCTGACATTCCTTAGGATATTTCTTCTCTCTGGGGAGCATATTGTTGTTAACGGGAAAGTACCCGAGATTATGGCTTCCCGTCTCTGAATTGATGTGCCTGAAGCCGTGTTTGAAACCGCTCCTTTGAAGTCTTTTCACAAGCAGTTCGGCATCGCGTTTTGCAGGTACCGATTCGTCATGAGTTGATGTAAGGAACAGAATGTCTCCGTTTATTCTCTCCACCGGAATCTCGTTCTCGTAAGTTCCCTTTATATCCCACTCGTCAAAGAAATACAAAAGCTTTATGTTATGTTCCCTTGCACATCTTTTAATAAACGCGGATAACAGTCTTCCCTTCTTAACATATGGAAAATCGCGTCCGTTAAATGAAACCATCGCCTTACAAGTATCTTCGCCGGGTCTTCCGGTACCCTGCATGATGTGGCCAAAGGAAGAGGCAGCGATCACAAGGCTTATGTCGGGGACTACACTTGCCGCAAGAAGCGCCATTCCGGCGCCCTTTGAATTGCCGTAAATCCCGATGCGACTAAATCCCATCCGCTTCATCTCGTCACATGCAGCCTGGAATTGTTCCAGGGGAATCGCCCTCATGCCTTTTTTCTGTCCTTCGCCGCCGTAGTAGGACATTGCAAGTGTGGAGTATCCCTTTCCTGCAAAAAGAGCTGCATATTTTGAAGGAAAATCAAGCCCTTTCAGTCCCTGTACGACTATCAAAAGCCTGTCGTCTTTCCTTTGCGCTCTGTAAAGAATCCCTTCAAATCCGTCATTTATATACCTGAATCGTTCTTCCACTATTATGACCTCTTAGTTTTTTCGTGGTCATTATACCGCAAAAATTAGTCTTAACTAACTTCGATGCAATTCTGCAATAATATAATTCTCATTATTGCAAAACACGTGGGCAAACTCTTTGTTGGTTATATTCAGGATTTCCTATCTGTTTATCTATGAAACTATACAACTCCGCTCTCAAGGATACTGAATCTCAATGAATCTATATCCAGCTCGGCTTCCGCGCCGTATGGCAGGATAAACACCGGAGAAGAATGCCCGAAGTTCAGTCCGGCCATTACCGGAAGATCAGCACAATGGTATTTATCAGTGACAACATGTCTTATTCTTTCAGCATACGGCTCAAATCCGCTTTGCATCCTCATTTTTCCGATGATCACACCTTTAAGTATCTGAAGGTAACCCTTTCCGCCAAGCCAATCGAAAAAACCTTCCATATAATCTTCAGTGCAGAAATCTGGTATGTCTTCGAAAAACAAGATGCTGCCGTCCATATCCTCCCTGCGGACAATATCTGAACCGTCAGGCATTTTTATTGTTCTCAGGTCTCCGTGACCGCCAAAAAGCTTTCCTCTTACTTTTCCTTTGCCTTGAACATAAAAATACCCGTTGTTGTGCGTGTACGTCTTTATATATGACTTATCCGTGAGATTGTCTTTGCTGAAAGACCAGTCCTCTGAAGCCTTTATCTCTCCTATAGCAGAGTTATCAAAGAAAACCTTCTCAAACCAGTGACGGCTGTACGGATGCCACGAGCCTGTTTCCGCAACCGTTGGAAGAAGATTGTCTCCGTAAAAAGTCATCAAACCTGCTCTGAAGCAGAACAGATGAAGCGCCATAATATCAGAATAACCGCAGAAGATCTTCGGGTTAGCAGTAATTGTTTTCGCTGATAAATACGGCAAAAGAGTTGAAGCGTCGTTTCCTCCGATTGCAGCGATTACAGCTTTTATCTCCTTGTTTTCGAAGGCCCACATAATATCATCTGCTCTTGCCTGCGGATTGTTCCTGAGATATCCCGTGCCCCTGAGAGCGTTCGGTGAAGGTATTGCATCAAGCCCTGATTCTTTAAGTCTTTGACAACCCAGATGATACTTCCATAAAACACGTGGAGACCCGGAACAGCCCCATGACGGACTGATTATCGCTATGTTATCACCTCTATGAAGTCTTCCGGGTTTGATCATCATCTATTCGCTTATCCTGTTTATTTTCTATACTAAGAGCTTCTTCTCAGATACGGAGATTATAACATGTGTTTAGCTTTTGATTATTTGTCTAAGGGGCGCATCGCAGGGATGTGCATTAAAGAGAATATATAGATAACATTGACTTAAATAGTATATAACACTAATAATCCACATAGTATTTGCTTGGAGAGTATTTTATGAAGACATGTCCTAATTGCGGAGCAACACAGGCTGATTCACTGCCTGCATGCAATCTGTGCGGATATTTATTTCCGGGTGTCCAGAACCCTGTAAAACGACGTTTTGAAAAACGGGTATTGATAGCTCTTGTTTCAGATCTTGTGTCCATTATTGGTACTGTATTATTTTTTAATTTTATCTGGATGCAATCCTATCAACTTAATTCCGCTTTGATGGCGTTGTATAACATATTGATCTTAGCCATGGTCTTCATCACGGCGGCAGGCCCCGTACTGGGTCTGATATTTTCGATCGTAGGCCTAAAGAAAACAAAGAGTATGGGAACAAAAGGAAAACCCTTTGCCATAGCAGGAATAGTTATTTCTTCGATCCTGTTGCCGTTAGCGTATTTCTTTATATATATTTTTGTCCTCGCCATTAATTCATAAGGTTGCGGATTGGTTATATATCTGTGATGTCCATTCACGATTTTCCGGTGCAATAGCCTACTACACGGCCGACGGCCACGATATTGCCTGTATTTCCTTCTGCATCCGTATCAAGGCTGTCCATGAAGTCCTGGAGCTTTATAGCCGGAGTTCCGAGGCTGCCCTTGACTCTTTCTACTGGTGCTTTAAGCGCGAAAACATAGATGTTGTACTGATTTGTTGATCCCGACGGAGGGTTAGGTCCGACGTAATCGGCGTGAGATGTTTCACCTTGAGAGAAAGCAGAAGTTGCCCAGCCCTGGGGGAGGTTTGTTTCGGTGATACCGTCTTTCTTCCAGTGGATGATGTTTGCGGCGGTCAGGTCGACCATGTAGATGACATAAGTGGTTGCGCCTTCTACGGGCTCCCAGGAGAGCTGCGGAGAGGCATTCCCGCCCTGGAATACACAGTCATCGATCCAATACTTGCCGTCAAGGCTCTCTGAGGTGACCTTAAAGGCCGTATAAGCACTGACGAATTTATCATCGCTGTTATCAACCGGTTCTTCAGCAGGTGCTTCGGTTGTGGTTTCGGTAATAGCGGATGCTTCAGTTGACGGAGCAGGTTCTTTAGCGCAGGCTGCTATGCCTAAAGCGAGTGTTCCAATGAGGATAATTGAAAGAAATCTACGCATATTGTCTCTCCTTACATGTAGTGAAAAACTGTTGATTATCCGTACTTACCCGTGACAGTTTCCGCCACCACAGCCATGGCTGCCGCATTCGTGATCCTCGTGATGATCGTGGTGATCGCACTTTGCATCAGGATCATAAGCCAGATTACCGGCTAAAAGAGCATTAACCGCATCATCTGCATTTCCCTGAACACCACCGTAGAGCTTGATGCCGGCTTCAGCCAGAGCCATCTGGGCACCCATGCCGATTCCACCGCAGATAAGCGTGTCAACTGAATACTCCTGAAGAAAACCGGCAAGAGCGCCGTGGCCACTTCCGTTTGTATCAACGATCCGGCTTCCAACGATCTTACCGTCAGCTACAGAGTAGATCTTAAATTGTTCTGTATGTCCGAAATGCTGAAATACATTTCCGTTTTCATAAGTTACTGCAATATTCATAAGTATGCCTCCTTTAACTTTTGGAAATCATGATTAATTATATAGCAAATCCTATAGGACAACCTGTCCTGCCATTGTATTACTCAAGCGCAGGGTTTATCTAAAGCCGTAGAAAAGAACTCCGGCACCTGCAGAAATGATGATCAGAAGAATCGGAGAGATCCCGTTCTTCTTTATTTTTCTGGAACCCCAATAAACAACACCCAGGACAACCGCCATGATAACAGCCCTGATATCTATCCCGGAAAACTTGCTTCCAAAGCAATTCTGAACCATCAAATAGATGCCCATTGCCATTATTATTCCGATAATGCATGGTTTCATTCCGCTAAGCACTGCCTGAAAATATCTGTTGCTGATAAATCTCCTGAGTATCGCAGTTACCAATATGATTATCAGAAACGCAGGCAGCACAACAGCCAGAGTTGCGACCAGTGCTCCAAGGATCCCGCCCTGAGTGCTGCCGACATATGTTGCCATATTGACCATTAACGGACCGGGCGTACTCTCGCTGACAGCGATCATATGAGTGATCATCTCATCATCCATCCAACCATAGGATAGTACGATCTCACGTATCAAAGGTATCGATACATACCCTCCTCCGAATGAAAAGAGTCCGACCTCAAGAAAAGCGACAAACAATTTCAAATAGATCATTTGACTGCCGGCTCCTTTCTGCTTCGATTGTGTATCGCGTAAAAGATGAGGCCTGCTGCGGCACCTGCAAGCATTATCACCAAAGAAGAAACGTGCAGGGCAAGCACATTAATGACCAACATGCTGATCAGGGCAACGATCATCATGGTGATCTGAAAAGGTTTTTTCTTCATTTTCCTGATCATCTTAACTGCTGCATCTATTATCAAAATGGCAACAGCGATCTTTATTCCCTGAAAAGCACTTGATACCCATTTTATCTCCAGGAAACGGTCCAGGAACTGCGAGATCAGAAATACTATAAAGAAAGATGGTATTATCATGCCGAGCGTTGCGATAAGAGCTCCCGGTGTTTTCCGCAACTTGTAGCCTACGTATGTAGCCAGATTGATCGCGATCGGACCGGGCGTGGACTCTGCAATTACAGTTATATCCATCATCTCTTCATGGGTTATCCACTTTTTCTTCTCTACGCAGATATCTTCGATCAAAGCCAGCATGGCATATCCGCCCCCAAAGGTAAACAGACCGATCTTAAAGAACACTAAAAAGAGAGACAACATTTTTACACAACTGATTATTCTATTTATTTTCCGCTCCAAGGATTACCATTGGATAAGGTCATTATAGCATGTGATAAAATAAAATCTGATAGGGCTTTGGATCCACACGGGAGCTTTGTAAAGAAAGTCAACAGGATATATAAACAAGATGAAAAAGAAGATCATAATTGCAGTTTTGGTTATAGTCTCCATTGTTGCGCTGGTTCTTATTGGCTGCATAATTGAATTTTCCAAACCCGTTGGACCTGGTATTCCTATTGACAAGATTACCGGTATTTATTCAAGTGCGAAACTCAAGCAGGGACGTATTATTACCCATGGGACATACTTTCCGGATGATGGCGTGTTCAGCCATGCGTATGAGAAATATATTGAGAATGAAGACCAGGGCCTGTCTGTTTCTGATATCAGGATAATTGATGTGTATGGGTTTAATTGCTCTGTTATTTTCATATACGATGAGAATCAGCAATTGTACGTAGCAGAGGATTATCCGCTCTCAAATCTTGATTACAACGTTATTGAAGTAATATCTGCAAATGATCTGATGAAAGCTGATCTGCACAATAACTACACGCTTCGCGGAGCGCCTTCTATACATATGCCCCGCATATTAATTATTCTCGTTCCGGTTGTTGTGCTTGCCGTTTTCGTTGCGTTGAATATCAGAATGTTGAAGAAAAAGTACCAAAGAGAAAAATATGAAGGATAAGGCTATAGATATGATTAAAATTGCTGAAGACAAGAATGCTGAAATTCTTGCCGGACCGGCAATACAAATATATGGGGAGGAATATATATGGCTGCTCAGATCGAAGGAATAAGACGCCTGGTTACATGTATTCTTGTAATTATCGTACCTTTATTATTCTACGGGAACATTATAATCAGAATCCTTAAGCATTCATTTAATAAAACACCGGACTCTCCGACTTTTACAGAGAAGCCGGAAAACGGTATCGCTCTTAAGAATCTGACGAAATTAGCAGATGTGGTGTTATTTATCGTCCTCGTCTTATGTTCAATATATATCGTCACTCAGAATCTGGGAGGAAATTCCGAAGCCCGTCAGCAGGAAATCGTAGCGGAATATGATGCGCTGAACGAAGATAACGTCAATCCTGAAACCGGAAAAACGATACTCACTCAAGCCTTTCTTATGAAAGAATACAAACTCTACTTCGCGGATGATCAGGAATGGGTCAATATGAGGTTAATGATCTACGAGGTAATGCTAATATTTTCGCTTTTCTTTACGGGCGGTGATTGTATCAAATACGCAATCCTCTTCGGCAGGCAGAAGAAAAAATTGAATTGGCTCAGCATCATTGCTGCGATCCTTCTCATACCAATTACCATCATCGGACTTAAGATAGATGAAAAGGCTTTTGAACCGCTCCGCATACCGGTACCTGAGAATGCGAAAATATCTGCCATAGATGTCACTATTACCGAATGTTATATAAACACTCACCACGACGACGAAAACGGTGATTCTGAAGATTATTTCATTACTGTTGACTATGGTGACGGGAATGCCCCTGTTACACGGGAAGTCTCAATAACCATGTATGACATCGCCGAGAGTAATGGCCACTTCCTGATGGGACAGGCTGCAGACAATGGAAAAAAAGTCGATTTCGAGCTCTTCCCGTTGGATAAATATGAGAAAGAAAACTGATCATTTGAATGCGTGAAGCTTATCTGCAAATTCTGCGTCTGCTTCATTCTTAAAAAGTGATATGGCAGTCCAATACACCGCGCGAAAACAAAAACGCCTGCGCTCATAATGAATCGGATTCGGTTTCTTGGGATAAGATACGCGATGCTTCACATAAACTAAAAGGGTTGTCCCTTTTTTGAGACAACCCTCATATCCCCATATGCGGCCTAAAATTCTTTACCTCAAGCCCTATCAGATCTGATAATTTCAGAATTTCCCGCTTAACCCTCATTACCTGTATTATCCGTGTTTTCAGTAGAGCCCGTCTCACCTGTGGTTTCAGTGGTTTCAGAATTTTCCGTGCTGCCTGAAGTTTCTGAGCCGGCACTTGTTTCTTCACTGGCAGAAGTTTCTGAGCTGCCAGTCGTTTCCTGAGTATCTACAGTCGTTTCTGAGCTGGAAGCAGTCGGCTCAGTCTCACCCGTGCTTTCTGTGCTTTCAGTTGCTTCCGTGCTCTCAGATGCGTTCGTCGCATCAGTATTTGTTGGTTCATCCCAGCCTGTGTAATCAACGCCTTCGGCCTTGCAGATCTCAATGCAACGGGCAATCTGGTTTCTTATCAACTGCTTTGTAGCATCATCCATAGCATTTTTATCGTAACAGAAGATCTGCATAGCTTCGTATGTGTATTCTGTTCCGTCTTCCATCTTAGCTGTTGCCGGAAATTTATTGCAGAAAAGGCCCAATGTCCTTGAAGCCGTAGTTCCGTCCGTAAATGTGACTTCGACCGTTACTTCGACATCCTTTAACAAATATGTAAATACATCGCTGCTGTCGATATCGTTATCCTCGTGACACATCAAATAATAAATATCCATTCGACCTGTCATAGTATTGCATATGTTGAAAACGTGTTTGGAATTTTGAAGCGTGCTGTAATCCGCGCTGAACGAATCGTAATATCCTACTTCTGTCTTGCCGATAGGTTGTCCGGCCATGTCATAACCATCAACATAAGTCGAACGGTAATCGGCAAGCGTTTTGGTTGAACCGCTTTTTACAATGGAAGGACAGTCGATACTTACTACTTCGAAGACCGCGTTTTTTACTTTGAACGTCACGGTAGAGATGTTTTCGCCCTCGACCGAGATGGGGAAATTGAGTTCAAAATTTGCCCAGCCTGTCCAGTCAACGCCATGACCAAATGCCTGGTGACCGACATCCAGACTTATCGGGAGCGAAGTCTGAGGCTCAAGCTCTGCCGCGCAAACCCTGATCGTAAACGGTTCGACGAAATTGGCGACTGTAACCTGACCGCTGCTGCTGGCTAAGGGCACTTCCGGTCCCTTGCCGGCAAAATATGCTATCGCGACGCATAACACCGCTACGGTTACGGCCGCAACAACCACCGTCGATGCGATCTTTATGATCGTTGCTCTGGCAGGTTTATGTGCCTTTTGAGGCATTACTTCCGGTTCATCCTGACGTGTATATATCTCTCGGAAAGCTGCATTTGCTTTCTGCTGTACGATATCAGGAATCTGAGCGTTTTTCTCGAAAATGTTCTTATTTTTCATGTCATTCTCCTATTAACTTTTAGCCGCCGTAGTACTTTGCAAGCTGCTCTCTGCCCCTTTGGAGTCGGGTAGTTACCGTACTCTTAGGGATGTGGAGCATCGAGGCAATTTCTTTGGTGCTGTATTCCCCTAAGTAATATAGAGTGATGACCGACCTGTACTTCTCGTCGATAGAAGATAAAGCGTCCTTGAGTTCGACATTGTATTCGTCAGTTACAGAAGGCTCTTCCCATTCTTCCAGGCCAGTCTGACGCTTCCGGACTTCAAGGATCTTGTAGCAGTTGTTTATTAGGATCCTCGTCATCCATGTCTTGAAATACTTGTCTTCTCTCAGCGTGTCTAACTTCTCAAAGCAATTAAGGATAGTCTCACTGACGGCATCGGCAACGTCCTCGTCGTTCATGAGGATTGCCAAACCGACTTTGTACATCTCCTGCATATGCCCCTGCATCAGTTCGGCAAAGGCAAGCTTATCGTGCCTTTTCGCGAGTTTTACAAGCCTTGTCGTTTCATCAATCTGCATTACTTTTTTTCTTTCCTTGTGTACACAACCGAATGGAGATCTGATTTCCATTCTCTATCTATTAGATGTACTAAGATGGCGTTTGGTCTCAACAAATTATGTTAAGCAACAAAAAAAGTTAAA
>JAEEGH010025885.1_pt1 | contig 11734 bp, 10 predicted proteins | sample 9134181 | NCBI WGS metagenome assembly JAEEGH01 (sample SAMN16246544, study PRJNA631951) | gut metagenome | biome: gut microbiome; feature: rumen; material: DP-attached | host: Bos | place: Iran: Karaj | collected 2018-10 | reverse complement strand
GAGTCCGCTCTGAACCACGGACGACACCGTAATGACATCCATATTACCGCCCGAAAGAATCGAAACAACTCTCTTGTCCTTTAAATCAAGCTGCTTAAGTGCCGCAACGGTCAAAAGTCCCGAGTTCTCCACAATCATCTTGTGATTCTCGACCATATCAAGGAATGCAACAACCAAGTCTTCATCATCAACTGTGATGATATCATCAAGATTGTCCTTAAGATAAGGGAATATCTCTTTACCCGGTGTCTTTACGGCCGTACCGTCGGCTATGGTGTTGACTCCGGGGAGAGTCACAACTTTACCGGCTTCAAGCGATGCCTTAAGACATGCCGCACCGGCAGGTTCAACACCTATGACACGTATCTTGGGATTTAACAGTTTGGCCAGAACTGATACGCCCGTAGCCAGCCCGCCTCCTCCGACGGGAACAAGTATATAATCCACAAGCGGAAGTTCTTTGAATATCTCCATCGCTATTGTACCCTGACCCGTAGCCACCGCTACGTCATCAAAGGGATGGATGAAAGTATATCCGTGCTCTTTTGCAAGTTCAAGCGCATGTGCACAGGCCTCATCATATACATCTCCGTAGAGAACTACCTCTGCACCGTAACTCTTTGTACGATTAACCTTTATAAGGGGTGTTGTCGTAGGCATTACAATTACGGCCTTTGCCCCGAAACACTTTGCAGCATATGCAACTCCCTGTGCATGATTGCCTGCTGAAGCCGTGATAAGTCCTTTTGACCTCTCCTCTGCGCTTAATGTGCTTATCTTATAATATGCACCCCTTAACTTATATGCTCCGGTAAACTGCATATTCTCAGGCTTAAGGTATACCTTTCCGCCCGTCTGTGCGCTCAGATAATCACTGTATATGAGCTTTGTCTCCTGCGTAACTTTGTTAACCGCCTCGCAGGCTTCTTCAAATCTGTCAAGTGTAAGCATCTCTGTATCCTCCTCGGTTCGCCTTCAGCGAATCGTAGGGATGTTACCGATTCTCAGCAAAACAGCCCTTGCCGTGAGCTGTCAGAATCAGTTCATCCTATTAGTCCGGCCAATGAAAATAATCATCCTTATCTTCAGCCTCTGTGGGTTCTTCTTCGGGTTCCTCACCCGTATCAAAAAGTGCCTTAACGAATGTATCCGCATCAAATTCCTGCAGATCCGATATTCTCTCACCGACTCCGATGAACTTAACGGGGATATTAAGCTCGGACTGAATCGCAATTGCGATGCCTCCCTTGGCCGTTCCGTCCATCTTTGTGATTACTATGCCTGACAAAGGTGCAACTTCTGAGAATTCTTTTGCCTGTACCAGTGCGTTCTGTCCGGTCGTACCGTCCAGAACTATAAGATTCTCACGCTTGTAATCCGGAAGATTCCTGTCAATGATACGATTCATCTTCTCAAGCTCATTCATGAGGTTCTTTTTATTGTGAAGTCTTCCTGCTGTATCGCACAAAAGAACATCTGCCCCTCTGCTTTTGGCCGCATTCGTAGCATCAAACAATACGCTTGAAGGATCCGCTCCTTCTCCCGCGGATATAATATCCACTTCCGCTCTCTTGGCCCACTCTTCAAGCTGTTCCGTAGCTGCCGCACGGAATGTATCGGCTGCGGCTATGAGTACCTTCTTGCCTCTCTTACGATAGATTGCCGCAAGTTTTCCGATAGTTGTGGTCTTGCCCACGCCGTTAACGCCGATAACCATAACCACACTCGGCTGAGACAGGAAGTCGTAGTCCTCTCTGGATACCTTCATCTGCTCCTTAATGCCGTCTATAAGAAACTGTCGACATTCCGCAGGTACCCTTATGTGATTTGCACGCACATCCTCTTTAAGTTTATCAAGAATCTCTTCCGTGGCATGTACTCCCACATCGCCCATAATAAGAATCTCTTCGAGTTCTTCGTAGAACTCGTCGTCTATCTTATCATGTCCTGAAAATACGCTCTCTATACCGCCGACTATATTGTCTCTTGTTTTAGTCAGGCCTTCTTTAAGCCTTCCGAAAAAACCTGCCATTACGTGAGCGCCTCCTCAACAAGATTAACACTTACAAGTGTCGATACGCCCTTCTCCTGCATCGTTATACCGTAGAGTCTGTCGGCTCTTTCCATCGTTCCGCGTCTGTGCGTGATAACGATAAACTGTGTATGCTTCGTAAGCTTATGAAGATACTTGGCAAAGCGCTCAACGTTGCTCTCATCAAGCGCGGCTTCTATCTCATCCAGAAGACAGAAAGGCGAAGGTTTTAAGTTCTGTATTGCAAATAACAGCGCTATAGCCGTAAGAGCCTTTTCTCCACCGGATAACTGCATCATGTTCTGAAGTTTTTTGCCCGGTGGCTGTGCCTCTATCCTGATGCCCGCTTCAAGAATGTCCTGGTCTTCCATAAGTTCAAGTGTACCCTGTCCGCCTCCGAACAGTTCCTTGAATACCTTGTCAAACTCGGTCTCGATTGCATGGAACTTTTCCTTAAACTGCTTGCGCATTGCGGTATCAAGTTCTTCTATTATACCCATAAGGGTCTTCTCTGCTTCAACCAGATCATCGTGCTGAGTCTTAAGGAATGTATATCTCTCAGATACCTGTTTGTATTCCTCGATTGCTCCGACGTTGACGTCACCGAGCTTTCTTATCTCATCTCTTAAAGTTGTTGCGGTCGACTTCATGCTCGTCAAATCATTCATCTCGGGATTTCTTAAGTTCTCGGCATCCCTTAATGTGATCTCATATTCATTCCACATGTAGTCTATCTGAGTCTGTATGGACTCACTCAACTTCTCAACCGCAGCCTGTAAACGATATTTCTCCTTATCAAGACGTGCTCTCGTCTCGCTGAGTTCTTCTCTGACCGTAAAGAAATTCTTCTGCTTCTCCGACAGTTCTTCCTTTTTCTTTATATCTTCGGCAAGCTTGTCATTCGTCTCTTCTTCTGCGGTATGAGAGGCCTTGATTGTCTCTTACAACTCTTTTATGTTGTTCTCTTTTTCTTCAATAGCCTTGGCTCCGCCGCCGATCTCACCCAAAATCTCGTTAAGTTCAGCCTCAAAGCGTTCTCTTTCGGCCTTGATTCTGTCGAGGTTCTGCTGTTCGAATCCAACCTGCTGGAGTATCTTCTCCGCTTCAACCTCTGCAAGCTTAAGCTCATCCGATACTTTGCTCTCTTCCTCGTGATCCTTATCAAGCAGCTTTTGCATCTCTTCTATATGAGCTGTCTTGTCTTTTTCGAGTTTTACCGAAGCCTCAAGTTCTTTTTCGATATTCTCTTTTTCGGCCGTATTGTCGAGCACCTGCTTATCAAGTTCCGCAGACTCACTCTTTAAGCTGTCATAATCGGCCTTATTCTCTTCCTGCCTGTTACGTGCGGCCGTAAGATTAAGTCTTGCCGTATTCTGTGCAATGAACTTCTCCTGCAGAACAAGTTTAAGTTTCTCTATCTCAACTCTTTCTTCATTACGCTTTGTCTTGGTGTCTTCTATTGCGGATAAGAGTCTGTCAATCTCCTTAAGAGCATCGGTAATGCCCTTATTAAGTTCATCCATCTCACGACGTCTTGACAAGAGATTGCTGTTATTCTTAAACGCACCACCACTTATGGCTCCGCCGGGAACAAGCAGCTCACCCTCAAGAGTAACCATTCTGATGCCGTAATCATACTTACGTGCTATCTTGACCGCATTGTCGACATTGTCAACCACAACTATCCTTCCAAGCATAGCCCTGGCAACATTTATATATTCTTTCTTGGTCTTAACAAGACTGTCCGCAAGTCCGAGTACGCCCTTTTCATCAAGCACTTCGGGTGTTTTAAACTCCTGCGGGTGCTTGATACTTGTAAGCGGCAGGAATGTAGCTCTTCCGGCTTTTTCCTGCTTAAGGAAAGCTATCATTTTCTTTGCGGTCTCTTCATCGTCTGTAACTATGTTCTGAATATTGCCGCCCAAAGCTGTCTCGATGGCCGTCTCATACTTCTTGTCCGAAGATATGATATCGGCTACAACACCGATGATACCCTTATGCTTATCCTTCTGCTCCATGACACGCTTAACGGAGCCGCCGTAACCCTCATAACGTTCCGTAATGTTGGATAATGCCTCAAGCTTACTCTTGTCCTGATGATACTTAACCTGCATATCACGCAGGCTTGCATCCATCGACGTAAGTTCTTCTTTATATTTTGCTACCTTTTCTTCCTTTTCTTTTTCGGTAGCGTTAAGTCCGTTAATCTCCTCGGATATCTTCTCAAATTCATCCTCATACTGCTTGATAACGTCCTGCTGCTTGGCCTCATCCGTACGCGCTGACACAAGCTTACTTGTAAGTTCGGCCTTTCTGATGTCTATCTGCTCCTGCATCGCAGTAATACGCTCGGCACGGGATCTGATATTGGCACGCTCATTCAAGGCGCCGATGATATCGTTTTTACTGTTCTCGATATCCGTGTTGGTCGCCTCGATACGTGACTGAACTTCGGCAAGCTTGCGCTCTATCTCTTCCCTCTTGTCGCTTGCAGCTTTAAGCTTATCATCAATAAGGCCTTTCTGCTTATCAACGTTTTCCTCTTCCGCCTGCTTGGCTTCAAGTTCCTTTGATACGCTCTCCTTACGGTTATCAAGATGGGCTTCATTGCCCCTTATGGAATTGATCTGCTCTTTTAACAGTTCTATCTGGCTTTCAAGACGCTGGCGTACACTGCCCGTCTCACTTAAAGCATTACGCTCCTCCTCTATCGTCTTCTCAAGTTCTTCGATAGCGGTTATGGTCTCGTCATACTCCTGCTTTGTGCTTTCGTACTTTGCATCAGCTTCTTCATACTCTCTTATGGTATTCTCCAAGTTGACATTGGTGTCATTAAGCTGATCCTTTATTGAGTTGTTCTCAAGCAGGAACATATTGACATCCACCGTCTTAAGTTCCTGCTTCTTATCAAGATATACCCTTGCTTTTGAAGCCTGGCGCTCCAAAGGTCCTACCTGCTTTTCAAGTTCGTTTAATATATCCGAAACACGCACAAGGTTGTTGCGTTCTTCTTCCAGCTTTTTCTCCGATGCAATCTTGCGTCTTTTGAACTTGACGATACCTGCGGCCTCATCAAAAAGCTCTCTTCTGTCTTCCGGCTTGCCCGAAAGAATCGCATCAATCTGACCCTGTCCTATGATGGAATAACCTTCCTTACCTATACCGGTATCGTAGAACATCTCACTGATGTCCTTAAGTCTGCAGGGCGCACCATTGATAAGGTACTCACTTTCACCGGAACGATACAGTCTTCTGGCCACAGTCACTTCATCAAAATCAATTGCAAGCTGATGGTCGGAATTATCCAATGTGATTGCCACATATGCATAGCTTAAGGGCTTACGCATCTGTGTACCGGCAAAGATGACATCCTGCATGGATGCGCCTCGAAGTTGCTTGATTCTCTGCTCACCAAGCACCCATCTTACCGCATCGGCAACATTACTCTTACCCGAACCGTTGGGTCCGACTATACCGGTAATACCGTTATGGAACTGAAAACTTATTTTATTGGCAAAGGACTTAAAGCCCTGAACCTCAATACTCTTAAGATACATATCTACCTACTGCCTGTTTTTATTCTTTCTATTGCCTTCTCGGCCGCACTCTGCTCGGCCGCCTTCTTGGTCCTTCCCTCACCGTATCCTATGACTTCACCGTCAAGGACCGCTTCTGCCATAAACGTCTTGTCATGGTCGGGACCTTTCTGGCCGACAAGCCTGTATTCAAAACTCTTATAATCTCCGGCCTGAACAAGTTCCTGAAGAATCGTCTTACTGTCACGGAAAGATATCTTTTCCTTTTGCTTTTCCAAGACAAAAGTATGGATAAGACTTCTCGCCTCATCTATTCCGCCGTCAAGATATACAGCTCCGATTAAAGCTTCCATGACATCGGATATTATCGAATCCCTATCTCTTCCGCCTGTATGTTCTTCTCCCTTTCCAAGCAGAATGTATGCCTCAAGTCCGATATCCCTCGCACAGCCGGCAAGGGCAGGTTCGCATACCATCGATGCTCTTAGCTTGGTCAGCTTACCTTCCGGCAGGTCTTTATTCCTGTGAAACAGATAGTCACTCGATACAAGTTCAAGTACCGCATCTCCCAAAAACTCCAATCTCTCATAATCGGGTTTTTTGTCCGTCTTGCGCTCATTTGCATATGAGCTGTGCGTCAACGACTGAGACAACAGGTCCTTGTCCTTAAAAAAATACCCTATTTTTTCTTCAAGTTCTCTCTGGTCCCCTGCAATTCTTACAGAATCCACAAGTGTACTCCTTTACAAACCAAAAAGCCCTTTTTGTGGGCTTTTTGATCCGATTTAGTCTACTTCATTCTTGATAAGTTCCACCGCTTCGCCGACGGTTGTTATCTTCTCAGCCTTCTCCGGCGGTATCTCTATATCAAATTCTTCCTCCAGTCCCATGATAATCTGGAACACATCCAGCGAATCAGCTCCCAGATCGTCTATAAAGGTTGTCTCCATAGTGATCTCTTCCGGGTCAACACTGAGTACTTCCGCTATAACCTTTTTAAGCTTCTCAAGTTCCATAAAATCCTCCTAGAATTATTCTATTACAGCCTTTATCTTATCGCTTATGTTCTGTTCTTTGAACTGTACGCACTGTATAAGCGTATTCCTTATCTCTTTGGGAGTGCTGCTTCCGTGTGTCTTAACCACCAGACCGTTAAGTCCGAGCATCGGTGCCCCGCCGTATTCGGAAGCATCAAACTTCTTTAATGTCTTCTTAAGCGAAGGCTTTATAAGCAAGGCACCTAACTTACTTCTTGTTGTGGACAGCATTGCCTCTTTAAGCTTCTCCATAAGTACGTTGCCCGTACCTTCGAAGGTTTTAAGAATAACATTGCCGACAAATGCATCACAGACTATAACGTCCGCCTCACCGGCCGGAATATCCCTTGCCTCTATGCTGCCGATAAAATTGATATCCGGGCAGGACTTAAGCAGCGGGAACGTCTCTTTAACGAGTGTATTGCCCTTCTCTTCTTCGGCTCCGATATTGACTATCGCAACCTTGGGCTTCTTAACTCCCATTATGCTCTCCATATATATGGAGCCCATCTTGGCAAACTGTACAAGCATTGAAGGTCTTGCGTCCACATTGGCGCCACAGTCTATGATGAGTGATACTCCGTCTTTCGTAGGAATAAGCGGTGCAAGAGGTGCTCTCTCCACGCCCTTTATTCTACCGACTATCACCTGGCCTCCCACAAGCGTGGCTCCGGTGGAACCTGCCGAAACATAGGCATCACACTCGCCGTTCTTAACCATGTTCATAGCCTTGACTATAGACGAATCCTTCTTCTTGCGAATCGCCATAACGGGAGGTTCCGCATTCTCTATCACATCGGGTGCATCAACTATAATCAGCCTGTCCTTGTCATAATCAGCACCTTCGACTTTGGCACTCTCGGCTATCGATGCCTTGATATCGGCCTCTCTGCCCACAAGATATACCATCAGCCTGCTGTTTTCCTTGATAGCTCTGATTGCACCCGCCACATTGCATCCGGGAGCATTGTCTCCTCCCATGGCATCCAGCGCAACCTTCGTATAATCTGCCATAAATACCTCTCCAAATCAACTACACAATACTATACAAGAGGCACCTTCAAAAATCAAGTATTTCTACAAATCCCTGAATCTGAATTCCCTGACACCTTTTGCGTAATCATCGACTATCTGACCGCTTCCGTTTAACATATATTTGTATGTCATAAGCCCGTCCAGTCCGACAGGTCCTCTGGCATGAAGTTTGCTGGTACTTATACCCACTTCGGCTCCGAATCCGTATCTGAATCCGTCTGCAAATCTGGTAGAACAGTTTCGGTACACTCCGGCCGAGTCCGTCAGCTGCATAAACTGACTCGCTGCCGTGTCATCTTCCGTGATTATCGCATCGGTATGATGCGAACCGTGGCTGTTAATATGGGTAACGGCCTCCACGACATCATCAACAACCTTAACCGAAGCCATAAGACTTAAATATTCTATATATCCCTCTTCGCCTATTGCATCAACGGGTATTATCTCTCTGGTCGCGGAGTCTCCCTTAAGCGTAACACCTACTTTGCCCATAGAATCATTTAACTTGGGCAGGAATTCATCCGCTATATCCTTATGCACAAGAATGGTCTCTACGGCGTTGCAGGCCGCAGTATACTGAATCTTTGCATCCGTTATTATCTTAAGCGCCATATTCTGATCGGCCGCCTTATCCACATATATATGACAGATTCCGTCCGCATGACCCATTACCGGTATGCGTGTATTGTCCATGATATATCTTACAAAAGCGTTGGAACCTCTGGGTATGATAAGATCCACATCACCGTAGCAGTCCAACAGCTCATCAATCTCACTGTGAGACGTCGCCTGATACAGACATTCTTCCGGCAGTCCGGCACTTTTTACCGCCTCGTGTATAAGCGCAAAAATCTCCTTATTGGTCTGCTTTGTCTCTTTGCCGCCCTTAAGGATTGCACAGTTGCCGCTTTTAATACATAAGGAAGCTATCTGGATCATCGCATCGGGTCTGGCCTCAAATATAACACCGATAACACCGATCGGGCAAGAAATGCGCGTCAAAACAAGCCCCTCATCAAGCTGCCTGTGAAGGGTTATTCGTCCTATCGGATCTTCAATCCCTATAAGGCTCTCTATACCGTCAGTCGAAGCTTTAAGCTTTCCTTCATCAAACTTAAGCCTCTTTAATACGGCTCCGGGCACACCGTTTTTCTCGGCCTCAGCCATAGCCTCGGCATTGGCAGCAAATATCTTATCGGCACCCGCCTTAAGCGCTTCCGATATCATCCTAAGAGCCTTATTCCTGTCCTCTATGGATGCGTTCGCCATATACGGCGCTTTAAGTTTCATTTTTCTTGCATCATCTCTAATACTCATAATTGTCCCCTTACTTAGACTGTTGGAATTCATTGTACCACACCCTAATGATTTATGGTATTATATTTCCTGTGCAAAAGCGTGACAAAGGTGCTCCGCACCTTTGTAGGCTTGTAAGCGCAGCGTCAAGCTAGTGCAGGCGTAGTTCATCGGTAGAATGTCAGCTTCCCAAGCTGAATAGGCGGGTTCGACTCCCGTCGCCTGCTTAAAAGGCCGTATCGGAATATCCGGCACGGCCTTTTTTGTAAAAAAATAACGACTACGGGAATCCCATAGTCGTCAAAATGCCTATTCGCAAAGATTAATCTACAGCAACGATCTCCTTCTTGTTATAAGAACCGCATGCCTTACATACTCTGTGGGGAACCATCAGAGCACCGCACTTGCTGCACTTAACAAGAGTCGGAGCTGTCATCTTCCAATTAGCTCTCCTCTTATCTCTTCTTCCCTTTGAAGATTTATTCTTAGGACAAATTGACATATCTACACCTCCTTTGAGAGTTAACAATCAAATATATGCGCCATACACGCGCCTATGTATTATATGGTGCTTTACCACCCTTTGTCAACAGTTTTTTATCAGTTTTCATAAAAAGCGCTCACCGATCGGTGAGCGCCATAAAAATCATCATATCCGAGTCAAAGCCGGCCCTACATGAATAAGCCCTGTGCCTTCTTCTTCTCATCATCCATTCTGCGCTTCTGCATCATGGTCTGATAGTCACGCAATACCTGCTGCTTCTTAAGCTTCGAACTTGCCTTGGCAATGTCCGTATCCGCTATACGGCTTTTGGCAGCTGTTGTATTCTCAACCGATATCTGACTGGCTCTTATGCTGTGCTCCAGTCCGTTGGTCTTGGCACCTACGCCACTCCTTGCGGATACCGTCTGAGCAATCATATCGGAAGGTGAACCGGATACACTGAAATCCTTAAGCACATATGACTCATTGTACTTGGTCTGCGATGTCATATCATTGATACCCGCAGAATACTGATCTATCTGGTCCTGTATTGCCATCTTGTCGCTTGCCGACATCGTACCGTTCATCTGTCTTATAGACAGTTCACTGATGCTCTGTGCATAATCCGTGATGCCTGCAAGCCCGGAATCCTTGATATTCTGATAAGCCTGATCCATAGCCGCATTCTGTGCAAGCGCTTCCTGCGTCCTGATCTGGGTCTCCATCTTCTGCGCGATAGCTAACTCAGACGCACCGTCTGCAGCTCTTAAAAGCTTATTGCCGCTCGCAATCTTGCCGTACAGAGACTTGTCGTAATTATTCTTATACGCGTTAACTCCGCCTAATCCGCTTATTCCTGCCATATGCCCTCCTTCCGTCCTTGTCAGAAGTCGAAAACTGTGTACAAAAGTACTACCTGCGTACATTTATTCTATTCTTAATTACCGAAAATGTCAATCAAATATCGCATTTTACGGTATTTAAAGTAATTATACACCATCAAGTGTAACAAATGTGTTATATTAATATTATGAAGATAACGGGAATAATCGCGGAGTACAATCCGTTCCATAACGGACACCAATATCAGATTGACACTGTAAGAGAAAGCGGCAGTGATTACATTATTGCGGTCTTAAGCGGCGACTTTACCCAGCGCGGAGAGCCTGCTATAGTCGACAAGTACGCAAGGACAGCCATGGCTCTGTCAGGCGGCGTGGACCTTGTTTTGGAACTGCCTGTTGTCTATGCAACTGCGGATGCCGGACGTTTTGCCAAAGGGGGCGTATCTTTGCTTAACAACCTCGGCGTGGTCGATGAACTTGCATTCGGCGTGGAAGAAGGCAGCGAAGAGACCGTATTAAGCCTCGCGGAATTTTTAACCGATCCGCCTGCGCTTTACGATGCGACTTTGGATGACTATCTTCGCAAGGGTTATTCTTATCCTCTTGCCCGGGCAAAAGCACTCGAACTGTACTACGCCCCGGATAAGCTTACCAACCTGTACAAGCCGAACACCATCCTTGCCATAGAGTATTGTCGTGCCATCAAAGATTTACGCTCTGCAATGAAGCCCAGGGCCATTACCCGAAAGGGTTCGGATTACAGTGAGACCGAACTTGATGTGGACGGCATGAGTTCCGCTTCCGCCATAAGACTTTTACTGAGCGAAACCTTTGATGAAGAACTGTTACTTAAGCATATGCCCTCACCAAGCGTAAAGATTTTAAAAGAAGCCGGGCTTATGTATCGTAAAGACTTCAGTTCTTTCCTGCATTACAGACTCATTAACGAGACGGATTTTACCGGTTTTCTGGATGTGACCGGACCGTTTGGCAACAGATTATCATCATGCAGGAATGAATATATCGACTTTGATTCCTTCATTGATGTAATGAAGAGCAAGAACATCACGCATACAAGCGTAAGCAGACTCTTAACACATATCATGTTGGGAATCCCGGGTAATATCCCCATGGTGGCACCCTATGCCAGAGTATTGGGCTTTAGAAAGTCTGCAGAACCGCTGCTTACACAGATTAAGAAGAACAGCCACATACCGCTTGTCACCAAGCTTGCCGATTCCGACATCCACTCCTGCCTTGAGACGGACATTGCATCGGCACACATATATGAAGCTGCAGTCACGGATAAATATCATACAAAGATACATAACGAATATGAACGCCAGATAGTAATTACCGATTAAAAAGAGCAACCGCATGAAGTGAACCCCAAATGTTGGACACTTTAATTAATTGTTAAGCTACTTCAATGGACTTAGTTCTGTATTGTACGGGACTAAGTCCTTTTA
>JAEEGH010025883.1_pt1 | contig 11734 bp, 8 predicted proteins | sample 9134181 | NCBI WGS metagenome assembly JAEEGH01 (sample SAMN16246544, study PRJNA631951) | gut metagenome | biome: gut microbiome; feature: rumen; material: DP-attached | host: Bos | place: Iran: Karaj | collected 2018-10 | reverse complement strand
GGGGCCAGGAGGGCCAGGAGCAGCACCAGCATGGGAAGCAGGCTGATGCCCGTCAGTTCAAAAAAACCGCGTACTTCCTTCATCTTCGCACTTCCTTTTTTCCGAAAATATGGTATACTGACTTCCATACTTCCTGCAGATCCGGGGCGGAAGGACTTGTCCGCCCCGCTTCACTCTACGTCAAAGGACGGATCGTTATGCAAAAGAACGCCCGTATCTGTCTGGGTCTGCTGCTGCTTTTCTCCGCTGCGGGGCTGCTTCTCCGGCGGATCGAGCTGAACACCGCTCTGGATCTCTCCACCATGCTGATGGACTTCCGTCCGGTCTCCGCCCTGCTGCTGATCCTCTCCGCCGGGGCGGCGGCGGTATTCCTGCTGCTGGGGCGGACCTGGCTCTCCGGGGCGGAGGCGGTCTCCTACGAGCGGGTTTTCCGGGGCACCGGCTTTCTGGCCGTTTCGGCGGCTGCCATGCTGCTGATGCTGGCGGGGTCCCTCCTGTGCCTGCGGAGCTGGAAGGCCGCTTACGGCGCAGAGCGCATCTTCCCTGCCATCCTCGCCCTCCTGGGGGTGCTGGCCGGCGCTTCCTGGTTCTCCCTGGCCCTGGAATCCCGGCGGCGGGAGAAGGCTTCCTTCTTCTGGGCGGCGCTGCCGGTGCTCTTCGGGGCCTTCTTCCTGGTGACCTATTACAAGACCTGCGCACACCAGCCCGCCCTGCTGTACACCCTCTATCCCTTCCTGGGCCTCTGCGCCGCCCTGGCCGCCCTGCATATGGCCGCCGGCTTCACGGTGGGCCGGGTCCGCTACCGCTGGACCTTCGTCTGCTCCTGTCTGGGGGCCTATCTCTGCCTGATCTCCCTTTTCAGCGCCCCGGACACGGCCTCCCGCCTCTTCCTGGCCGCCCTGGTCCTGATGCTGGGGGCCCAGGCGGTGTGCCTCCTGCTCCCGCCCCTGCCCCCCGCGCCGGCCCCGGAGCCCGAGGCGGAGGAAACCGACCAGTAAGGCTTCGTCCTCGCACGGAAGGATAAGCAAAGCAAAAGCCATTGAGAATTGCCGTCAGGGCAGTCCTCAATGGCTTTTTCGTCGGTATCGCCGGGGATGCTTTATTTCAGCTGATGTACTTCTCCCGTCTCCTTATTCCGCCAGCGGGGCTTCAGGGGCAGGGGCCAGTTGAACTCCATGGCCCCCGGGGTGGGACAGTCGGTGGCGCAGCAGCCGCAGTACCAGCACTCCTCGGGGTGCAGGATGATGGGGGGCGCGCCCTTCTTCGGGTTGGGAATGAAAACGTCGATCTGACAGGTCTCCACACAGGTATTGCAGCCAATGCACTTTTCCGGGTTGATCTTCACCGGCACATTGGGGGTCTGCACATTGGGGATCGCGTACACTTTCTCTGCCATATTCCTTCCCTCCGTTCTCAGTTCTCGGGCTTGTAAACGCCGGTGTAATCCGGGTTGTGGGCCTCGTACTGCTCCTTCATATTGCCCCAGAAGCGGATGGGCAGCCGGTCGAACTTCACTTCCCCGTTCTCCAGCCGGAGGGTGAGGTACTTCTTCTCCTCCTCGGGGTCGCCCTCGGGGTAGTCCAGGCGCTGCACTCCCAGGGCGCGGCTGGTGAGCCGCCGCTCCTTCATGGCGTGGATGATGATCTTGGCGTGCTCGATCATGCTCAGGTCCTCCAGGGAGCGCATGAGCTTGTGGGGGTCCAGCGCGTAGAGCTGGGGCACCGCGTTCTCCTCGATGCGCTGGATCTCCTCCAGGGCGAGATCGAACAGCCGCTCGCTGCGGTAGCCGCCGACGTAATACTGCATGACGCGGCTGAGGCCGTTGTGCAGCTCCTTCCACTCGATGCCGGAGGAGCGCTTCGCCGGAGCCAGGACCCGCTCCTTCTCCTTGTCCACCTGCTCCCGGGACACGGCGCCCGCCTCCACGCTCCTGGCATAGGCGGCGGCCTTGCGGCCCGCGTAGCGGCCCGTGGCGGCGGCGTAGCTGTGATCCTCGGGGGAGAAGGTGGAGGTACCGGCGGCATAGAGGCCGTCCAGGGTGGATTTCAGGTCCCAGTCGATGAGGATGCCGCCGCCCCGGGCAGCGTCCCGATAGCTCTCGTTGGGCTGGAACTCCATGTAGGAGTAGTTCATGATCTGGTCCCGGGTCATGTCGAAGCCCCCCTCGGTCATGGTCTTCACCATGATCTTGGTGGTGGACTCCTCGTTCAGCATCAGGTTCCAGGTGGCGTTGGACTCCTCCTTCTTCATCCCGGCAAAGTCGCCGTAGAAGGGCAGCTCGTACTCGCCGCTGCGGATGCCCTCCAGGATCTTCTCCTGGATGGGACCGGCGTTGGAGAACATGGCTCCGCCGTCGTTCCAGCCCTGGATGGGGATGGGCAGGACCTTGTTGTTGGCGTCCACGATGGGGACGTTCTCGTAGCTGGCGTCGCCGCCGCCGGTGTACCACTTGTGCTTCAGGCCCGTGGCGATGCGGTAGGGGTTGGAGCCCTCCATCATGGTGAGGGTGGCCCCGGCCCGGAAGGCCATGGTGGAGCTGTCGCCGCTCTCGTTCCGGGAGAACATGGAGGAATAGCCCCCGTGCTCCATGTCCATCATCCACAGGCTGCCGGAGCCGGCGGTGGACATGATGACGGCCTTTGCCTTCACGATGAGGAACTCGCCGGTGCGCACGTTGACGCCCGTGGCTCCCACCACCCGCGCCCCCTGGACGCCGCCCTCGTTCAGAAGGCTGGTGGCCATGACCCGGTCCATGACCCGGACCCCCTGCTTCAGGCATTCCTTTTTCAGGATGGGCTTGAAGGTGCTGCCCCAGATGCGGAGGACGGTGTTCTTCCTGGTCTCCGGGGGATTGTAGTCCGGCTGGTCCCAGCCGGGGTGCTCTGCGTAGCCGGCGAAGCGGGTGTAGCGGGGGGAGACCATGAACTTTGTCTCATCGTCCCGGCCCTCGGCTCCCACGAACTCGTCGTCCGTGTCCCGGATCTTGCCCCCCATCTGCTCCATTTCCAGCAGGGTGTCGTAGTCCTCCCGGCACTGGATCTGGATGCCGATGCCGTTGGAGAAGTTCCCCAGGGCCTCCATCTCCTGAATGGCCCAGTCGTCCGGGTCCACCCGGCTCAGGGGATTGGCGGGGACGTTGCACCAGTGGTCGCAGCCGGGGCCGCCCGCGCCGGAGCGCTTCACGTCCCCCTTTTCCAGGAGCACCACCTTCGCCCCCTGCCGCGCCGCACTGATGGCGGCCCAGCAGCCGGCGATGCCGCCGCCCAGGACCAGCACGTCCGTTTCGATCTCCTTCTCCTCACCGAATTGGATGGGATAGGGCCATTCCGGGGGCGTGCCTTCGGTTTTCAGGTAATCATGCCAGGTTCCCATGGATTTGCCTCCTTTATGTTCAGTTATTATCTAGCCTGTGGGTAATGCCCCGAGCTCGGCGGAACTGATTGCCGGGACCAGGGGGCGCAGGGTCTCTGCCTCGCAGAGAAATTGAGCCCAGGCGTGTCCTTCCGGCGGCGCTTCCACCGGCACGGTTTCCCAGGGCGGGACCGTCAGAGGGAAGAGCCGAAGACGCAGCAGCGCCCCGGTCTCCCCGTATTCCGCCAGGAAATAGAGGCAGCGCAGCTCCTTGCGCCGGTTGTTGCATATCTGTGTGGCAGCGCCGCCGTCGGGGGAGTACAGCGTGACGGACGGCAGCAGCAGTTCCACGCTGCCCGCGATGTTGAGGATGCCGTGGCCAAAATGCACGTCATAGCCCTCCGCACCCCGGTCCTGTGCGGAGCGGGAGAGGAGGAGCAGGATCTCTTCAGGCTTCAGCGTCGGCTCTATGCCCAGCAGCACCGCCGCCGCCGCCGCGACCTGGGGCGTGGAGAAGCTGGTCCCGGATTTGGCCCCATAGCCTCCCGAGGCAGCGGTGCTCCGGATCTGAACGCCGGGAGCCGTCAGAAATACGCTTTCGTTGTAGTTGGAGCTGTCGGCGCGGTTCCCGGAGGCGTTCACCGAGCCGACGCCGATCACCATGTCGTAGGCGGCGGGGTAATAAAGGCTGGTATTCCCGTCGTTGCCCGCCGCCGCCACCACCACCACGTCATGCTCCACGGCATAGACGACGGCCTCCTCCAGGGCACGGTAGTTGAAGTGGGTCCCCAGACTCAGATTCAGCACGTCACAGTGGAATTCACCCACGCCGCCGTATATGGCGGCGCAGATGGCGTCAATGGGCACGGAAGACCCATAGGTGCATTTCAGGGGGATCAGCTCCGCCCCGGGGGCCGCGCCGATGTAACCGCCTTCCTCTGCGCCGCCGATGAGACCGGCCACCCGGGTGCCGTGATCCACCGTGTCCCGTGTGTTGCCGGGGTCCGAATCATCTGCGTAATTGCGTCCCTCCAGCAGACGGGCCCCGAAGGCCGGGTGGGGGTTGATGCCGGAGTCGATGACCCCGACCCGGACGCCCTGGCCCAGGAAGCCCCGGACGAAGGCCGGCTCCGCCCCGAGCATGTCCAGGTTCCACTGGCTGTCCGCGTAGAAGGAGGAAGCGCCCAGGAGGGAAAGATCCCCCTCCAGGAGCTCCGCCTCCCCGTTCTCCTCATAGTATTCCAGAAGGTCTTCGTCCAGAAGCTCCCGCAGCTCAGCGCCGCTCACCACCGCAAAGGGGAGGCTGCTGTCCTGGGGAAGGAGGGAGGGGTCCCGATATCGGACGATGTACTCCCCATCCGCCCGGATGGGGGCCTCCGCCGGCGCCCCTTCTGCCTCCGGCGTCGCCGCGTCGGCATGGACCGGGACCGGCAGGAGGGACAGGAGCAGAAGCGCGGCCAGCAGGGCGCAGAACGTCCGCGAGAGTCTTGTGCCGAACTGCATACCGCCTGCCGCCTCCTATTGCCCATGCCGAGCTCTGTATAGACCTTATTATACCGGAAAGCGCGGGGCATGACAAGCCCCGCGCGCGTGCCGCTTTATTTGTTTGCCTGCCGCAGGAGGAAGGACATGAGCTTCCCGGGACCCTTCATTTCCGCGTGCACCGTATCGTCGAACCACATGCGCCAGGGCTCCGCCTCCGTATAGGGCTTCCACAGGGGCATGTCCTCCCCGTCCGCGTCGACTCCGTTGGGGTCGCCGCAGCGGATGAAGTTCGCCCAGTAGTTGCACATCTGCCGGGCTACGTCGTAGTGCTTTCCCTTGAAGGGCCGCCAACACTTGGCGAGGGTCTCGAAGAAGAACCAGAGGTCGCTGGAGTGGAAGGCGCCGGGCTCGTCCCAGCCGGGGATCTCCGGGTTGAAGACCCAGTAGTACATGGGATGGGTATCCCCGGTCGCGGCCTTGGCCTGGGCGAGATGCCGGATGGAATACTCCAGGTGCTGGGTCCGGGCCTTGTGGAGCATCTCCGTGAGGGAACCGTTTGCGGAGGAGCAGATGGCGAGGAATTCCTCCGCGTCCTCCCCGTACTGGGCCCGTGCGTAAGCCTCGAATTCCTCCACGCTCTTCACCGGCGGGGCGGAGGGGAACTCCGTGGCGGTGTGGCCGAAGAGCATGGGCATCATGTTCGCCTCGTTCTTCATGAAGAGCTCGTTGGAGAGGCCGGTGATGAAGCGCCCGTCCTCCACCACGCCGAAGCGCAGGTCGCAGGAGGCCATCTTGTCCCGGACGTAGAAGGCGTCCAGCGCCCGGGCCTCCGCCAGGGTCCTGACCCCCAGGAGCTCGAAGAACCGCTCCCCGATCTTCTCCGCCTCCGCCAGGGTCAGGTTGGGGCCGAACATGCTGGGGGGATAGGGGCAGAGCTCCAGGCCGCTGTCCACGATGGCCCTTTGGAACAGCCCCCTGTTCAGGGGGGAGGCCACCTGGGCCATGACGCTGCCGCCCCCGGCGGACTGGCCGCCGATGGTGACGTTGTCCGGGTCCCCGCCGAAGGCGGCGATGTTCCGCTTCACCCACAGGATCCCGAAGCGCTGGTCCAGGTAGCCGAAGTTGGCGGGGAAGTCCGGGGCCTCCGCCGTGATCTCCGGGTGGGCGAAGAAGCCGAAGACGTTGAGCCGGTAGTTCACCGTCACCACCACGATCCCCCGGCGGGCCAGGCGCTCCCCGTCGAATTCCATCTCGGCGGTGTTGCCCTCCCGGAGGCCGCCGCCGAAGAACCAGACGAAGACCGGGAGCTTTTCGTCGGCTTTTCTCGCCGGGGTCCACACGTTCAGCATCAGGCAGTCCTCGGACATCTCGATGGAGGTGTCCACGTTCCACTCCCGGGAATAGAGGTTGTCCGGGTCCGCCCCCGGCACCCGCTGCATGGAGATGGGGGCGAATTTGTAGGCCTTCAGGACGCCCTCCCAGTTCTTCGCGGGCTGGGGCGCACGCCAGCGGTTTTCCCCCACCGGGGGTGCGGCGAAGGGGATTCCCTTAAATGCGGTGATCCGGGGATCCGCCGCCGGCAGTCCCTCCACAATGCCGTTTTCCACGGTAACCTTTCTCAGCATAACGATCCTCCTCATATTCTTTGTTGTTTTTTCCGATTATAGCACGGCCGCCGCCTCCGCGCCACAGAATCGGCAAACTTTCCCGGAAACGAAAAGCGGCTATTGTCATGCCGTCCCGCTTTGTTGTAAAATGAAAAGAGCTATAATACGCGCCGGATGGCCGGCGGAGCGGAGGTATCGCAATGGAGCAAAAGACAATGAAGGCCCTGGTGGTTTACGGGAAGGACGACTACCGCCTGGAGACGGAGTTCCCCATCCCCGAATGCGGTCCGGACGACATTCTGCTGAAAACCGAGGGCTGCGGCGTATGCGCCAGCGACGTGAAGTGCTGGCACGGGGCCGAGAGCTATTGGGGAAGCGCCGAAAAGGCCCCCTGGGTGCGCACGCCCTTCATCCCCGGCCATGAATTCCTGGGGATCGTCAGCGAAGTGGGGGAGAACGTGACGGAGTGGGCCGTGGGGGACCGGCTCACCGTGGAGCAGATCGCCCCCTGCGGCGAGTGCCGCTTCTGCAAGAGCGGGAAGTACTGGATGTGCCAGCCCCACTACATCTACGGCTATTTCACCGACTACTGCGGGGCCATGGCGGAGTACGTGCGCATCCCCACGAAGCACGCCCGGATCCACCGGGTCCCCAAAAAGCTGCCCCTGCGCAGCGCCCTCCTCATCGAGCCCTACGGCTGCTCCAAGCACTGCGTGGACCGGGCGCAGATCACCCGTGACGATATCGTGGTGATCTCCGGGGCCGGGACCCTGGGCCTGGGGATGATCACCTACGCCCACACCCTGAAGCCCAAGAAGCTCATCGTCCTGGACCTGCAGGAGAACCGGCTTGTAAAGGCCCTGGAGTTCGGGGCGGACATCGTGTGGAACCCCGCCAGGGAGGACGTGGTGAAGAACGTCATGGACCTTACCGAGGGCTACGGCTGCGACATCTACATCGAGTGCTCCGGCCACCCCTCCTCCGTGGTCCAGGGCATGAACATGATCCGCAAACTGGGAAGGTTCGTGGAGTTCAGCGTTTTCGGCGAGCCCACCACCCTGGACTGGTCCGTCATCGGGGACAAGAAGGAGCTGGACGTGCTGGGGAGCCATCTGAGCCCCGACTGCTACCCCTTCGTCATCGAGAACATGTCCTCCGGCGTGCTGAAGACCGACGGCGTGGTGACCAGGACCTTCCCCCTGGACGAGTGGGAGAAGGCCTTTGACGAAGCCTCCGGCAAGCACGGGAACATCAAGGTCGCCATCACGTTCTGATCCCCTTGACCCACCAAGAAACAGGAGGTTAAAGCTATGGCCTGCAGATACCCCCACGTGTTCCAGCCCTTTGAGATCCGGGGCGTCCTCTTCAAGAACCGTCTGGAGCAGGCCCCGCCGGGCTGCTTCTTCTCCGGGGACGAGCGGGGCTTCGTCACCGACGATTTCGTGTCCTATTTCCGCCAGTACGCCCGGGGCGGCGTGGCGGTGTGCCACGTGGGCAACTGTTCCATCGACATCACCGAGTCCAGCGACGAAGCCCGGCAGCTCCAGCTCTCGGACCCGGACTGCGTCCAGCCCCTGCGGAAATTCAGCGAGATGTGCGCCGTCTACGGGGCCCAGGGGAGCCTGGAGCTGACCCACAACGGCAAGGACACCGCCTTTGAAAACATCGGCCACGCCCCCTACAGCGCTTCCAGCTTCATCACCAAGGCGGAGGAGCGCAGGGCGAAGATGCTGGGGCGGGATCCCATCCCCACCATCGAAATGAGTAAGGAAAAGATCCGGGAGACGGTGGAGAAATACGCAAGGGCCGCCCGCTTCTGCAAGGAGGCGGGGATGCAGATCTGCATGATCCACGGGGCCCACGGCAACCTCATCGCCCAGTTCGCCAGCCCCTACTACAACCGCCGCACCGATGAATACGGCGGAAGCCTCCGCAACCGGGCCCGTTTCGCCTGCGAGGTGCTGGAGGCCGTGCGGGGCGCGGTGGGGGAAAACTTCGTCATTGAATACAGGCTCTCAGCCGACGAGCATCATCCGGAGCAGATGCGCTTCCCGGAGACCCTGGAGTTTATTAAGTACATCAAGGATAAGACCGACATTCTTCATGTCTCCGCCGGGCTTCACGACCTCTATGGCGAGCCCTGGTATCTCCGCTATCTCATGAGCAACTACACCATGCCCCAGCAGCTCAACGTCCATTTCTCCGAGGCGGTGAAGCGGACCTATCCCCAGCTGACGGTGGCGGTGGTGGGAGCCATCAAGGACCCCGGCCAGGCGGAGGAGATCATCGCCTCGGGCAAGGCGGACCTGGTGGCCATGAACCGGGCGCTCCACGCGGACTATGACATGCCCCGGAAATACGCCGAGGGCAAGGAATGGCAGCACATGCCCTGCCTGCGCTGCTCCTGCTTCCGCCTGGCCAGCCCCCATACCGCCAAGCTGTGCAGCGTGAACCCCATGTGGGGCCGCTTCAAGGAGTATCCGGAGGGGCGGCTGCCCCTGGCCGCCGAGAAGAAGAAGGTGGCCGTCATCGGCGGCGGACCGGCGGGCATCGAGGCCATGAAATGGCTGCTGCAGCGGGGCCATGACGTGACCCTCTACGAAAAGGGCAGTCAGGTGGGCGGCCACGTGCGGGACGCGGTGGCGGCGGACTTCAAGAACGACCTGCGGGACTACCTGAAATACATGGAGGACTTCGCGGCTCACTGCGGCGCCCGGGTGCTGCTGAACACGGCGGCCACGCCGGAAAAGCTGGCAAAAGAGCACTACGACGCGGTGATCGCCGCCCTGGGCTCCGACCCCATCCTGCCGGGCGTCCCCGGGGCCGACAAGCCCCACGTCCACTGGGCGCCGGATGCGGAGAACGGCAAGGTACCCTGCGGGCAGCGGGTGGTCATCGTGGGCGGTTCCTCCGTGGGCACGGAAGCCTCCATCAGCCTGGCCCAAAAGGGCAAGGAGGTGACGGTGGTGGAGATGGCCGAGCAGGTGGACCTGTTCCGCACCGGCGCCGCCTCCGACCTGCTGGCCCTCAGCGAGGCCAGCCATGTGACCCGGCTCCTGGGCTGGAAGCTCTGTGAGATCACCGACGACGGCGTGCGCATCCAAAACGGCAGGACCGGGGAAGAAAAATACCTCCCGGCGGACACGGTGCTGATGGCGGTGGGCATGAAGCCCCGGCGGGCCGAAGCCCTGACATTCACCCACCTCTGCCCCGAGACCGGCTTTTACATCATCGGAGACGCCGTGAAATCCGGCGAGATCCGGGATGCGGTATTCCAGGCCTTTGAAGTGACCCGTACCATCTGAGCAGGCTGCGGCCAGGCTTTGGCCGAACCGATAGAAGCGAGATCCCAAGTGACAATCATGAGAAAGAGGTATGTGAAAGAATGAAAAAAGCGATTGCCCTTTTGCTGGCGCTGATGCTGGTGCTGGCTATGACGGCCTGCAACGGCACCAAAGAGCCCCCTGCGCCCACGGCGGCGCCGACGGCAGCTCCCACGGAAGCCCCCGCGGCTACGCAGGCCCCCTCCTCCACCGAGGCTCCCGCTCCGACGGAGGCTCCCGCTCCCACCGAAGCACCCGCCCCGACGGAAGCCCCCGCTCCCACCGATGCTCCCAAGCCCACAGAGGAGCCGGATCCCAACTACGGTCTCATCAACCTCTACATCCCCTATGAATTCGTCGGTGATATGACCGAAGAAGAGCTGCGGGCAGAGGCCGCCGAAATGGGCATCGAGGAGGTCTATCCCCAGGAGGACGGCGGCGTCGTCTACGTCATGACGGAGGAGACCCACCAGAGCATCCTGAAGGAGATGGCCGACGCCATCGAGGAAACGGCCAAGGAGATCACCGAAGGCGAGGAGGCGCTTGCCTCCGTCCGCAGCGTCACCTATAACGACGATTATTCCAATTTCGTCTTCGAGATCGACCGCGAGCTGGAGGACGGCAACGAGGGCCTCTACGCGCTCTCCATGACTATCGCCGGCGCTTACTACCAGGCTTACAGCGGCGCTTTCGAGCCCGCCTGCGTGGTGGACCTGAAGGACGCCGCCACCGGTGAAGTGTACGAATCCGTCACCTACCAGGATTGGCTGGACTTCATCAACAGCTTCTCCGACTGGGGTGAAGGCGGTGACTGGGGCGAATGGGAGTCCGCCAGCCCCATCAACACCCCCGAGCTGCCTGACGGCCCCGTCGTCCTGCTGGACGACGCCGGCGTGACGGTGACCGCCACCGGCTTTGAAGAGAGCCTGTTCGGCCCCGTGCTGAACCTGCACGTGGTCAACACTACCGACCAGCTGGTCTATGTCGGCTGTGACCGTTTCATCATCAACGGCTACACCGGCGACGCCTTCCTCTACACCGAGGTCCAGCCCGGCTCCGAGGCGGACGATACGATCTCCATCTACGACACCTCCCTGGACGTGCTGGGCACCGAGTACATCGGCACCATGGAGCTTCGGCTCAACGTTTCCGACGACAACTACAACCAGATCTGCGAAGGCGACGTCGTCACCATCCAGACCTCCGACTTCGGCGCGGATTGGGCCAAGTCCCTGGACGGCGAAGTGATCTTCTCCGAAGAGGGCGTCACCCTGAAGCTGGTCAGCGTGACCCGCAGCGATTATTGGCCCGCCACCGACTTCACCCTGCTGGTGGAGAATGCCAGCGACAAGAACGTGAACCTGGACATCTCCGATATGCTGGTCAACGGCGAGAACGTCTACCCCTGGTTCTATGAGACCGTCTATGCCGGCACCAGCGCCGTGGGCGTCCTCAGCGTGGACGACGAGAACCTGGGTGAAGGCGGCGTGCTGGAATCCGTGGAGATCTCCATCACCCTTTACGACGACGATACCTACGACGAGATCGCCAAGACCGAGGACTACCTGCCCCTGCCCGTGGGCTTGGGCTGATCCCCTGTCACCAAAGAAATGCGCGGCCCCCGGAAGGATCCGGGGGCCGCGTTTCTGTCGTCCGGTTTTACCGGAGTCCCAGCTGTCTTTTGGCGTCCTCCTCCGCCTCCTCCATGGAGGCGTAGCCCACGCTGAGGATGCCGTTTTCCTGTATCTTCGCCGCGATGGAGACCCCGGCTTCCGCCTGGGAGCGGAGCCAGGCCAGAAGGGCCCGCAGGGTCTTTTCACCGTAGGTCATCAGCTCCCCCTTTTCATAGGTCTCCACGGAGGCGTATCCATTCCGCTCGTCGGCGGACAGCAGGGGCCGCCCCAGTTTCCCCACGTTGGGGTATTTCCGCCGGAGCTCGATGGTCTGGGGCAGCATGATCTGCCAGAT
>JAEEGH010025882.1_pt1 | contig 11734 bp, 7 predicted proteins | sample 9134181 | NCBI WGS metagenome assembly JAEEGH01 (sample SAMN16246544, study PRJNA631951) | gut metagenome | biome: gut microbiome; feature: rumen; material: DP-attached | host: Bos | place: Iran: Karaj | collected 2018-10 | reverse complement strand
GCGGTGATCCGGACCATATTCCGGAACTGACGTATGAGGACTACCTGGCAAACCACCACCGCTTCTACCATCCGTCCAATTCCTATATCTGGCTGGACGGCAGCATTGATACGGAGGCAGTGTTCGCCAAGCTGGATTCCTTCCTGCAGGACTATGACCGGATCAATCCGGATTCCGATATCGCGCTGCAGGCGCCTGTTACCCCGGCGGAAAAAACCGAGTATTACCCGGTGGGCCCGGAGGATGACAAGGGCAGCAAAGCGATCATCGGCATGGGCTGGGTATACGGCACCTATGCGGACACCCTGAAGAACCTGGCAGTCGGCGCGCTGACGGATGTGCTGGCCGGATCGAACGACGCTCCGCTGACCAGCGCCCTGCTGGAGGCCGGGCTGTGCGAGGACGTTTCGCTGGAACGGTCTGACAGCACCAAGCAGATGTATGTGGACCTGGTCCTGAAGAACTGCGACCCGGCGAAGAAGGATGAAATCCGCGCGCTGGTGTATGAAACGCTGCGGAAGCAGGCGGATGAAGGAATCGACCGGAAACGCCTGGCCGGCGTGCTCAGCCGGATGGAATTTGTGAACCGTGAAAAGGATTACGGCCGGTTCCCCCGGGGCCTGGCCTACGGCATCGAGAGCTTCACCACCTGGCTGTACGGCGGGAATCCCGCTGATGCCCTGAGCATCGAAAACCTGTTTGCCCCGCTGGCGGAGATGGCGGAAAACGGCGGCTTTGAGCAGCTGATCCGCGAGGTGTTCCTGAAGAGCGCCCACCACGGGGATGTCATCATGCTGCCTTCCGCCACGATCGCGGAAGAGAAGCGTGAGGCGGAAAAGAAACGCCTGGCGGAGATCAAGGCCGGCTGGACTGCGGAACAGGTGCAGCAGGTGATCGATGAATTCCATACCCTGCGGGAGAAGCAGAGCCGGGAAGATACGCCGGAACAGCAGGCCATGCTGCCCCGGCTGACGCTGGAAGATCTCCCGGCACAGCGGACGCCGGCGCCGAATACCGTTTCCGAAATCGACGGAACCGTCCTCCTGCACCAGGATGTGGACACCGCCGGCATCTCCTACCTGACGATGTATTTCTCCCTGGCAGATATGCCGGCGGAGGACCTAAGCCGGATTTCCATACTGGCCCACCTGATGGGCGATGTGGCTACAGAAAATTATGATGTGGCTGCACTGCACGCCGAAACGAACGAAAAGCTGGGCCGCCTGAGTATCTTCCCCCAGACCCATGCGGGCCGGAAGAAGGCGGAAGCCTTTGTTACGGTGAATGTGGCTGTGCTGGAAAACCGGAAGGCGGACGCGGTGCGCCTGCTGGATGAAATCCTGAACCGCTCCGTGTTCACGGATGAAGCGTATATCCTGAACCTGCTGCGGCAGGACCGGATCAATACGGAACAGGGCATCATGATGAGTGGCAATGCCTACGCAGCGCGCCACGCGGCAGCGGCCCTGTCCCCTGCCGGCGCGATGAACGAGGCAATGCTGGGCATCGGCTTTACACGCGTCCTGCAGAAAACGGAAAAGGAATTCGGAAAAGATACCCTGGCCTGGATGGCGGAAATGGCGAAGCGCATCTTTACCCGCGGCCGGGTGACCGTCAGTGTGACCGGTGAGCTGGATGAAGCGTGGGTTCGGCAGATGCTGGCGATCCTGCCGGCCGGTGAAAAGGGAGAAACGGTGGTTTACACGCCGGCAGAACGCCGGGCGGACGGCTTCACCATCCCCTCTGAAATCGGCTTTGCGGCCCGCGCGGCGGCGCTGCAGCCGGAGAACCGGGGCGCAGCGCTGGTGGCCGCCAATTTCCTCACCCTGGATTACCTGTGGAATACGATCCGCGTGAAGGGCGGCGCCTACGGAACCAATTTCCGGGTGACCGAAACCGGCAACATGGAGATTACCTCCTACCGGGATCCCAACGCGGCGCAGTCGCTGGACAGCTTCTGCGAAACGGGACGGGTGCTGCGCGAATTCTGCGACAGCGACAATCCCCTCACGCAGTACATTGTCAGCACGATCGGCGGAATCGATCCCCTGCGGACGCCGCGGTCTGTCAGCAACGAGGCGGCGTGGATGTACTTCTCCGGCACCACCGAAGAAGACTGCAACCGGGAGTGGAACCAGGTCCTGCATACCACGAAGGATGAACTGCGGGAGCTGGCGGACGCGATCGGGAAGGCCTGCGGCGAATCCGTGGTCTGCGTGGTCGGCGGAAAGACGGCGCTGGATGCCTGCGGCAGCAAGCTGGAGCACATCGAATCCATCCAGTAAACAGAAGAACAGATACAAAACGGGCGTCCGGTGATCCGGACGCCCGATCTTTATGCTTTCGAAACTGCTCAGCCGTGAGCCTGCAGCCGGCGCATGATTTCCTGGTACGCGTCTTCCACGCCGCCCATATCCCGGCGGAAGCGGTCCTTGTCCAGCTTCATGCCGGTTTCGCTGTCCCACAGGCGGCAGGTGTCGGGGCTGATTTCATCCGCCAGCACGATGGTGCCGTCGGACAGCCGGCCGAACTCAAGCTTGAAGTCCACCAGCGTAACGCCGCAGGACTTCCAGAAGGCCTTCAGTTCCTCGTTGACCTTGAAGGCGTACTTCTTGATGGTGTCGATTTCTTCCTGGGTGGCCAGGCCCAGCGCGAGGGCATGGTAGTCGTTGATCAGCGGATCGCCCAGTTCGTCATTCTTATAGGAGAACTCAATGGTGGGTGCCTTCAGGAGGGTGCCTTCCTCCACGCCGTAGTGCTTGCTGAAGGAACCGGCAGCGATATTGCGGATGATTACTTCCAGCGGAACGATCTGCACCTTCTTCACGAGGGTGTCACGGTCATTGATCTCCTCCACGTAATGAGTGGGGACACCTTTCTTCTCCAGGTACTGCATGAGCGCGTTGCTCATCTTGTTGTTGATGACGCCCTTGCCTGCGATGGTGCCCTTCTTCAGGCCGTTGAACGCGGTCGCGTCGTCCTTGTAGGAAACGAGCAGAAGCTCCGGATCATCCGTTGCGAAGACCTTCTTGGCCTTTCCCTCGTACAGCTGTTCACCCTTAACCATATGAAATCCCCTCCATCATCTGAATCGGTTTTCCGGTCCCCCGGAAAAGAGAAAGAGCGTTTTCCACAAACCCTTTCGGAAACGCCCAAATCACATTGCATGTATACACCCAAACCGCTTATCTGTCAACCCTTAAAGCAGTTTTCAGGCCGGATTCATACAACAAAAAAACGGCGCCCGGAGCTGGTGATATCCGGGTGGAATTTGTCCGCAGGGAATCTTCATAAGGATCGGACACTGACCCTGCAGTTCAACTTTTCCTGCCTGAAACTTTCCTGGTGTGTTCCAGTGGCGATGTCCAAACCCTGTATATAGAGGATCCTGTATTGGATTTCGGGAGAAATATGCAATATCTATTTTTTTATTACTGATGAAATACCTCAAAATCGGCGTATTCTGTTGTGCATTTTCTGCGTTTTTTGCAAGAATTGCGTATTTTTGCTCTCAAAATGAGGACAAGCCCCACCACTCAATGCGATAATTGGTTGGATTTTTGATGTTTTTATCATGGGTGCAAACCTTTACACCGGAAAGGCCTGTATTTTCCATGCCCACCTTTGTGCAGGAAATGCATAGTAATGAGCAAAATTTGCATAGCAGCTTGAGAACCCCTGTTGCTAGAATACGAATAGAAATACGTGGTTTCAGACATAGTTGACGGCGCAGGGTTTTCCATTCTCGGAGTCCCCGTCCCTTGCAACCCCATTGTCCGATCCGACCCGACGGAATGGAGGAATCAGGTTTGACGACCAAAGCCAAGACAATTGCTCCGGTAATCAACCGCCGGATGGGTTTTTCCTGGAGAACCTATCTGAAGCGGTACTGGACGCTGTATCTGCTGCTGCTGCTTCCGATCGCGTTCTTTCTCGTTTTCAGGTATTATCCCATGGCCTACATCCTGCTGGGCTTCAAGAAAAACAATATCCAGGTACCGCCGTGGCAGGTCGCCTGGGCCAAGAACAATGGCTTTGAATGGTTTATCAAAGCCTTCCGCGACCGGAATTTCATCAACGCCCTGAAGAACACCATTTTCCTGAACCTGCTGGACCTGTTCATCGGTATGCCGATGCCGATCCTGATGGCACTGCTTCTGAATGAACTGGCTTATCCGAAGTATAAGCGGTTTACCCAGACCATCCTGTATCTGCCGCATTTCCTCAGCTGGGTTGTTATCTCAGCAATCGCTTTGCGGCTGTTTGCCACGAACGACGGTATGGTCAACAAGCTGTTCGGAACATCAGTACCATACCTGGCAACAGATAATAACTGGCGGGCTTCATACATTATATTAGGCATCTGGAAGGAATGCGGCTGGAACACCATTATCTACCTGGCCGCCCTCACCGGCATCAACCCGGAACTGTATGAGGCTGCCGAGGTGGATGGCGCGACCCGACTCCAGAAGATCTGGCACGTTACGCTGCCGGGCATCCGCTCCACAATCATTGTTCTGCTGATCATGAACCTGGGCCATATACTCGGTTCTGAATTCGACCGTCCCTTCACACTCAGCAACAAACTGGTGGAAGGTGCCAGTAAGACCATTTCCATTTTCGTATATGAGCGCGGCATCAAGGGGAGCCAGTTCTCCCTGAGCACAGCTGTCGGTCTGTTCCAGAGTGTGGTCTGTGTAGTTTTCCTGCTCATGTCGAACTCGCTGGCGAAGCGGTTTGGCGAGCGCGGTGTGTGGTAAGGAGGCGAAGGATATGAGTACTGTTGCAAAGTCCGAGTTTCCAGCCAACAAAAAGCTGCGTGACGGCATGATCAAATCCCGGAAAACCCGTATCGGGGATCTGGTAATCATGGTCATCTGCTTTATTCTGATGCTGCTCTGCCTGCTTCCGATGATTCATGTACTGGCCAGCAGCCTGTCCACTCCGGAAGCCCTGATCCGGAATGAAGTGTTCCTGTGGCCGAAGGGCTGGAATATTGAAGCATATAAAACAGTCCTGACAACGGAAAAATATGTTCGCAGCCTCGGATTTACAGCAATCCTGACTGTTGGCTGTACGCTGCTGTCCCTGACATTGACAATCTGCTGTGCGTATCCGCTGATTTACTCCAGCCTGAAGGGCGGAAGACTGATCAATTTCCTGGTTCTGTTCACGATGTATTTCAGCGCCGGTACTATACCGATGTATGTACTGCTCAATAAACTGAATATGCTGGATACTCCATGGGTACTGATGATACCCAACTGTATCAGCGTGTTCAATGTCATCATCATGCGAAGTTTCTTCTTCGGTGTGCCGGACAGCCTGCGTGAAGCAGCTGAAATAGATGGTGCTGGTCCGCTGCGCACGCTGATTGTGATCTACCTGCCGCTGAGCCTTCCGGTTATCGCCACCCTGAGCCTGTTCTACGCCGTCGGTCGCTGGAACGGTTTCTCTGATGCGCTGATGTATCTGAAATCGACTGACTCTCAGAAATACTGGCCCATTCAGCTGCTCCTCTATAACGTTATCCAGGGATCCACCCAGACGACTGAGCAGGTGGCACAGGAAGGATTCTTCTCCGCAGGCGTTTCCAAAACTATCCAAATGGCAACCGTTATGTTCGCCACTGTACCGATCCTGCTGGTTTATCCCTGGCTGCAGCGCTACTTCGTCACCGGTGTGACCATCGGTGCCGTAAAGGGGTAAGCCTTTGACGACCGCCGGTGGCGGGAATCTCATCAAAGGCTTACTCAACCGAAACGAGTGATCTCCGCAGTGCGGAGTCATGACGATTGAGGTTGCAGAATTGTAATTCGGGGTAATAATACCCTGAAAATATAAAGGAGGAATATCTCATGAGGAAAATCCTGGCTCTGGTTCTGGCGCTGGCGCTGATCGCTACGCTGGGCATCACCTCCGCCTTTGCGGCGGACGAAGGTTTCGTGGATGGCAAGTTCACGGAAACCCGTCACATCACCGTGGAAGTCTTCCAGCGGCCGAATGACGGCAACTCTGATCCTACCAACAACCCCTATGCAAACTACATCAAGGAACAGATGCTGGAGAAGTACAATGTGGAAGTTGAGTTCGTTCCTGTCGGCCGCTGGACTGAAGTGGATGACCTGAACAACCTGCTGGCTACCGGCAAGGCTGCCGATGTCAGTTACACCTACAGCGCTCCCACCATCAACACCTACGCTGCCATGGAAGTGAACGGCAAACCCGGTGTTGTGGACCTGGCTCCCTACCTGGATGAGTACAAGGACCTGCTCCCCAACCTGGCCAAGCGCCTGGGCGGTGAAGACTTCCTGTACTACGACAAGAACCCCCAGACCGGCACCGTTTGGATGCTGCAGGGTGCTCTGGCGGAAAACGCCCGTATCAACACCTTCATCCGTAAGGACTGGCTGGACAAGCTCGGTCTGGCTCTGCCCACCACGGAAGAAGAATTCTACAATGCTCTGGTTGCCTTCCGCGACAATGCGGAACTGCTGCTGGGCGCCGATGCTGACAAGATGGTTCCCTACACCACCTCCACCGACGTTGGTTGGCGGAATGACCTGCTGAGCATCAGCAAGGTTGCGGATGACATCTCTGATGAAACCCTGTTTGTGTACGGCTACGATGATCGTCACATCCTCTATCCCGGATACAAAGAGGGCATCCGTGTGCTGAACAAGTGGTACAATGAAGGCCTGATCTGGAAAGATTTCGCCCTGTACAATGACAGCACCGAAGAAGACAACATGCTGAAGGCCGGTTTCGTGGGTGCCTTCATCCACAACTGGGACTATCCTTTCCGCGGCGAAGCTGACAGTATTGAATCCAACCTGACCCGCAATGTGGGCGAAGGCGCTGCTTTCGTGGCTGTTGACTGCTTCAAGAATGATGCCGGCATCACCAGGAAGTTCCTGGCTCCGCTGGTTGGCGGCGACCGTAAGATCTTCTTCCCGGTTACCAATACCGAGCCTCTGGCCTCCCTGCTGTACCTGGACTTCATTTCTGATGAAGCGACCATCTACTTCCTGCAGACCGGTAAAGAAGGCGAAACCTTCAATATTGATGAAAACGGTGTTGTGAAACTGGAACAAGTCACTGGTGAGTGGGTAAGGAACTCCACGAACAACATCGACTACACGATGACCAACAACGGTCTGATCCTGGGCGATGCGAGCACCTATGCTTCCTACCCGGGAACCGATCCGGCGATTGTTGAAGAAGCCCTGAAGGCTGCCAAGGCCAACAGCCGTATCGCGAAGCACTACAATGTTGGCTCCATCGAAGCTGAAGAAGACGTCGGCTCCAGCCTGAATGAAAAGCGCAATGCTTTCCTGACCCAGGCGATCGTTGCCAGCGTGGAAGACTTCGACAAGGTGTTTGATGAAGGCATGGATGACTACATGATTTCCGGCGGTCAGGACATCATCGACGCTCGTATTGAGAAGCTCGCTGAAGTCTATGGCATCACCTACGAGAAGTAATTCCTAATCTTACCTGGTACACTCCTTCGGCGGGCGCCGGCTCCGGCCGGCGCCCGCTTTTGAAAAACATGGAAAGGAGGGCATGCCCGTGGAACGTTCGGAATCCCTGATCCGGGGAGTAACTGCCTATATCGACACCAACTATACCCAGCCGGTTCGCGGTGATGACCTGGCCAGACGATTTGGTGTCAGCGTCAGCTACCTGAGCCATGAGTTTACCCGGATTACCGGGCGAAGCATTTATGATTACGTTCTGTCCCGCAGGATTGAACTGGCGCGGCAGATGATGCAGACGGACATGCCTTTACAGGAAATCGCAGCCCGCTGCGGTTTTCGTGATTATTCCAATTTCCTGCGGGTATTCCGTAAAGCCGCAGGCGTCTCACCCAGTGAATTCCGCCGGCAAAGCCAGGCGGCCGGAGCCGGGGTGCAGGAGGCGTAAAACAGCAGAATGCCATCCTGCCGGGATGGCGAAAGAGACCGGATAAACCGGATTATGAAAGCCAGGCACTGAAAAGTGTCTGGCTTTATCATATACCGGAATTGCACAGTTCATTCGGTAACCAGGCGGAAAGCCTGGACAAGGGTACGATCCGAGTCATTTGAGTTCCGGATCAGCAGGGTTCCGTCCTCATTCCAGGTGATACCGGGCATATAACCAGTTGCCAGCGGGGAGAAAGACAGGGAAACGCCTCCGATGCCTTCCGGTGCTTCCACAGGCACGATTTCCATTGTCCGGAGGCTGATCATATACAAGCGGTACTGCCCGTCGATGCCTGCGTTGACCAGGGCATAATATCCGTCGGGGGACAGGCTGACGCATGTGGGCCGCAGCAGGGTCTGCTCCGCGAGAGCCTTCTGGTGAATTTCCAGGTTATAGGCTTTGGCCGGGGAATTTCCATACGCTTCTGCTGCTTCATCAGACCGGGCCTGCGCATCATCGGGGGACATCAGCCCGCTCTCTGCCTTCAGCCGGTAGAGGAAATCTTCTCCGGAAACCACCTTTACGCTGTCATCGCTTTCGCCGTTTCTCAACAGGTACCATACATCACGGGGCATGTCTCTGCCGGGCAGGATCCGCAGCAGGGTGGTATGAAGCGCCATGCCGGAATGGATGTTGTTTTCCAGTTTTTCAGAATTATGGAATACTTCCCCGATGCTGCTGTTTCCGAACAGGATAAACAGGCCATAGCCGGATGCGGCGGACCAGGCGGATTTGTAGGTATACAGGATCCGGGTCGGAACCTGAAGGGAGATTACTTCCGATGCCCACTGATCATCGGAAGGCGGGAAACGGATCAGAGCCAGCTGCTGCATGCCTTTGCCGGACGGGTCTTTCAGGTAGCCGCTCAGCATCCAGCTCCCGTCTTCGGTTTCATACAGATTATCGCAGTGATATACTCCGTATCCATTATCGCCATCGATACGGGTTTCACAGAGGACCTCCCTTTCTCCTCCCTCCACCGGGCAGCGGCAGAAACGCATGAAGAAAGCAGGGGAATTATCGTCGTCTGAAGACTGAACCTGATATTCCTCTGCAAGGTAGTAGAGGTACCGGCCGTTCCGATCCACGCGGTTCAGGAGAACTGAAGCAGCATTTCCTTTGAGTGGATTGGGATTATTACTGTTCACAAGATATAGTTCACCGGATTCGGTATCCAGTACCTGGGCATCCGGGGTATATGGTGCTGCCACGAACTTTAAACCAAGATCCAGATCGGAAATCGCGGCATAACGTCCGTCTGCGGACCAGGAGAGACCTTCCCAGGCCGGAATTCTCGGCATGAGGATGGTCGTGGTTGTCTTTCCTTTTCCGTAGGGGTCCCCGGCTCCCCGTTCTGCGGTGAATGCGACCGGGATGGATTTGCCGGATCGGGTCAGCATCAGGGATTTATCGTTTTTCCAGAGGACGGTCTGCCCGTCCGGGGACAGGTCCACCGGGATCCAGTCATCTCCCGGGTTTCCGGGCAGCTCTGCTGGAATCAGGCGCAGGGTTTTTTCGCCGGAAAAAACGGCATCCGGTATCGTGGAGCCGCCTTCCCCGGCTGTTCCGGCAGGAGCTGCAGCCAAACAGGAAAAGGGAATCAGGGTCAGTGCTGCCAGCAGTGCAGTCAGTACGGTCATCAGTTTTTTCATTTTTCTCCTCCTTTGTGTGATCCCCGGAAATGCCCGAAGATCTGTTTCCTCCATTAACCAGATGATAGCAAAGCTTTTCCTGTGGAAACAGGGTCTAGTGGTAAAAATAGAAGATTTTATTTTTCTATTACAGGGTCTGGCGTATCCTCCGCCGTCTCCAGTAATAAAGACACATAATGGATCGTTTTTTGCATCTTTTTTGTTTCCGCGGACGGACGGATGACGGGCAGGCTTTTGCGGACCAGGAAACGGCCGGAATTTCCTGTGGAAAGGCTGTCCGGCAGGTGCGTTCCGGACGCTGAACGGATACGTTTGCTGTTTGAAAACACGCATTCCGTATGATATAATTCCACTATCATCAATAACAGGACCCCCCTGTGAAACGGAGGCAATCATATGGGCATGGCATCCAGGCCGGAAGTATCGGAACTGCCGGGAGGCGGAAAATTCTGGTCGAATACCTTCAGCTCTTTCAGCGCCCTGGTTTATGTTCCCCTCGGGCAGCCGGATTCCGCTGTCATCAATTACGGCTACAAGGCACCCTACCTGATTGTGTTTGATGATCAGGACCGGGATGTGGGACTCGCCCTGGATTACGCGGAGCGCTCCGGCCTTGCGGATATTGCCCGCAGTTATTCCACCTCTGTTGTGTTCATCCGTCCCACTGCCCCGGATGGCTGGGCTGGTGCGCCGGATACCCTGTTTGCCGACCTGGCGGCAGAGAGCAAAATCGGCCAGTATTATCAGGACGGGATCATTACCCCGAAAAACTTCTTCACCGGTGAAGTCGGCGAAAGCTTTATCCGCGGTTCCCTGTTCCGCACGGTGCTCTTCGGCTGCGGAGAATCGGCAGACTATATTGCCCGCAACTGCCTGAAAACGCTGGAAGGCCAGTACCTGTGGGGTCCCGGCGAAATCACGCCCATGGCGGCCGTACTGGAAAACCTGTCCATGATTCCCGCTCCGGAACGCCGGGATATCCCGGTGGTTTCCGTCGGAAACAGCGAAGAAGCCAACGAGGCGCTGCGTGCTGCCTGCGATTTCCTGTGCGTCCGGGACGAAGCGGACTTCCGCGCTGATCATGATGAATTCTGGCGCCGGATGAAGCGTTGGTGCGGCGTACTGTCCCGGGATGAGGACCTGCCGGCCATGAATATGGCGGAGGAACCGGTGGTTACCGAACTGCTCACTTCCCCGGACAACCGGGGGGATGATGCCGGTACCGATATGCATAAGGTGGGCTATGTGGCCTATTATCCGACACCCCTTTCGGAGGACAGCCCGCTTCCGCTGGTGCTGGCTTTCCACGGCGGCGGCGATTCCGCCTTCCATATCGCGTGGGTTTCCGGCTGGTGGCGCGTTGCCATGCGGAACCGGTTCCTGCTGGTATGCCTCGAAAACCACCTGAACGTCAGCGCCACCGAGGTCATGGCCCTGATTGAACAGCTGAAGGAAAAATACCCGGTCGATCCGTCCCGGATCTACGCCAGCGGTTTCTCCATGGGCGGCTGCAAATCCTGGGACCTGTTCCAGGAGTATCCGGAATCATTCGCGGCGCTCGCGCCCATGGACGCAACCTTTGAGGTCGGGCTGAACCTTTACGGCCAGCCGGCGCCGAAACCCATCAACCGCGATATCCCTGTGCCGGTATACTACGCAGCCGGGGAGAAGACGCCCCTGCCCGAAATGCCCTGCCAGGCGGACAAGTGCATGGAGCGCGCCCGGTATGTGTTCGAAGTCAACCAGGTAGTCAAACCGTACGATCTCGTATTTGATGACCGGGAAAGCTGGGAAGAGCCCTTCTGGGGCGTGCCCGGGGACCAGGTTGAGAAAATCCCGGACCTTTCCCGGAATGCCATCCTGACAGAGCACCGCTACGTGAGCAGGGACGGCGTATACCGCACCGTTTTCGCCGGTGTGGACAACCAGGGCCATGAGTGCCGGGAGCATACCTGTGAGCGGGCGTGGCAGTTCATGAAGGACTTCACGCGGTAACTATTCCGATATAACTGATCCGGCCTGCAGATCCTGCAGGCCGGTTTTTTATGCGGCCTGCAGGAAATGATTGACATACGGCGGATTCCGGATATAATTGAGAACGGTTCTCATTTTCG